>Ga0075116_10000327_pt1 | contig 22196 bp, 29 predicted proteins | sample AntAceMetag02UKC_FD_69786 | JGI IMG/M metagenome (GOLD analysis project Ga0075116, IMG submission 69786) | Saline lake microbial communities from Ace Lake, Antarctica- Antarctic Ace Lake Metagenome 02UKC | ecosystem: Environmental > Aquatic > Non-marine Saline and Alkaline > Saline | place...
GAGTACGAAGACGCACTCCGTAAGAATGGTATGAGGGGAGTATACTGCGGCATGCACATCCATATGTCTACATGGACAACACAGATGACGCGTTTGCACAAGGATAAGAATCCTGATGGAATACTTACCGAGGTCGAATTACCGGTTAACATGCCGTATAGAATCATAACAGCGTTACTGGATAATTTCGCATTTGGACAACTGATCAGTGACAATGATTTTAATATCGGCAGGTACAGATCAAAAGGATTCTACGAACTCAAAACAGATAACCACTTTGAATATAGGTCTCTTGGAGTTACGGCATTTACTCCGCAGCGATTGTCAATCATATTTGACATTGTGAAACACGTAGTAGAGCACTACGATGAGCTATTCCTGTGGTTATACGCCGATTGGGACGCAGAGAAAGTGCCGATAAACGTGAAAATATTGAAGGATTTGGCATCAGCTCTACACAAAACTAAGCCTTTTTACAGCTCTGACCTGAAGAAGTTGTGGGTCCCATGGAGGTAGTTATGCGGAAACCTTTGTACTATTTATTTGGTTACGGCTCATTAATGTACCCTAGTGGTATAAATGGTAGAGGTATGAGACATACATATATCTGGGATGATCTTCTCCCCGCCACTATAAATCACTTCCAAAGAGGCATGTTTGCATCATATGGCGGTTTGTTGTACTATGGCATGCTGCCTAAGAAAAATTCTATCGTAAATGGTGTAATACTACCTATTTTCACAGAGGAGGATCTCGATGCTCTACTGATAAATGAGGGAGCCCATAAAATGTATGATGATACCAGAAGGGGTAGAATGTATCAAACAATAGCCACTGCTGATTACGCTTGTGATGAGATAGATTCTGTAATGGTAACAACTCTGATCAACGAAAGACTGCCAGAGGATACAATAATACCCAAGTGGTATGTGGCTCACGTATGGAATGGCATACAACCATGGGGAAGTAAATTTAGTAAAAAATTCCTAAAGACAGGTGGACTAAAGCCTTCGAAGTTAATATCGAAAACAGCATTTATATACACATTAATAAAAAAGGGTAAATTATGGCTACGATCAAAGAACACTGCAAAGATTGCCAAAAATTCCTAAAGAACGATATGGTTGAAGTTCATCGTTTTTTGGATCAATATGCTTCCATGTTCCCAGTAGGCCACTTCTTTGACTACCACCGGACTTTTTTGCACAATTTATACGGTGTACAAATCGTGGCAGCGAGATATGGAAAAGTGGGCTGGTATGCTTGTTTACTTCACCTTACCCGCGATTTTGCAGGGGGTACAATAGACCACTGGTCGATGGAACATATGGAAAAAGAGTTTCCGAAATATTTAATGTGGTTCAACAGAATGGATCACGTATATGAGCCCATACCACACGTTGTTCGTGCATGGAAAGGGAAAAGTCTGGTAACTTTAGCAACGGGATAGGGGGATATCATGATAATATATTTAATAGCTGCGATAGCTACCTTAATAAGTTTCTCTGCCGGTTTCGTATTCCGCGAGATTGAATGGAGTAAAGAGGATTTCATCAAGTATTTCGGTAGAACTGCATTTGTGATATTGGTTGCAGCCATGATTGTTAATACAGTTACTTTGTGTAAGTCATATAGTACATACGTAACCGCACGTACGCAATATGATGCCATTGTCAATCAGTACAAAGGAGCTGTTACGCTATATACAGATCATGCCACACTTGATCTGGCAAAGGCTGCACTGACCGATTTCAAACATCAAGGCTATCAGGAAAATCTTGCAGCCATAGTCAAAGAGCTGCGGCGAGAGATCGTAGATTACAATGCCACGCTGATAAGTAAACGTGTAATGAAGAAGAATCCATTCTTCAGTTGGGTTATAGTCGCGCCAGATAGCGATATGAAAATAATTAACATCGTGGAATAGGAGAAGGCCATGGCTAAGCATATGACTAAAGAAGAAGTGTTGCAGTTATCAGATCCTACAGATATTACACAGGAAGACCTCAGCGATATATATGAAATTGACGATCTGTTTGTATCGGAATCAGGTGAACTTCTTGTAGTGGAATATGAGGAAATACCTTTCGAATATGATTTATGGGGATTTATGGGGCCCGTTTCGGATTACACGGAGAGAATCGAAAAACACCTTAGTGACATTAACAGAATTGCAAGAAAGCTCTCAAAATATAACCACCTGGCCAAAGGGATAGTTGACTTCACTGGAGAAAAGTTTTACTATATTCATATAGCCAGAAAGGCCAACATCGAGGAAGAAACTCGATGGAAAGAGGCAAGACTGGAAGAAGTGACTAATGCGCTGAGAAAAAAGGAAAGCAAGCTGATTAAGGCAATACGCCAGGCCCAGAGCCTTGGATTGAAATTAGTACTGGATGATAAAATTCGGAAGGTTATCGAAGATTACAACAAGAAGATGGAGCTCGAATATCCACGTATACCTGTGTCAAAACTCTCAATTTCGATATAGGAGTGGAATATGAAAAAGAAGGAACGCCTTACAATTGGTTGTCGTGCCCGAGTCCTTACCATTAAAAAGAAACCAAAACGAACAGGGCCAAATTATTATGCTAATGAAGATTCCTGGCGGAAAGAATATGGTGGGCGAGAAGTACTTCTCACAGAAAGGATCAGCGGTGGGGCCTTCTCCGTTATGCTTCTTGGCAAAGAAGTAACAGAGCTCAAAACAGAAGATTCTAAAACTGTAGCGGATGAAATGGCATGGGTCCCGGAAGAAGACTTGGAACTTATCAACCGCGACTTCGATACAAATATGGAATTCATTGACTGGTATCAAGAACATAAATACGAGTTCTGCCCTGATTGTGGGGCATGGTTCCCTAATCGAGGCGGAACAAACCCTACAACCAAGGAAAACTATGAATGTCCAGGATGCGGTTACTCTGAATAACAAATGGGTGAAAAAATGGAGATATTTGACACAGCGGTAAGATTTATAAAATTGCTTACGTGGTTAGGTTATGAAGCCTACATAGTGGGAGGCACTGCCAGAGACATGCTATCTGGAATACCATATAATGATATTGATATAGCAACCAACTGCCCGATAGATGTTCTAAAGGATAAATTCGAAACGTATGAAATAGGCAAATCCAAAAAGTTTGGCATACTATTAGTGCGGCATAAGAACTATAATTACGAAGTAGCCCAGTTCCGTACTGAAAGTGATTACGATGGTCCCAGGCCTAACAAAGTAGAAATAGTATCCTCACTGAGGGAGGACGTAAAACGCAGAGACTTCACGATAAATGCCATAGCGTTAGATGCTTATGGGCACTTCATAGATCATGTCGGTGGCACCAAAGATCTCCTTGACAAACTCGTACGCACAGTTGGAGATCCAGAACGACGCTTCACGGAAGATCCTGTACGAATGATAAGAGCAGCTCGTTTCGCATCTGTGGAGGGGTTTCGCCTTGAGAAACAAACCCGCAGAACAATAAGGAGGATGTTCAGGCTTATTAATAAAGTCAAACCTGAGCGTATCGGACTTGAGATGTACAAAGCGGCAGATAGACCTGGACCTCAGTTCGCAAGGTTCATAGAGAGACTGGACGATCTGAAACTGCTCGCCCAAATTCTACCCGAAGTTGCAGCCATGAAATATTTTAGGCACGATCTACGCCAACATCCAGAAGGTCCCACCGTTTTTAAACACACCATTGCATGCCTTAAGCTGATGGAAGACCATGACTGGATCTCCAAAATTGCCGCTCTATTACACGATATCGGCAAATGCGTAGCGTTTCAAGAAGACAGATACTGGTGGAAAATGTCGTACCGTGGACATGCAGATATAGGAGCTGATATGGCTGCGGACATTATGCGCAGGATCAAGTTCAGTGAATGGAAAGTGGATACGGTAGAATTCGCTGTTCGTAATCATATGAAATTTCACGAACTCATGGATATGAGAGCTTCAAAGATAGCTCGCTTGGTGAATAACCCTCATTTTTCAACGCTTGAAGATGTTGCCTGGGCAGATGAATTTTCTCGTGGAGAAACGTTTGCTAGCTACGGAAATTTCGAAAACAAAATAGCACGTGCACGAGAAATAAAGACCAAATGGGAAAACCGTGTGGTCAATGCTACCATAAAAATAGTGGATGGCAAAAGGGTTATGGAGCTTCTGAACATTGCCCCTGGACCTGACGTGGGTCATATAAAACGAGCCGTTGAAGAAGAAATTATAGATAATGGCTTAGACCCTACAGAGGAGGTGATAAACGCACTGATCCTCAAACATGGAGATAAATGAAATGTTTCTATTTGAATTATTATCTACAATACCTGAGCATGTAGAAGAAGCAATAAGGAAAGACAATATAAAAGTGTGGTATGCAAAGCCTTGGATGTATACCGTACTTTTTTTCGTTGCGCTAAAAGGCTGGTTTCCGTATAATCGAGCTCTCATACGAATAGCATATATCAAATACGAGGAAACAGCCCTGTATCGTGAACGATTGACCAATTTCGGCGAAGATTTTGCCAAGGCGGCATTCGTAGATAACCGCGAAGATGAAATCTTTATATGTCATATAACTAAAAGGGAAAAGATCAAAGCAGTCTTCATGCCTTTTAACTATATTAGGAGGTTGTAATTGTGGGCTTACTTAATATTATATTGGATCACCCAGTTATCACTGTCTTTATGATTGTAGTTGCCATCAATGTTTTTGGACATGATGATGCCCCGGAGAAAAAAGCAGCTGTAGAAGTTGGTGTTGTTGCAGAAGAGACACTTTCAGTAAAGGAAGCTGCTAAAGGAATAATAGATGACGTGAAAGTCATAAAGGAAGCACTCACGGAAAAAGCTCTAAAAGCCATTAGACGAGTAGATAAAGCAGCACCTGAAGAAAAGACCAAAGAACCTGTTACCGTGGAAAAAGAAAAGCCCAAGAAAGATAAGCCTGGTACAGCTACCTTAGATGATCCTTATGGCAAAATTGGGAGTAAATATTAAGGAGTTATAATTATGATATTTGATCTAATGGATGAATTCCAATTTGGGCCGCATAGGCTCAAGGTAACGGGGATGCATGGGAAAGTATACGATGACCCGGAAAGAATGATCACTGCTAAATGCATAGATACTTGTTGCTCTGATCCAATACATATTACTATGCCAGCTCATGAATTGGAAGCTTTAGCCAAGGATTACACTGAGAAAGTAGGCACGGCCTTAATGTTGGCTGAAGTATCCAGAATTATGAAAACACGTCGAGAAAAATGTCAAAAAAGATCAAAAGGAGCGGTGTCAGTATCAATAGACGAATAGATCAAATCACCACTACATATGTAAAATGCGATCGACATAATCGATTAACCCAAACCAACAGAGTGGGGGATCCAAATGGGGAATATAATCTATCTGAACTATGTACAAACCCTGGAACTTGTTGAAGCATTTATGAAACGGACTTACCTACGTTACTATTGCACAAATGTATGCCATGGTGATTGTTGTGGTGAATGTTACACGCGACCTACCGCTTGTCATCAAAACGAAGGCAGAAGGCTTGCCTGTTCCATGTATCTCTGTATAAATATACAAGAATTAATATTCCCCAACGCTAAAATACGTGGCAACTATGAAGATATATGCCGTAAAGTACGATTTGCGCTCAGGGATGCAAGAGTAAAGACTGGAACAAGAGGCTACGAAAACCCATATCACATACCATATACCAAAGAACAAATGGAAGCCTTTCGTATACGAAAATCGACATTCACACAGTTAATGCCTACGCAATCAGTCATACTCAAAATAGAGATCGCTGTGAGAGCTCTCGAATCATTAGTTAATAAGGCTGCCAAAAGCGCTAAAAAGGGGAAAACAAAAAGAAAATGATGTGGTATCACGCACTATATCAATTAAACATTTACAAAGTGGAAGCCAGGTTGGATCTGGACAATAAGTCCCAATTTAACCTGTGTTTTTATTTCACAGACGATAATAGATTCGTATGCCACGCCATAGCCAGGCCTTTCATGAAAGATCGTCGCACAGATAAGTGGATGTCCATAATAACGCTTGGTATAAGTGGCGGATGCGAAATGACCGTTACATTCAAACAAACATTAAAACATCACGTAGAAAATCTTGCTGCAGAGGTTCTATGCGTACTAACGGGAGATGTTTAACGATGTTATATATGCAATTTATAACGGTGCCCATAGCCAGAGAATATAGAATAGCAGAAGCTATATACAGCATCGCTACAAACGAATTCATTTTGATATTATTTCATCCTAGCGAAATATACCCAGCAGTACGAGCTAAAGCAAGGTTCTTGAGATGTTATGAAGGAACATTCCTAGCTTTTGAGGCTACTTCTTTAAACGATAACTTTAAACTAGCTGGATCAGCCCACGAAGCCTTAGAATCTACCATAGGGTTGGCAGTGAAGGAAATATATAAATGTATGTATGCGAAGAATGTCATGACAGAGACCTAGATGCAACAGAATGTAACTACACTTTCGCAACACATGCACGTATGATAGGTGCAGAACTGGAAGAGTGCGAAATATGTGGTAAGCCAGGTCTGATTATATTCTGTAGTGATTATCAAGCAGAAATAATGCTAAGGGCTGAGGCTAAAAAAGAGACCAAGATATTGGGGTAAACTATGGAGATCTGTTCGAAATGCCACGAAAAGGATGCTGACGCAATTGGATGCGCTAGGCCAATAGAGAAGCACCATCTTATTGGGATCTTTAAATGCAGAATATGTGGCGAAACAAAAATGATATACATATGCCATAAATATCAAAATCGGAATCAAAATGGCTTAAAATTATAACCTTTACCCTCTGAAAAGGAGATTAACAATGGAGAGCCATAAAGAGAAGAAAACAACGATGGAGAAAAAACCCCTAAATAAATGGGCTATGCTATGTATAATAACACTCATCGCAGCATTTGGTTTTATGGTATTTGGAGGTTATCGTATCACAAATTTCGTGAATAATGAAGAGGCTAAACGTCAGGTACTGGTGGATGAAGCCCTAGTCGAGCATAAGATTATTTTGGAACAAACATCACTGATAATAACCAAAGCTCGTTTAAAGAGCGCAATGTTAGAACTTCAGCCCAAACTTGATCCTGATTTATCAGATAGAATTGCAGCCAATATACTGACGGAATGTAAAGCTCAGTGTCTTGATCCTGCTCTAATAGTTGGATTAATGAATGTAGAATCGGGATTCAACCCTTTCACTGAGGGTAGCAAAGATGAAGTAGGACTAATGCAGATACGGTATTCGATATGGAAAGAGACACCTGAACTCAAGGACAACGGTGTATCACATAGAAACGCCTTATTCTGGATAGACAAAAACGTAAAGGCTGGTACCCATATTTTAAAGAAGTATTACGATGAAGCCAATTGTGATATGGTCAAAGCTCTTTATCGATACAATACAGGAAGTCGCAAGCTTCCTAAAAACATTGATAGATGGGATCTACGTTACGTCAATAAGGTTATATATTATACCTATCTGGTAAAAATGCACCTCACTGATGATAACAAATGCGAATTAGGAACCGAGATCAAAGAAATAAAGATGGAAGGAGAAAAATTATGATAGTCGAATACGTTCGAAAAGGTGGCAACAAGCGATATGTGAAATTGTTCAGGGATGGAAAACCGCCCGGCACCAAGAAGAGCAAAAACCGTGGAGGATGCTGTATAGGTGTATTGGTAGCCATTCCACAAGGCGACAAAGTGAAAATAGGCTGGACATTATGTAACACCAAGGCCGGCGATACCTTTGATCAGAAATTTGGTGTTAAAGTGGCGACTGATAGAGCACTTAAGAACAGTGAACGCCCTATTGCTTCGTCAATGATAAAGAAAGCTAAGAATTTCATCGAGCGGGTTAAACACTTCTACCAGGATAAAGAAATAGAAGTAACCTTCAAATGGACTGGGCAACCAATCATAGCAAATAGGTGATGTGGATGAAGCCACAGGCTGCTAAGGGTTAAAGGTATGCATATAATGAAAGTATGGGAAGATTATCTCCTTATTAATCAGTTGGAAATAAGTAGCATGCAGATAACTGACGGCGATAATATAGCGATTACCTTAAACAACAGACATTCACATAAATTGTTCTACGTGCTATTTTTTAAGTATTGGAGCAATGGCACTCTGCCAGATTTCAAATATAGAGCTATGCATGATGCAGCTAATCTTACTGTTTTGGAGGTAAATAAATTGAGAGCGAGAACACAACAAGTTCTTAACTCTATACTACAACTCATATACAAGGAGGACGTACATTAATGAGGAGAAAAATCAACCGTCTGAAGGATACATCTTCAGAATTTATTAACAAACTATTGAGGTGTAATGCTGTAAGACCATTTCTTGGTTCAGACCCGGAATTCTTTATAGCGGATGCCAAAGGTAAGGTATTAGCCGCTGACAAATTCTTTCCTGGCAAAAAGGAGCCGTTAAGGTTTGACGCCGAGTATAAAAATTTATTATTATTTTTTGACGGTATACAAGCCGAAATAAACATACCTGCTTCTACCTGTCGTGAGACCGTGTCACATTATATACGCGATGGCTTACGCAAAGCCACTGAAGTAATCGGCGAAGATAATAAGATCATAATGAAGCCATCAGTTCGTGTAACCAAAACATTACTGAAAAAGGCGGATCCTGAAGCATTGATATTTGGATGTGAACCAGACTTCAACGCTTATACGGGGAAACAAAACACAGAGGCTATGGATGCCTCCGCACATATGTATAGATATGCCGGTGGCCATATCCACCTTGGTATGAGCTCAGCGTATGCTAAGAATGGTAATGAGTATGATCTCGCCAAAACGGAAGAAGGTCACGTCAGAGCCATCAAATTCATTGACTATATAACCGGCGCCGTGCTAGTAATGATGGACAAAGGCCCGAACGCAAAACGCCGCAGAACGAAATACGGCACAGCCGGATGTTTCAGACCTACGCCATATGGCATAGAATATCGCACCCCAAGTTGTTGGTGGATGAAGTCGCCAGCTGCAATGTCACTAACATTTGGGCTCACGCGACTGGCATGGAACCTAATGATATCAGGGTTTGATGAAGAGTTAATAAAAAACGTAGGCTACAGTCTGGAAGACGTCCGAGGGATAGTTGACGAAAACGATACCGTAGTAGCAAAACGTTTCTGGAAAACCATACGCCCATATATCGCAGTTTCATCAAGAGGCACACACAATCCACTACATATAAAATCCCTCAGAACACCAACAGGTGGGTATATGGGTGCGGCTTCAACCGCGGTTAACCTGATAAATAGGCATAAAATGCCTAAACTACATGGTGGCGCTGGAGCACCGGTGTATGCTTTAGCCGCATTTGAATACATGGTTAAACATGGATCAGATCTTCTTATCACGGATGACGTGTCTGAGGAATGGTCACTAAAAAGTCAAAACAAATTCTTTAATACAAACGGATTCGTAAATGGAATGTATGCGAAGTTGAATGATAACGCAGACTTCAAGAAATTCCAGAAAGATTTTATCACTCACATTTTATAGGGAGGGAAGTATCATGGTTAGAAAGATCATTGCCATTAAAACCAAGAGGCCGCTTTTTGGGGGTCAGATGGAATTTAAGATTGGAGAACAATCAGACGACGGCAAAACCATTGAAAATATTACGAGGAGCATCGGCGGTTTATCCGACATAACGAGTGCTGGACCTGCAATACTTGGCCCTAACTGTCCGACTTTCGTGGTCACTATGGTACGCGATAAAAAAGTGGTGCAGCTAGCCATACCGGAGAAAGTGGTGGATGCGATATTGTTCAGAGAAGTAAAAAAGGGTGAAGAGCAAGAGCCTGAAATAACAATGAGTAAGGAAGGATAAACATCGACCTATGACACAAAAGAAAGTGATTTATAGAGATAAAATATGGATTGATCCTGAAGTAGTGAGTGACAAATATACTCATGCGGACAACCACGTAGAGTATTACTGTTACCACGAAACAGGTAAGTCCAAGAAGAATAAACCTTATGTACCAGAACACCCGGTCAAGGAGTTCCAGGCTAAAAAGCAGATATATGTATGCTTCAGCAGCCTTATGAGTATTGTGAGCAGCAGCGGTAAAGGCCAGCCGAAAGAAGGGCAACATAACCGTGTTTTATATCGTATGCAAATAGACCCAAGTGCTAGTGTAAAGTTAAGCCTTAAAGAGCAACGCAGGTTTATAGAGCTTTCTGTGGCCCATAAAATGTTACCATCATACATACTTCCAAAAGACATCAAGGATAACAAGGCTAGTACCATAGTCATCATGCTTGAAGGTACTACCCCTGCTCAGGTGTATATGTATCTGTCTCAATACAGGTACTTAAGGGAAGACACCGGGTTTGTTCGCTCTGTATTATATTTACATGATGAAATAGGCATGAACTTCTATGCGTCCTTTATCGTAGGTAGTAGAGTCTCTGTTGATTACACCGTTCATCACTTCCTGACTTTACAAAGAATATATGGTTGTGGCAAAAATGAAGGCAACTCCGTTGAAAACGTGACTGTGCCTTTTTCGACAATAGCCGGTTTAAAGAGATTTGTCAGAAAGCCATGTGCATATGACAAGAGAGATATAATGAAAACGTCGTATGGATATGAGGCAGCCAGCAGGATTGAAAAGGTATGTAAAGTCAAGTACGAAGCTAAGCCTGAAGAACTTCTCGAGCCGCTGATGATCAAGGCATTCTCTGCCATGACCGATAAGACGGCACAAAAATATTTGGATCAATATAAAAGATTAAAAGAAAGGATAAAATACCGTGAAGGAAAGAAAAAGAGGACAAGAGCCAAAGCCGCTTAAGGTGTTGATTATTGGTGGTGATCTACTATACAAACGTATGCTCGCTCATATGAAAATGGATCGTGCTAAAGTTCAATCAATAGCAGAATTCAAAAAAATAGCTCCTGAACTTGATTTAGTCATGTTTACCGGAGGGGCTGACGTAGATCCCAGGTTATATGGAGGTGTACATACAGACATATCATTTATTACGCCTGATCGAGATAGAGTGGAAGAAGTTGTATTTAATCTCTGCTTGAAGCATGGAATCAAAATGACTGGCATATGCCGCGGATTTCAATTTCTGAACGTCATGTGTGGTGGTAAAATGTATCAGCATATTAATCATCATGGCGGGGTCTCACATAACGTGCTATTCCCGGCCACCGGCCAAGAGGCAATGGTAACCAGTACGCATCATCAGTTAGTGATGCCACCAAAGAACGCTGTCCCAGTAGCCTGGTCTGAGCCTAATTTGTCAGACATTTACATAGGTCCTGACACTACTTCTATTAAGGGCCCAGCTCATGAAACTGAGTCTGCTATATATCCTGAGTACAACACTTTCGGCGTTCAATTCCATCCTGAGATGATGGGAGAGGGTATGCCAGGACGGATGTATTACGAACGAGTCTTATCAGACTTTTTGCACCTAGACATTGAATCGTTTACTCAACTTTATGGATATAAGGGAGAAAACAATGCCGAAAAACAACCTCAAGGAAAAGGCAATCAAGCTAGACGAGGAGTTAATAGAGAAGGTTGATAAGGAGTTAAGTCCCCTTGACAGCCATTATCCCCTATGGGCCGAATTCCGTGAAAAAGCTCCTGGAAGCTATAAACATACTCAGAGTTTGAGTAATATCGTAGACAACGTCGCTTCAGCATTGGGCATAGACTCAGAAATTCTTACGTTGGCTGCTCGCTATCATGATATTGGTAAAATGTGGTTCCCTGAAGCATTTACCGAAAATCAAGGTGAAGTAAACATACATGAGGCTTTGGTGCCATGGGTAAGTTATCAACTATTGACACGGCACGTATCTGATACCGTAGCGATAATGATAGCCAATGACTTTCCAATAGAAGTCATACAAATAGCTTCTCAACATCATGGCACCACCGTATTGAGATCGATATATGAAATAGCTCTAAAGACCAATCCTGAAGCGAATGAATTTGAATTCAGATACAAAACGAAAAAGCCATCGACCGTAGAAGCTCTGATACTGATGCTGTGTGATCAGGTTGAAGCCACATCAAGGTCCATTTACGTAGATCAAAAAAAAGACGTAGAACCGGATGTTTTTATTGGTAACATCTTTAATAAGCTCATGATGGATGGCCAATTTGACGATGTCGAATTAAAACTTGGCAATCTGAGTAAAATACAAAAAGCATTGGCAGAAGATGTCGCCGGTAATTATCAAAAGCGCCTTAAGTATAACGAAGATGAGGAGCTCACTAAAGAATAGAGGTGCATTAAATGAATGGCACAGATATGTCCCCGGAAGTGTTGGCTTGGCTTACCCATGGCGACATGGACGAGGGTGATATAGGATCAATAATTACGTGCTGCGATGAAGCTAACATACATCAAGAAGAAGAAATGTATTTCATAATAGGATATTATCAAAATGCAGTAGAAATATTCGGCTGCCCCGGCCGTGATAGTCTCATGATTTTGGCACTCTACTTTAGTATCTTTCTACTTACCTCCCCAAGTATACTATTCAGAGGTACCATTCAAAACCCAAAAGAACTGCCATATGAAGCAGAGGATGACGACTCAGTCTTGATCATATTTGCCGATCACAGTATACAGATGTTTTATAATATGGATAAAGCAACGAAGCACATTGAAACTCATCTAGCAAAATACACAGCTAGTAGCATCGATGACTTTGTTGTGATAATAGGTGAAGAGCTTGCATTCGATGTAGAAGAGTGGAACAATACGGTAAACAGGGGAACAATGAGTCATGGAATCTATTGAAAGATTTGCAGTGGTAAACATAAATAACGTTATAACGCGCTACGTTACTGGCAAAGAAGATCTACATAACCTCAAAGAGGGAGAATATCACCGGGCAGTGCATGTTTTCGTAGAAGTGTACGGTGGTAGATTTTTAATGCAGTTAAAAGCCCCCGGCACTGAGAACGAGGGTAAATGGAGCTCATCAGTATCAGGCCACGTAAGGGCCGGTGAATCTTTCGAAAAAGCCGCTATTCGGGAAACAGAAGAAGAACTCGGTCTGGTAATTAACAGCTCTGATTTAGAACGAATAGCGCTGATAAATCCATGTGGAGAGACCGGGGATGAATTTGTAACTCTGTATACTTATCTTATGGATGATGATACAGAACTGTTAAAAATTAATAAAGATGAGGTAACTGAAGTACTAATATGGAAACTGGACGATATGGTAAGAGATGTTGACGAAAACAAAGCTTTATATTCGCCAGCTTTCATAATCCTATTGAATATGTTTTTAGAGCTTTATAAAACGTAGGAGGAGTATCTTAATGGCTCAAACAGTGTGGGAAAAACTTGACCTCATGGAATGCCCTAAAGATTTACAGAAATATGTAGGTAAAATGGTCTATTTATTATTATACAGTGAGAACATGGTAGGATCTACCAAACTGATCGATATCAATCTATTCATGGCTTCCGAAGATTTACTTGAAATCTACTCGGAAGACCCACCAGATATGGAGCTGCTGTATGGATTAGTGCTTGACGTTGCGGACTTACCTATGGAAATGCCAACTGATATGCCAGAAGACTATAAACTATACACCATAAAGCATGATACTTACAGTACCGTAGAGCACGAGGAAGCTGATAACTTCGAAGCAGCGGCGGATTATGTGGAATGGGGCATAGATGATGGTGATTCTTTATTAAGCATTAATGATTTTTCGGTAGTATTTGCAAAGAAAATGAAACTCATAATTCAAACAATGTCCCCTGGTAATGAGATGACCTACGACCGTAAAAAGGCATTGGGGGTGATATAATGGCTGAAAATTACTTACTTAATGTGAACAAGCAAGAAAACGTTGCAGTACGTTTAGTAGGCTTCGTAAATGAAAGAGAGTGTGAAGCTATATTGAACTTAGAAGATGCCGCTCACAAAATATCTACGGCTGGAAGTATACGTACTAAAGATCAGACAGATGTATTCGGTAAAAGATTTGTGTTGGTTATTAGAGTTAAAAGTAAGTACTTTGGGGATAACGTGCCGATTGTTTTTATATCACCAAGCATCTCTCAAAAAGCATACATACAAGGCGACATAGAATTTGGATGCACCTCGAAAAGTGAGTCTGGTATATATGAAGGCACGAAATATAGATTTACCACAATAGAAAATAAATCAGGAGCTTAGTATGAGATCGCTCAAAAATAAACTTATCATTAAAAGAGAGTCTGGCGAAGAACTAGAAATATCTATCGGATCATTGTATATATTACTGAGAGACTATCATTCGCAAAATACTAGTGATTTTGATGGTATGGATATATTAGTGGTAATGCCAGTCGCAGCAGATAATTCATATGTATGGTTCTGCTGTATGGTCATTTCAACTGAGTCGCCACTGCATGTATCTGGTAACAAAGGTAAAGATCTTATAGTAATACAAGACAATGATAGAAATGGAGATCAAAACACGATACAGATACACCCAGACGAACTTTTGTCCATAATACAAAAAATGCCTGCTCGTGGTCAGTATACACTTATGATGGGTGAATGTGAAGTTATGGTTTACTTTATGAGTATGCAATGTAGCCTATCAGACCTTATTTTTATGCCACTAGTGCCTATCGATCTGAAACTTACAGATTTACGTCAATGGCCAAAAGATGCAATATGTTTGTGGGCACGAAGACACCTAAAGTTATCCCAGGAGCAACTAAGGGTTATGAATGACTTCGTTGAAAGATGGAAGATGGTGAATTATGCTCAGGAAGTATTCACTTATCATTGTGGGGATTTTAATCCAGACGCAAAGAAAAAGATAGATAAAATAAACAAGGCTCTCAAAGAAGAAAGAACTGCCAAAATGGTTGAAATAGTAGCAAATGACTTTGGCAAAGGTCACCCAAAACACAACAATCTCGACAGAGGTGCTAGAAATCCGCTTTTCCATGCTGATGATGACTATATAATAAACCTAGGTAAAATGGGTCTTCTTTGTGCTTATGTTCGTGAGTATGGTGAAGTCGCGAGGGATAGCCTTGAACTATATTATGAAGATCGGAGTAGTAAAAACGTATATCAAATACAGTTAGTAAAACAACCGTCCAAAAGTTCCATGAGTGGATTTGAACTAGTTTGTTACGTAAATGGTGTGCAACATAGTATAGCGATCGGAAACAGTGAGATACAGGACTCAGAGTTGTGCATACTCGGTATAGATGACATGCATCTACATATATCACTGGAGAGATACGACGATAGTGAACCATGGCATGCTCCAAATGAACCAGTAGATCCAGAGCAACGTTATGGGTACGATCTAAAACGTAACAATCCCAATCCTGTTGGAACTGTAAGGAGTAAAAATCAATCATTCAGGCACAGTGATGGCAAACCTTACAGACCAAATACAGAAACACCTGAAGAACCACCTGCGGATCCACACGAATCGGCAAAATGGGATCCTCAAGCGCGTCATTATGAAAGATTCTGCAAAACAGAGATAAAAATCCCCGAAATGCAACGTGATGGAGTGCACGACGAACATCCTGTTGACCTACGTTCCTGTACGAAACTAGAAGTTGATGAAATGCTTAAACGCGCCGCAGAAGCACCACGTAACCCACATGATTTACATAAACCAGTGAAATGTTCCACTCAACCGACTAAATATAGACAATCCTCTAAGGAGGAGATGATGGAAAGACAAAATAAAAGCCAGCGTTTTAGGATAAAACGAGAAGTTATAGATGAAATGTTTGAGCCAGCAGTAGGGGTAGAACGTAACACGCGTGACCCACATGGATTCATGAATGGTGTTGGAAAGGCACTCTGCGGCACTGCTGTGGGTGTAATACCTGGAAAAACCGAAATTGGAACAACGCGAGCTGCTGCTGGAGGGACACACGCAGAGAAGGCAAAAGAGACATCTGATGAATTGAAAAGACTATTGGATAAGCAGAATTATGAAGCTAGACATAAAATCAAAATTGATCCAGACATAGAAGTACGCTTATCGGAGGAGGGACGCTATGACGACGAAGATGAATAATATCAAAATCATAGAATTCTTTCCCCTTCAAAAAATAGAAGTAGTAGAAAGTGAAAAAGCTGCTTATAAACCTGGTTCATTGGGATATATAGTTTCCATAGGGCCGTCTAATAGCTTCATAAAGGCAATGACGGCTACGTTTATGCGGTTTGGCCAAAAAGGTAAAAAGAGAGTTACCACTGAGACCCTTTTCTATCAGTCCTTAGACATATCAGATTTGAAAGAGAAAGATATAAAGACGCTGACTGATGTAGGCGTGCTCTCCTATCGTAACGCAACGGCTAAACTAACGCCAGCTATTCAGGAAACCAAGAATCTGGAAGATATGCCTGGCTATGAGTTTGTATGCTATATAGCTGCATTTTCATACTATCTATACTACCTTGATATTGTTGGCAATCTGAGAAATCGTCTAAGATTCAATGCGCAATGTTATCCCTACAGATATAGTGTCCTTGATACCCTACAATTCATAGATACTCTGGACCAATTTGGTGATGGTATAGTGCCTACTACGCTACACAACATAATAACAAGCGCTTCGGTCATAGGTAAGATAGATGGTCGAGACTTGCTGAAATATATCGTTACATTCTACGAAACACCAGCCAACCGTAGGGTATGTATGGAAGTTCTATATAAGAGTTTATCAACATATAAAAAGGCAGTTGAAATATCCCAAACCAATATGATTGACAACAATTTAAAGACTCTTGAAACAATCAAAGGAGTTTTATGCCGATCACATAAGGATAAAAAGCAAGCGGGAAAACCTAAAAAAGCTCAGAAAAAAGACAATAAGACGAAGATCAATTGGGAGCGCGTGAAGATAGCGTGAATAGAGAGGGGATAATATGTTCCGAAGAGGACAAAAGATTAGAATTATTGAAAGCAATGCCAAAAAGCGTACTCATCCCGCAATAGGAGATGTTGGTTATCTTAACAATATGTTTTTCTTTCCCAAAGATCGCTTCATTTTGATCAATCTATTTATGTGCTCTTATGGAGAAAACGACCACAGGTCAGAAAGAAAGAATTTTATACTCGATATGGGTATGCACGATTCCACAAAGAACAAGATAAGTAGGACTGGTGTCAATAAATTGTTTTTCATGAAAAAACCATCCGTGAACTTAAATCCTACCTTTTTTCTAAAGAGAAGATGTAGATATGCTAAAAAAGCTTATGAAATACTCCAAGCTTTCCCACAGCTCGTGGGTACTTACGGTATATGGACCAGCTATACCAGTATCAGCACAAAGCACGATCGTAATAACGATTCTTTGTTTCGCATACCTTGTGGAAATATAGCCAGGTGCAGTGAAAAGAGAAACCGATCACAAGTAGATATGAGAGAATTTGCTGCATGGCTAAGATCAATATCTACCGAAATTATCCCATCACTACAACTTTTGAATGAGTTTTACCCTTCTAATGGTGGTAAGCTAAATAACTATGCTATGTGCTTTTGGGAAGATATTAGCTTTATGTTCAACTCTGAAATGCAATATGACCATGTAAGATACCTACGTTTCAAAGAAAAAGAATTCTATAATATTACACCAACCACGCGTCTTTCCGTAATAAATTCTGTCCTGAAATTGCGAAATCTCACGTATATGGCTTGTGAACGATTGACACGCCATTTGATTAATGGCCGTACATCCAAAGGGAGGATGTTACAACGTTTAAAAACACATCTTAGTGTTGGACATGCAGATGATCTTATAGACCCAGACTTTGCATGTAGTAATGAATTGCAAGTAACAGACGCCGTGTTCATTACTGAATATCTCTATAGAACTTTAATGGTAGAGTCTGATACCATTAGTAAATTAAGATATATAACAAAATATCTACCATTAGATAAATGGGATATTGATCAAATGGCTATAGGCGCTGACAAAATTAAATCGAATGCTGACAGCAATAGTGCGGCTCTAAACCGTATTTTTGATTTAATAAAGCCACAGTCATTAATGGATTGGGTTGACGCCAGCACATTAAGAACTACGGCAATAAATGCAAAACCTGGTATGGAGATAAACATAACAAGTAGTAAACTCAATAGATTGGGCATAAAAACAAACTTAACAAATGAAAAGATATCTATAAATGAGATGCAGTTTGGACTAAAGGTGAACAAAACCGAACAACAAGCAATGAAAAAATATGCCGAAATGGCCAAGCGCTGCAATAATGACGACGGGGAGGAGGTACTGGAACAAGTAATTGGGAATTTGCATTACGATGATTATGACGAAGAGGAGGTAGAGGAAGACGAGGAATGGGACAGAGATCCAGAAGAAGCTAATGATGATTTCTAGGACGAAAGGAGGCTCATTTTGGAGACAACTATGGAGCAACGTAATAGATTAATTAAAGAGATAGCACGTTGCCAACATATCCAGAAGTTATACCAGGAAATAGCACGTTGCCAACTTATCCAGAAATTAGCTCAAGAAGAGCAGGATAAACAAGAGTTAATCCAGGAAATAGCATGTTGCCAACTTATCCAAAAGAAGTTAGCTCAAGAAGAGCAAAATAAGCTAGATGATCAAGCTCCAGCTGTGGTAGATCCCCCAATTGTAGATCTACCAGTGGAGCCATTTCCCCAACCAGTTGTAGTGGATAAACGCACCCAAGAGTTAATCCGAAAAACAGAAAGCGAATTCAATAGGTTAACACACATTCTAACTGTAGACGCCGTCATGGATACCATAATACTTGATAACGTATTGTGGATTACCTTCCATGACGGCACAATCAGTAAATCCGTTCGGATTCCCCTTCCCCATAAAACTGAATCTGGATTGGAATTAATCACAAATAATGACGTGACTAGGGTCGTGTGTGATTATTGGCTTGAGAAAGAACAGAAACGCCTGAAATATCACGATATTATAGAAACATTGATATGCGACGACGTAAACAGGATAATACCTCACCTGCGGAGTGGGGCATCTTTTATCTCTAAGATAATACGTGCTTTTCGACAAGACGCAGTAGCCTACATGGTTGCCAGTCTTCAACGGCTTATTAACAACGTTACCAACAATATGCCTTTACACGAAACGGACATGAATAGCTGGGCTATGAATCACCGCCTTATGATAATAGATCCGGCATTTGACTGTATTCATGATCCTGGGAAACAACTTGAATATCAAGTAGAAAAGAACCACAAATATTATGAACTCTATGGTTGGACGGCCATAGGTCTATCTGATGGCGTGTTGGCAGAGAAAAATGTCATACTGACGACCAATCTGAGAGATCATACTCCATTTGGCTATCATCATAATCCTCAGAGAAATCTCTATTCCACGCTGAGTATGAAAGGTGATGAGCTTCCACGCATGCGCACAAAGTCCATGCAAAGTCTGATTGATAAGGGCATTACCCGCAAAGGATGGAACCTGGTCACCGCTGTATTAGATACTCCTCTCAACTTCGAGGATCAAATCCTAGTTGATCGGAGCCATTTGAGCTTGTCTCACAAAGTACAAAGGCGATATGTCATATATGGTAAAACGCTTTACGTGAAGAAGGGCGAGCAAATAGAGACCGGTACCAAGTTAGGCGTGTCCAATGATGGTGAAGCCGTTATCATGAGAATGAGATGTGATGATGCTTATGTTCTAAGCATTAAAAAGACGGAAACAGATGTAGGTGGAGAACCTGTAGATATACTAGTTGTTACCGTGGAAGGTCGTCGCTTTCTACGTGACGGTAGTAAGTTCTCGAACCTGCATGGGAATAAAGGTATTGTGAAGTTCTTAGATCTTGGATATGCAGTTGACCCTGTCACTGGTAATCATATACCAATAGATGTTATGGTATCTGCAACGTCCGTCAACAGACGAGCCAATTTTGGTCAATTGCTTGAAGCTCTAGCTAATAATCTTACTCCCGATGACGTAGATCACGTAGTTCTGGAAGATGATTATATGATAGAGACGATCAAACTAAAGACCGCTCTGCATAATCATGGTATGCCTGATGATGGTGTATGCGTTATAAACACTTATTGTGGGGAGTTCGAGGCCATAACTGGCAAGATGTTCTGGGGCGTAACGAAAGACCCCGAAGACCAGCTTTGGGAGGAAGACAGACCAAGTATAACGAACAATCGTGATCTGAGAACGTCCGGCCTCAAGTTCAGTCATGTGGAAATGAAATCTCTCACTACCAGATTTGGTGCGGAAAATCCCATAGCCACGGAGATTCTATCTCATGCTCAGGGTGGTGAGAATTTAAAAGATGAGATACGCATCATTAAATGTGCTTGTGGAGAAATAGAAGAAAAATATCCTTTGCTTACCGCCAGTTCGGTAAATTTCGTAGATACTACCAATGGTATATTTCATGAGTTGGACGCCATAAAAGGCACTATCGTCGATGATGAGTTTATGCCGGATGGTTTCATTCTTCAACTTCCGATACAAGTGCAAGCCATAGTGGAGAAGGATAATAGAGACCATTTCGTCATAGGCGTGCCTCAAAAGGTGGAAGATACTACAAACAAGGAAATATATCTGTATGATAAGATATTCATTCCTAATAGCATGCTGAGAAGATGTTGGCATCACCCATCCGGTAAATGGGGACTAAGCACCATAGGTGCATATGTTAACCAAATAGTAAGAACGACTGCCAAGTTCTTAATCACTGGTGACATAGCAGATCATATCAATATCATACGAGCGGTATCCAGTTATTTTCGTAACGTTGCTCGTATGATGGGATCTAAAACAGGTGAATTGAGCATATATAGCATGGCGGTTCGCTATCCCCATTCAAGTAGGGCTACCGCTGCATTGTCTGATAGTCTACCTGCAAATACTATTGAAATTCATGATGAAATGGCAAAGACGCTCGGCGTCAAAACCATGGACGTAGTAATTGCGGAAAGATTTCCTTGTCTTGGGTTTGTGTCCATAAGACCACAATATGTTCAAGTTACAAGTGATCCTCAATGTAAGTATGTGATCAGATCTAGCGGTAATAGTTTATGTTCAATGAATCTCGATTTTGATGGGGATACTTTATTTCTTGCTTCGTTTAAAACACCGCAAGCAATTGACATGTTGCGGAAAGAGATGTTAAACCCAAATAAGTTATGTCAAGGTGAGATAGATCTAATAAATGCCAGGAAAGTGCCTATTCACCGTGAGATGAATCTGGATGATTTCGAAATTCGAACGTTTCCAAAACCCACTGGTGAAGAACATGCAGAGATAGTGAAGAAGGCCACTGGCGTTAAAAGTCATACTGGACCAGTAATTGCACTCGCATATAATTTAATGCGGATAGTGGAAACCAATATCCCGTATAATGCGCTTCGAGAGCATGTGGAATTAGAGCTCTTATTGGATTTCCTTGGAAACACTGTTTTCAGTCAAAAACACGGCATAAAATCTCTACAAGAGGAAGCAACGGACGCTATCTGCACAGCCGACGTTGAAAAAATGGTGGAACTTGGTTTCAGAAGAGGACCGAGTGAATTGCTGTGTAATCTCATAAAGAAGGAAGCTGCTTCCATTGGCACTAAAGATCTTGTTGGGTATCATGCCTTTATCAAGGAGAATGGCGGAAGTAAGATAATCAACAAAATCGTGAGACTCAAAAACCGCTTGTGGTTCGCTACAAGAGCTCGACTTGGTCCATTTAAATTGCGTGATCATTTAAGGGCTGCTCCAGTTGATTTACCAAGTTATATGATGAGGCATATTTTAACATCTTCACTGGAACGAACCTCTGCAATGATGGCAAAGAGATCGTTTGATAAAGCGGCGAAACAAAATACTTTGGAAACGGATAATATCAAAGATTTACAAAAACAACTATTTGTACTTGTTGACCTGATTTGTGGATCTGATAACAAAAATCTTCAAATGGAGGCAGAAAAATTCACAAATATAGGTGTTTTAATCTAGCAAAATCTGAATTATATTCTATAATATATACAGAATTACAAATTTAGGAGGAATTGTGTATGGATGTTAACAAATGGATTGCCGTTGGTAAGGTGCAAGGGGCACCGCAAATTAC
>Ga0075116_10000329_pt1 | contig 22133 bp, 23 predicted proteins | sample AntAceMetag02UKC_FD_69786 | JGI IMG/M metagenome (GOLD analysis project Ga0075116, IMG submission 69786) | Saline lake microbial communities from Ace Lake, Antarctica- Antarctic Ace Lake Metagenome 02UKC | ecosystem: Environmental > Aquatic > Non-marine Saline and Alkaline > Saline | place...
CGGGTGAGTTAGTACTTGCAGAATCAGTTAAAATTCTTAATTTCAAATCGGAATTTCCATTTCCAAATTTGAATAATTTGAAACACTATCAAAAGGTTAAATCAATAAAACAATTCAGTACTGATGATGTTTATGATATTAATGTTCCTAATGGAAATCATTTTGTTTCAAGTGGTGTTGTGGTGCATAATTGCGGAGAAGTTGCACTTCCGCCACATCACTGTTGTTTATTGTTAGCAATTAATCTTAATAAAGTAATAAAAAATAACGCAATTGATTGGAAATTATTTAAAGAATATATTGAAAATTCAGTATTGTTTCTAGATAATATGATTGACAAAACATCATATCCTAATGAACTGTTTGAGAAAGCAATGAAACAAAGTCGGCCAATTGGACCAGGATTAATGGGTCTTGCTGATGTGTTTTATAAATTGAAAATGCGTTATGGTTCAGACGAATCTTTAGAATTGTTTCAAGTTATTTGTAAATTTATGACAAAAACAGCATTTGAGTATTCGATCAGAAGAGTTGTTGAAGGTGAAGTTGAATCAATTCCAATTCCAGATTCAGATAGAAATCGATTTAGAAAATTACTTGAAGATTATAAAGTTAGTCATAAATATTTAAAACTATTTGATAAATATGGAATAAGAAATTCGCATGTTAGTTGCATCGCTCCAACTGGATCGGTAGCAATTAGTGCTGATTGTTCATATGCATTTGAACCTATGTTTGCAATTGTTTGGAAAAAACAACTTGTTGATGGAAAAGGTGAACTAACATTTATAAATGAAGAATTTCTTAAGGCTATGGATGAATCTGGAGTTAATTTTGAAAGAGATCAATTAATTCAAGATATTATTTCTAATAATGGTAATATACAAGATATTGATTATATTCCAGAAAAGCTTAAAAATATATTTGTAACTGCACATGATGTTGGCTGGGAAAACAAAATCAAGATGCAAGCGGCCGGACAAAAATATATTTCATTAGCAATATCATCTACATGTAATTTGCCGAATTCTGCAACTAAAGAAGATGTTTCAGATACATTTGTACTGGCATGGGAATCTGGTCTTAAAGGAATTTCAATTTATAGAGATGGTTGTTTAAGTGAACAACCTGTTAATTTCGGCAATATTAAGAAAAATGAAGTTGAATTAGAACCATTCAAACGACCGATTCGCCGACATAGTGAAACTGTTGAAATCCCAACACCAATTGGGAATTTATATGTAACTGGAAGTGTTGACAAAAATGGAAAGTTATTCGAAGTATTTTTGAATTTAGGCAATATTGGGCATTTAGATAATTTACTATTAAATACTCTCGCAAGAGTAATAAGCAAATCACTTCAAAATCATTTATCACCTGAAGTTATAATCGATACAATAATGGGAATGGGTGGTGAGGCATTTTGGTTTAGATTACAAGACAATCAAAAAGTACCTTTTCAAGCAAAATCAATAGTTGATGCAATTGCCATAACTTTAGATAATTGTTTTAATAAAGGCAAAACTATGAAAATCGATAGCAAGACAAATGAAATTAATCGTTTTGAGAAATGTCCTAGTTGTGGTAAGATATCATTAAATAAAAGTGTTGGTTGCAAATCCGGATTATGCGAATCATGCGGATTTAGTGCTTGTGGGTAAAAGGAGCAAAAATGAAAAACAACTCTTCAGCCGTTCATACATTAGAAGACGTATATGAAGAACTAGAAAAAGATACTGTAGAATTAAATACAAAATACAGTTATAGTAACCCAAAGAAAACAAAAAACAAAGTTGTTAATATGAAACTTGGAAGAATATGGTTTAATCTATTACTTCCAGACAAATACCCGTTAATCAATGAAAAAGTTGATAAAAAATTACTTTCAAAGATTTTGAACGAGATATATAATAAATATGAATTAGAAGAAGCCGTAAAAACTGTTAATAGTCTTAATGAAAATGCATTTCGTATGACCAGTATCTGTCCTGTGAGTTTTAATATTGACGATCTTATAGTGCCTCAAGAGATTAAAGATCAGAAAAAGAAAACATTAAATAAAAATGTTAAACCAGAAGAATTTACTGAAAAACTTAACAGTTTATCAAATGAATATTTAGATATGTTAGGAGATGAATCAGGAATTAAACAACTTATTGATTCTGGAGCGAAAGGCAAACCAACAGATTTTGGAGTTCTTATGTTAGCAAAAGGACCTGTTGTAGATATTGAAGGTAATGTCAGTAAGCCAATTCTTACTGGACAAAATGATGGTTATAGTGGTGAGGAATATTACACTCTTGCTAAAGGATCGAGAAGATCTCTTTATATTAGAGGAATAGGAACAGCTGGACCAGGTGAATTATCTAGAGATGTTACTTATGCAAATGCAAATACAGAAATAAGCAAAGATGATTGTAATGTTAAAAGATATTTGGAAATTACAGTCACCCCATCAATTTTCAAAACATTACATGGTAGATATTTCATGAATGACAAAACAGCAAAACTTACTGAAATAACTTATAAAAGTACTGATATTGTTAACAAAAAAATTAAATTGAGAAGCCCATTGTATTGTAGAGATAAAAAAGGTATTTGTAAAATATGTTATGGAAATCTAGCAAAAAAATTAGATACAAAACATATTGGTTTTCTTGCTGGTCAAGTAATTAATAAAGCTGGAATTGAAGGATACAGTATGATTGTAAGACATCAATCACTACAATCAAATCTTAAAGAAGCCAATTTTCCAAAGGATTTAGTACATGTTTAATTTCTAGCACTTTGCCGTTCATTATAGTTAAAAAAGCACACCTAATAATTGCGAATAAGAATTAGGTGTGCTATACAAATTACCGGATTTGCAATTTTGTGATCCCCGGTTCAATATATTCTATTTCTTTCACATCTGCTTTTATTTTCATTTAATTTCCTCTTTCATAACAAATGCACAGTTTTCCAAATCAACTTCCCAATCATCTAATTCAGGATGACAAGAAAAGCCACTATTAAGCCATACCCCACCTTTAAAAATATTAGGGTGATGTTTTTCATCAAAATCTATAAATCGATTAGATATCCAATTCCACATCTTGTTTCCACAAGATGGCCAATTTTCTATTTCTTTAATATTATCCCAATCGAAAATAAACAATTTGTATATATCAACAAGTACCTTCTGCTGATGTGTATTATTTTCAAAAATTGTTGTAATTTTTTCTTTGATTTTTTGTTCGTCCATTTCCTTTCTCCTTATTGTTAAACTTACAGCAATAATTAAAATAACTGTTGCTGTAAGTTTAATTAAACTTATTTTTTCATCTGGTTAACACGTCTCGACTTTCGTGACGTTTTATTTTTGTGTTTCTTTTTTAACCGAATCTTATTTATTGCTGTCATTTTCATCTCATATTCTCCTTCCAACCAATTCCTTGAAAATTATAATTCCCATGTTCAATCTCTGCAATTTCTGTCAACAAAGCATCGTTATATTGTGGATGTTGAACTTCTTGAAATTTACATTCTGGACAAATGCTATCTGCATTGAACATACTTAGATAACAATTACCAACAATTCGATCACATCGTTTGCAAACCATTTATGTCTCCTTTTAATATTCAGGGATATTTAAAAACGTACACATTTGTTCAATTCTATAAATAATTATTTTGATCCTCCTTTATTCCGTTTCTTCTGCCAACATTTGTAGCAAAATTTTACAGTTGGTCTTTCTTCAACCAACCGCAATTTTAATTTTGTAGCGCAACCCGGTGTTGCACATTTAATATTTGATAATTGATCATAACTGTGGCTCTTTTTCATAACTCCTCCATAAAAATAAAGAAATTTAAACAACTTTAATACCTGTTTTAATGTAATATCTATATATAAAACGCAAAAATAAACACAAATTGGGATGTAGTTCAATTGGCAGAACGCAAGATTTTGGATCTTGATGTTTGAGGTTTGAATCCTCTCACCCTAGCCATTAAGAAGGAGATTATATGCAAAGTCGATTTAAATGTAAAGAATTTGATGAGTTTAGCAAACATGTACATAAATATTGGAAACCTAATTGTGAATTAGCAATTAAACTTACAGAATGGGCAAAACCATATAATTGGCTACGTGATTGGTTTGAGTTTCTAGATCATCCAGAAACTAATAAAGAAATTGCAGAAGAACTTAAAATTAATATTGGACCATTTATTAATATAACTCCATATGGAAAATTTGAACTGGGCAAAGATAAAGATGGTGATTATTTATGGGAATTTTTATTCTTATCAGAAGAACTCGATCGAACAAAACTAACGAAAAATTTTTTAACTATTTAACAAACAAAGGAGACCGATTATGTTTAAGAAATTGCATTTGCTTCCTGAATTAGTAAGAAATGAAAAAGAAGATGGTTATTGTTATCCTGAAGAATATATTGGTAATATATATGAATACAAAGACCAATATCTATTCTTTAAAAAAGCTTCATATGAAACACTAACTAAAGGATTTGTAGAAGTTATTATTGATGTTAAAATCAAAACACAACTTGAAACATTATTCGAAGATAATAGAAACATCGAAAATTTAAATACAAGATTGGATAACATTCTTGAAAAAATAGCAGACAAAACTAGTTCTGAAGATATTGTCGATGTGCAAAATCATTTAGAAAAGAATATTATAAGTCTTAAAGAAGAGTTTGAAAATCAGATAGTAAATATTAAAAAAGAAAATGAAGAATTAATTTCAAAAGAATTACAAATTGTACATGATAATATGCAAGAAGCTGTTGGAAAATTAATAGCTAAAAAAATATCTGTAGAACCTTCAGAGAAATTAAACTTGGGAACATTATTTGCTCTTAAAGAAGCTGGATATTCTCCAACTGAAATAGGAGAGCTTAAAAAAGAAAAACTTATCTAAAAGAGGTTTTTTATGTTAAAGGTTAATGAAGTGTTTGATATACAAAAAAATGAAATGTTAGCAAAATATAAATGTAGTGTTTTGATAGATCAAAAAGAGTATAAAGAAATTATTGAAACTGCAAAATACTATACTCTTCCAGGAATTTTAATGTTTTATTTTCCTGAATTTGACGATTATTCACAAATAGTTTTAAATTACAATATCGATTTAATGAAGAGTAGTGATACAGAAATTGAAAAGAAAAACATAACAATTAATTATGAAAAGAACCAAACTGTTATTCATAAAGATTATTATCCTGATGATGTCGATATTAGAATGATAATTAATTTATTACAAGGAAGGGTTAAATATATTAAAGATCCAATAATTTTACTTAATATGTTAAGAACAATGTTACCGAGAGTAGATTCAGTGCATTTGGAACTTTTAATATCTAATATGTTTCGTAATTCCGATGACAATTCAAAACGATGCAGACTTACAGGAAATTATAAAGATAATGTTATCATAGGTCAAACAGCACAACCATTTGAAGATTCATGGGAAAGTGCAATGATGTATCGAAATATTGACAAAGCAATTAATAAAGGATTGATTAACAAACAACCTACAGAAGAAAATCCTATTGAAAAAATAGCAAATGAACAATTTAATTTTTAAAATTGAGGGAGGAATTTAAATGGACGAATATAAAATAACTGTTAAAGATGAATTAATAGTTAAAGACAAAGTTAATGATAAAGAAGAAACTGAAAAAGAAACAATCATACCAGAAAGTGTCGATCATGTTGATGGTTTAGATTATGTTGATTGATCTGATTTTGCAAGTAGTTTGAGAACATCAAACTACTTGAAATGAAGGAGTTGGTATTAATGGGAATTGGAAAAAACAAAGGTAGTGCATTTGAACGTGATACTTCACGAAATTTAAGTACTTGGTTTTTTAATGATAAGGGATTATTGTGGCGCGAGTCAACAAGTGGTGGTAGAAAAGGAGATGCATATTCTGGTGATATTGTTCCAAGTAATGTTGAAAAGTTTTCTAAATGTTGGTCAACATGGCCATTAATAATTGAATGCAAATCTGGATACAAACAACATACAGCAACATTGTCAAATCAAACTAAAATAAAACAATGGCTTAACAAACTACTTAGCGAACGAACTAAAATTCAAAGTATCCCATTATTAATTGTAAGATTTCATTCTCAAAAAACGATTTTATTAACAACTTTACAATTAAATGCCTGGTGCGATCTATCACTCGCATTAAAATATAATGGCATTATTAATATCTTTTACGTTTATTTATTTAATGAATTACTCAAATCTGATTTTTATTCAATTTTTCCAAAAGAGAAGTTAGAACAATTTGTAATACAGCAACCTATAAGGAGTTAGATACATGAATTATAAACAAATATCAAGATCGACAAGAGCAGACAAATTATTATTTACGGCAAATACTATAATACATCTGGTTCCAGAATTTAATAAAAATGTATATCAATTGTTGTTCGGTTCTGGAATTCAATTAACAAATTGTAGTGCGTTAGTTACAAAAGCACAAACTGTAAAATTAGGAAGAAAAACATTTAATACAAAAAAATTATATTTAGATACAAAATCAGCATTAACAACCGATGAGAATAAATCCAAAGTAGTACCAGTAATGCGAATGTTACCTAAAACAATTGAAAATAATAAATTCATATTAATCGATCATTCGATTCTATCTAAAGGCACATCATATATTCAAGATATGACATCAGAAAAACAAACTATTTTTTTCTTATTAAATCAGATCAAAAATGAATTTTACAATATTAAATCAAAGTTACCGAATATTGAAAATGTTTTAATGTTTCTATTGGGGCCAGAAAAACCTGAGAAATCAATTGCAAATCTAATTGAAAGATTACCAGCACATCAATCATCAGAACTGAAAATGTTGTTTGATAAATATATGATGTTATCAGTTAATGTTGGTGGAACACATGCAAAACTATTTCCAATTGCTGGATATAAGAAAGATGGCAATGTTGAAATATATAAACAAAATATAAGTTTCATGAATAAATTACTGACACTCAAACCAGTAAAGCTTAAAGTCGAACCATCAATTGAAACTCCAATTAATAAAGATGAATTGAAAGCGATTTCTATTACAACAACAAAAAAGGTTACCGAAAAAGTAACGGATCGTGGTGTCGTCAAACTAGAAGTAAATGAAAAAGAATTAAATCAAGTACTTCGCCGTTTAAATATTGGAGATAAAAATATTGCTGATAATATTAAACAATCTGTTGACAACTATCTTAAAACTAAAAAAGACACTATTAAAGAACTTGACTTAGAAAAAATAATATTAAAAGCTGTCAATCAAACTGTTTTTAATACTGATAAAATAGATAGCCAATATTTAGATAACCCTTCAAAACTAATTTCAAAACTAATAGAAGTAAACACATTCCAAAAGAAACTAACATACCCAGAACCAAAGACTCCACATATCTTATCACCCAAAGTAATTGAATTAAATAGAGTTACCGGATTAGTAAGACAAGAGTATGAGTTTTCAAAGAACATACATACTAACATTAAAACACTTTTTGATTCATTGGAAACTAGGAAATCAAATCCGATTAAGATACAAAAAATTTCACATGAGTATCAAGATAATAATTTAGATAGGGTCATTAAATATAATATCACTTTAAAGAATTTAGCTGGTGGGTATAAAAAACCTTATGATGTTAGTATCAAGATTCCGGCATTAGTCAATGATAGATATTTTAAATTGAACGGCAAAACGTACATAATTGCGAATCAACAATTCTTTGTTCCTATTACTAAAACTGATCCAGTAGAATGTAGATTGCTTACTAATTTTGCTACAATGACCCTTAGTGTGGTTAATATGAAATTTAATATTTCTGAACTGGATAAGATTCTTGATTATATGACACGAACATACCCAGATCTGATTAAGAATGTTGAAAAAAACAATAATAAAATAACACAAGTTGAACTGACAAATGATGTTATAATCGATCTATATGGACAGGAAGCTTATATTTCTTCGACAGAAATATTATCATATAATATAGATACTGATAAATGGATTATAACCACAAAAGATGGAACAGAACAAACACTACAATGTGGTAAAGCAGAATTTATTTTTGAAAAGATTCTGGAGATCCTAACAAGTGTTAATCCAGATGAAAAACTTCAGAAATCCTCACGATCAATTCCTTACATTCAACTGTATTTAGGTGATGTTAAAGTACCGTTAATAGTGTACCTTTGGCAACAATTGGGTTTGATTAATGCATTGATTAAACTTGGAATTGATAATAATATAACAACAGCAGATAAATATCAGCGACAGAAAAATGATTTTGTTGTTATATTAGAAGATGATAAGATGTTGGTTATTAATCCCCAAAACAAACGCGAACAATTAATTGTTAATGGGCTAACTATTGCAAATGTTAACAAACTTAAACTAACATCTAAAAATGTTAATAAACAAGAATCTATTGAAGATTACATTACTACAAAACATGGTACAAGAGCCGTTAAAAACATAAACCATTCAACAAATAATTTAATTGATCCTATAACTTTAGAAATCTTAAAATTTCAAGACAAGTCAACAAATATAGTTGATATTATTGGTCACGATATGGTTGATAAACTTTTGAATGAACCTGAAGATGCGTTATCTGATCTGAAAATCTACAGATCTCGACAGGCTGAGATTATGTTTGAACTGTTGTATAAAGCTTTGATGATTGCACATAACACTTATAAAACAGAAGTTGATTTTGGAAATGAAGAAGCAAAAGCGTTTTTGAACAACAATTATGTAATTGATTGTTTGCTGGGTGTTCATGCTCATACAAAAGGTAATTCGGTTCTTGAAATTGCTGAACCATACAATCCTGTAGCAGAACTGAAAATGGCATCTAAGTTAATCAAATCTGGTCCTGGTGGAATTTCAAGCAGACAAGCAAAAAAAGAACATAGAAATCTTCACAAATCAAACCAAGGTAACATCGGTAAATGTTATTTGCCGCCTTATGTAGTAATGCATATTGAAAAATTTTGTGAATTGCTGGAACATCCTTAAAGCCAGTAGAACCACAACATAGTTGGAAACGACAAGTGTGATGGTTTGAAAATCTACTGGATTGGACAATCAGCAGCCAAGTGCCTACTGAATGCTACATAGTAGTATTTAATGGTAAAGGTTCAACGACTATCCCGGAAGGGAGTACATTGCAAGTGCAGTGGAAGTGCAGAACTTCTTAGATTTTTTAGTGAGTTATTAATTGAGAAAGTTGTTGCTCCAACTTTTTCTTACTCTTTGTGCAATATTTTCCTGATCAGAAGGAGAAATAGTTATGGATCACGATCATGAGCAAAAAGATATTGATAGATTTAACAGTCATATAATAACTTCAGAAATAAACCTGATCAAGTACTAAAACATTATTCATTTTAAATCAAAATCTAAGAAGAAGATATAGTCTGATCTGTGTGGAAACATACAGCTGGATATAATTCCGGGTAAGAATGAGCGATTCTTATTGAACGTAAATGGCAAATGCAACAACCGAGTATACAGATGTAGGAATTGTAAATCATAATACATTGACACCACTTTTGAGCAATCAATTTGGCTCATTTGGAATGAAGAATATCGAAAACGTAAGTGGTTGGGAAATGGTTTCATTAGACGAAGGCTTAGTCCCATTTATTAATGAAACAGAATCTGGTCGTGCGATTTTGGCTTACACTCACCGTGCACAAGTAATGCCAATTAAAGATGGAGATGAACCATTTGTTGCCACTGGAGCAGAATACATCACTCCACAATTAGCATCGTCTCGATTCTTACAAAAAGCGAAAAAGAAAGGTAAAGTTGTTGAAGTTAAAAAAGATGTTTATGTTAAAGTAAAATATGAAGATGGGATGGAAGAATATATTGACACAACACCGAGAAATTCTTCTACCAGCAGAGCATCATTTATTTTGTTGGATTTAGAAACATTAGAAGTTGGTGAGAAATTTGATGTTGGGGAGTCAATTGCATGGACAAAAGTATTTAATAAAGATAATTGTTATGTATCAGGAAAAAATCTCAGAATTGCAGTTATGAACTATTTAGGGTTCAGCCATGAGGATTCTTACCCAATTACTAACAACGTAGCAGAAACACAATTTCAAACCGATATTCTAGAAGAAGTGACATGCATTGTGCCGTTAAACACGAAAATACTAAGCATTATTACGAAACTAGGAACACAAACAAATCAAGACGATGAACTCATGAGTTTTTCATATATGGGTGATTTAGATGATTACTTAGATGCCTATAACATAATCGATGATACATCCAGCGAAGAAGAAATGATTGCATACACATATGAAAAGAACAAAATGCAGATTCTTTCTCCAGGTGGTGAACTGGTAATGATAAAGGTATTTATTAATAATAAACAACAAATTGACCCATCTGTCGCTAAACTTTGGAAAGAACTTGTTACTGATCTTAAAACTAAACAAAAACTTTATGGAAAGAATAAAACAACTAAAGAAGCTAAATTAGAAGCAAATGATAATTTAGATTTATCAATGTTAAAAATTGGAACGCACAAGTACCATAGCAAATTATTTGATGGTGCTAGAATTAGTTTTTTTATTAAACGGGAAAAACCAATATCTGAGGGCGATAAGATGTGTAATAGGTTTGGTGCTAAAGGAGTTGTCGGTCATATAATTCCTAAAGATAAAACACCATATGCTAAATCTATTGGTGATATTGATATTTTTATTGCTCCTTCTGGGGTCTTAGGCCGTAAGAATTTGATTATTATTAAAGAACTTTATATCGGCAAGATTTTTTATTTGCTTCCAGAAATACTTTCTAAGAAAGCTTCTAATTCAAAAACTAAAACACAGTCACTTATTGATATTATAAATACTGTTTATGAAACTCTAGATGGTTCAAAAGACAACAAATATACAAAATCAATATCAAATAAACTTTCTAAAATGTCTCCACAGAAACTACGAAAAATGCTTATGGAAAAAACTCTGAAATTGAACTTCTTTGTACAACCATTTGAAAATATTTCATTTGATAAGATCAAATCAGTAGCTAAAGTTCTTGATATTCCTCTTGATGAAAAAGTATTTATCCCTGAAACTAAAACATGGACTAAAGTTAAGGTTCCTGTTGGTGTACAGTATTTTAACAGAATGGAACAACAAGCAACTGACTATGAAAGTCTTAGATCTACTGGGGCTTATGTTGGTATTACAGGACAACCTAAGAAAGGACGTACTGATTATAGTGGTCAGGCACTGGGTAACTTAGACATCTACAATATTGTAACATATGATGCTCCTGATATTCTTAAAGAATTACTAACAGTTCGTTCTGATAATGTTCGCGCAAAACGCAGAATGCAAATGGAAATTATTCAAAATGGGAAAGTAAATATGCCAATACTAACTAGTACAGGAAAAACACAACAATTAAAGAATATGTATGTAACTGCTCTTGGATTGCAGACATCAGAACAAGCTTAATTTTAACATTTTAAATATAGATATTATGTTATATAGATTACAGGTATTTATTTTGTAATTTTTAGAAATTGGAATGCAGTGTAAGGGGGTGGAATTTCACACTACCTGAGCACCATGCACTTGAAAGAATGTATGATACCCTTGCCGGTGAAAATCCGGCCATTCCAATAAACAAATCTGTTATTTTTTTAATTTTAAAGGAGACCGCATGGAGAAAGTATCATACACTAAAGATGGAACTTTCATTGAACGTAACGGTGAAGTTTTCAAAGTTGTTGGAAATTTAGAAGTTAGTAAAGATAGTGGAATGTTAGTAATTCCAAATGAAATTGTTACAAAATTTCTAAAAGAAACAGTTCAGAAATTAAGTACTGAATTGAAAGGCGAATTTACTTACAGCAAAACACCAGAACAAACGAAATTAATAACTGTTTATATTGAAGATGTTGATGGATTTGTAAATGTATTAAAAATTGCAATTGCTCGTGAATTTAGTAATTTCATTGAAAAGGAAACTGGTAAAAGTTGTAAGCGATTTTTCCGGAATTTAACAATGTTTGAACTATCAGTTCAAGATAATTTTTTACAGATTCATTGGAAATAATAACATAGGAGATACAAATGAGCACATTTCCAAAAACTCAACCAGTACAACAAACCTTAAAGTTTTTCAAACCTGTAATCGATGAAAATCAAAAGATATTGTGCCAATTACAACCAGCAAAATTTGACGCACTTGTAAAAACACTAAATGCTTTTGATGTTCAAACCCCAATATCAATTCAAGATTCTAAAATTGAACAAGCAGTTAATAACGGTACTGCTATATTAAGTTGTGATATTGTTGATATTGTTGGAAAAATAACGATGGACATTCTGAATCCCAGAAAGTACATCAAATTATTGAAATCAATTAAAGGTAACAATGATGTATTTATTATTGATGATGTTACAAATAAACGATTTATAATTACAAATGGTGATATCAAAGTATTTTTACCAAAACAAATTAAAAATTTTAAAGTATCAGAATCATCAATTCCAGATCTAAGCACGATCAATTTAATGGGAAATATGATTACAATTGACAAAGATGTGAAAAATATAATCACATCTATTATTGATACTGAATATATCGATCTTTTAATTTATGCAGATCAGTTAAAAGGAATTAATGTTCCAGATACTGCTATTTATTCTTTCCCCCAGTATATTACTGAAAAAATTGATGATGTGACAGCAGAAATGAAGTTGCGTTCGTTCTCATTTTTAAAGGTTGACGGCGAAGATTATCAAATTAGTTTGGGTCATCTTAATAGTGTATATTGGTTAGCAACTGTTGTTAATACAAGCATTGTTAATATTAATGTACTTGAAGTTGTTACTCCTGTAAGTGATGAAACACTGCTGATTTAACAAATACTTTTCAATTTTTACATATAGATATTATAACTATATAATTTATTTGTTTGAAATAAAGGGGTTAATAATTAAATGGAAAATATTGAAATGCAAAAATACATAACACCAGAAGTACCCAATGCTGAATATGCATTGAATGCGAACGAATACTTAAAATACACATTTGTGGAAAATGAACAAAAGTTGTTGAATACTGAAATTGAAAATCAATATCAGAATTTTAATAACTTAGGAATTAATTTTCTTGAAGGTAATAAATTTTCAGATGATGATTTTGCAAACATTGTTAGTTTTATTAATGATAATTATTTATTAATTATTAATATTGATTTAATTACAACAAATGCAAAATCACTTCAGGTCCTGGGGAGATACCTTTATGAATTTATATGCATAGATCTTGTAAATGAAATTTTACCAAAAACATTAAAAAGAGAGAAGTTGTTACCAGATACATTATTAACAATGGATACAGATACATTAAAACAACTGTTGTTAAATACAGTTTTAGAAAAAATAGAAGTGTTACGTGAAATCGTACAAGAAGTCAAGAGTATTGAAGTTAAATCATTACTACTCAAGTGGTCATACTTTTTAGACTTATTTGACAATGATTTGGACAAATTCAAAGAAAATGTACTGTCTCCGATTATTATCAAATATCAAATACAACTGTTTGCAAATTCATGAGAGGAGTCAAATATGTTTTCAATTTTAGTTGAGTGTATTATAGGATTAATAGTGGGTGTAGGTCTTGGTTGTCTAGTAGTAGTGTTTTCTGGTTATTTTTTAAGTTAAATAGGTTTCAATTTTGAATTGATTTGGAGGTTAATTGTATGTTGGATTATGAGAATGATCTGAGAAAGACGTTAGTGAAAATGAAGATTACCATGGATGGGCTCGATAAGTTGAAATTGGAAAAAGAAGAAATGAGAGAAGCTATTAAAAAGTTCCTCAAAATACACGATTTAGATGAATATGAAATAAAAGATACTGAAAAACAATTATGGAGACTTACAATAACACAATCAGAGCGACGATCAGTAGATTATGATGAACTTGAGAAATTGTTGTCAGAAGAACAACTTGAAGATGTTGTAACAATATCACCATCAGAGCGATTAAACATTAAACCGGTTAAGGCTTACAAAAAGAAAAATGGTAAACCTGCCCCAAAAGCACCTAGAGCAAATGTTAAAGATGTTATAAACAAACAATTGGGAGAAGATAATGCATAATATATCGAAAGAATTTGGCATCGAATATGCTCATAGACTACAATTACCCTATAAATCACCATGTAAGAATGTACATGGACATTCGGGAAGAGTCATCATTAAGATTGAAACTCCCATTTTAGATGAGAATTCAATGGTTATTGATTTTTCAGAATTGAAGATTTTCCAGAAGCGTATTGAAAAATTATTTGATCATGCATTGATACTGAATGAAAATGACCCACTCGTCAGTTTACTAAAAGGACAAAAGATCCACACTCTCACAAGTGAACCAACAGCAGAAGCTTTGTCAGAGTGTATTTCCCGGTTGTTAACCATATTTCTAAAAGACAATGATATAATATTTGTAAAAACAGAAGTATGTTTTTATGAAACTGCAAAAAACAATGCGTGTTTCATATATCATAGATAAATTGTTTTAATTTTTGAACGGCAAAGTGCTAGAAATTAACATTTTGTCGTTCAAAATCAGAAGAGTTAAAAAATGTTTAACTTTGAGGAACATCCCCAAATTGTAAACCATTTAAAAACAATATCCAGACGATATCACAAACACTCATCTGGATGGGTTGAAATATTCTGCCCATGGTGTAATGATGCAATCAGAAAATCAAATCCTTCACATGGTCATCTTTATATTTCCCCAATAAGTCCATTTGTTAACTGTTTTAGATGTGAAACGAAAGCCGGTTTAGATAAATTACTAATAGACACTGGATTTCAAGATGTTGAGATTCTTAATCATTTAAAACAAATAGCAAATATAACATATCATTCAACAAAGTACTTGATCAGAAATGAAACAAATATAAATATAAAAGAACAAATCATAAAGCAATATAACTTTTTTGAACAAAATTTTCAGAATGATTTGCAACGATTTAAGAATTATGTGCATTATCGATGTTTAGATATCGATCCTGTTAAATTTTTTTTAATCCCTGCATTTACTCAACATTTATTAACTGTACAAATACTTAATGCTGATGGAATAACAACAAATGCTAGAGTAATTTCACCATTTAAAACAAAACGTTATATAAAGCCAACCATTCCAACATTATATTATTTTCAGAATATTGAATATAATAATTATAAATCAATAATTTTAACTGAAGGTGCATTTGATTTAATTAATCTATTTAATTTCTATAATAATTTTGATAAAGAATCACTTTATGTTGCAATAGGTGGTAGTAATTACAAATCATCAATTTCATTATTGATTAATAACTATTTAATGATCGGAAAATATAACATACATATTGTATTTGATAATGAACTACAGCATTTGAACAACCGAATTAAGAATCTTAAATTTACAATTAATGAACTTAATCCTCAAATTAATATTTCTTTTTATCTCCCATTAATTGGAAAAGATGTTAGTGAAATGATGTTGATTAGAAAAATTTAAAAAGGAGAAATAAATGGCATATACTGTTTTTAGGAACAAAAAACAAAAAAATATAACATATGCAAATGATACGATTGCAGATATCTCTGATTCTGCAGAACCAATAGTTGTGTCTAGTAATGGATTTGTATGCGAAATAACACCAATTGATAACATTTATAATATAATAGTGATTGGCGTTTCTAATTTTGTAGAACGCTTAAACTTATCACAACAAAAAATAAATGTTAAAAATATTGATTTATATAACATTTACAATCAGAGTCAAAAATTAGACATTGTTTCAGAACATTTTGATTCTGAGATTAACCACAAACACACCACAGTAACAGTACAAACATATATTGGTAGTGATTTAAAAACAAATTTAATTGCTGTTCGAAAAATGGGAAATAAATACATATCCCAAAATGGAATGAGGAAATTTATTTATGATTTAATATCTCCAATGATCTCATTTCAAACATTTGTACAGAACAACATTTCAAAAATAAATGAATTTAACAAATTTATAAAATATATACGAGATGGTGATTTTGCAAATGTTCATGAAGAAAATACTATTTATTATTCAGCATTTTCAAATTTTAAAACATTTGTTACAAATTTTGATTTTGATTTTATTAAAGATTTTATCGAAACTGATCAAATTAGAAAATATGAAAAACGGCTTGATAAAATGGAAGATTTGCTGAAAACAATTAAAGTCAAAATCAATATCAATCTAAAAGGTATTAAAATTTTCTATCAACATGGAATAGCAAATATAAAAATAGGGAATGTTGATTTTCGATCAAAACAAATGATTTCAAATAAAGTAATAATTGCTCATTTAGTATCTCAAAAGATATTAGATAAATTTGAAATGCAATTAGAACGATTGAAACTGCTAAGTAATTAAGGAGGCAAAATTGAAACTTTCAATACCGAGTTTGTATTCTGAATATGGTCGGTATTCTGATGCGTATAGAGCAATTCCGTTCTATAAAGATTGTTTAAAACCTGTAGAACGACGACTGCTTTATACACTTCATCAAGTAGCTAAAAAGAAGTTTGTAAAAGCTGTTCGAATAACTGGTGATTGTAATGGAAAATATCATCCCCACGGAGATGAATCGACTTATAAAGCTTTAGTACAGATAGTTACTCGTGGGTTTGCTGTTGGACAAGGAAATTGGGGATATATAAATCTAGAAAAATTAAAAGCAGCTGCCATGAGATACCCTGAGGTTAAAGCAAATGGAGATCTAGACAACTTCTTTTCAGATTTTCTAAAATTTGTACATTTTCATGATCCTGAAAATCTCAGTGAATTGCAACCGGAATTCCTACCATCACCAATTCCTTTAGGTATTATTGGAAGTGGACTGACAACAGGAATATCATTCAATACAGTAACCATGCCACGATATTCATTACCAGATTTGATTTCTAGATTAGAATATCTGTTGAAAAAAGAATTTAATCCAAATGAACCGATAAAAACAATAATTCCACAAATGAATAATTGTAATGTTTATGAAGGTGTTGTTGGAGACTTTGAAAAGATTTTAACGTCTGGTATTGGTGCATTAACAATTATTCCAAAAATGGAAATCAAGTCAAATTGTATTAGTATTTTAGGGAAACCCCCAGCTGGATTAAAAACATTAATGAATCACGCTGAACAAGATGATTATTCATTTATCGATTTATCAGATATTAATGGATTTAATGTTGAAGTTTTTCCAAATAAAGGAAAAATAACACAACGTTTTACAAATATGATTTACAAATTAATAATAACCGGAAATAATATGATTTGTAATGTCGTTAAAGATGATGATACAGTGGCGTTAATGTCTATTGATAGTTTGATTTTAATATCATATAATAATTGGGTTAATGCATTTGAACTGAAATTGGAAGACGATAAGTTTAAATTAGAAAATAAAATATTTGCATTAAAAGTCATAGAAATTATTCGAAAAATTATTGTTGACAACAACATCAATATAAAACGTGTTGATAATATTGTTCAAATATTTAAAAAACAATATCAAAAAACTTATCAAAATGTAACAGAAGATGATATATCTAAAACATGTTCAAAAAATTCAATTAAACAATTGGTTGAACATAATCTTGATGTTGTTCCTTTGCAAAAAGATTTACAAAAAGTAATTAGTGATTTAAATAATATTGCTCAGGTTGCATTTGCAAAAGTGTTGAAATATAAGGGGACATAAATGTCCAAATATAACGCATCACATAAACCACGAATGCTATTAACAAAAAAGAAATCATCAAAATATACAGCCAATGAGGTTATGAAAGTATTTGAGCTACTTGAAAATGTAAAAATAAAAGCTCAAGAAGTTGCAAATGAAACAAATTTCTTTTCAGCCAGGCAGATTAAAAAATTGAGATATATTAAAAAACATATGAATAATGTTGAGTTTTCTGTATTGTTAGAGGCTAAATATTATTTATCATCCATTGAAAAGCAGATTAAAAATCGTGTTCGGGTAGAAAGAAAACAATTGCAAAACAATAACAAAAAACTTCTCAAGATATCGCAAAAGGAGCAAAAATAAATGCATAATATAGTTGTTTTAGCAATGTCAGGTGGTTTAGATTCGACAACATTATGTGGATGGTATATTGATCATGGTTATAAAGTATATCCAATTATATTTGATTATGGTAGCAAGCATAACAAATATGAAAATCAAGCAGCAATTAAAATTTGTGATTTTTGGCGACTTGATTATAAATTCATTAAATTGAATTTCATGAAAGATATTGCAAAATCAAATTTAATGATTGGTGGTGGTGATATTCCAGAAGGACATTACAAAGATGCAAATATGAAAATGACAGTAGTTCCTGGTAGAAATTTAATCTTTGCCAGTATTTTAGCATCATATGCAGAAAGTATTAAAGCAGATATAATTGCATTAGGGGTACATGCTGGCGATCATTTCGTCTATCCAGATTGTCGTCCAAAGTTTATATCAGTACTGAAAGATGTTGTTAAAGCATCAACTGATGGAAAAATAAATGTAGAAGCACGATTCTTGAATATAACTAAAGATCAAATTTTAAAGGAAGGTCTTTCATTACGACATATTATGGTTCCATATTTCATGACAAGAACATGCTATAAAGATCAGGAACTGAGCTGTGGAAAGTGCGCAGCATGTGCTGAAAGATTAGAGGCATTTAAAATAAATAAAAAAGCAGATCTAATTAATTATAAAAATTATAAAGGACACACTTCATAAAGTTATTTATAAACAGGATCCGGATACATTGGATACATTAACTAAAGGCATTATACATATCAAAGATCTTTATCCTAACAAATAAAATATAATACAATTAAAGCTTATTAAAACTTACAAAAACACAGGTGTTTGAAATATAACACCTGTGTTCCAAACTTTATTTTTACATTTTATATATAGATAGTAATTGTATATTTTTAAATTAAAATAAAGGAGAATAACCAAATGTCAATTTTTGAGGCTTTTGAAGATTTAAATAAAAACACCAATATTATATGCAAACAAAATTACGAAGATTGTCCGCATTGTGCAATGACAAAACTAGATGAAGAATTAGAAAAACATAAACAAAAAATTGGTTACGCATACTGGACAGAAGAAAATGAATATCTAAGAATTCATCGAAATTTATTTTATATTGGATTTCATAATAGATTTGGTAAATATGATATTTCGAATAAAGACATTGCTGAAACTGTTTGTAAATATTTAACAAAACATAATGTTAATCATATGTGGACAGGTGAAGAAGATGATATGATCGTTGTTGTTGGTGAAGGTGGAACTTAATTTGGATTAATAACAACATGGGTAGTATTATAACTGTTTAAATGAGGAGTCAATGGTTAATGGAAAACATCGCATGGTTCAAAAAGTATCAACCACAATCAATTGAAGAATACATTTTTGATACTCAAAGTCAAAAAGAAACGGCAATGAAATGGATTGAAAATAATGCAATTGATGGAAATATTTTATTGTGTGGTGATGCTGGAACTGGTAAAACCGCATTAAGTGCAGTAATTATTAAAGCTTTAATCAAATCTAATTTTGATTTAAAATACATTAAAGACAGATCTGTCAAAGTAATTGATGGATTGCAGGGTTGGTTAGAAAAACAACCTGTTAAAAGTAAAAAGAAAATTGTTTATCTTGAGGAATTTGATAAACTTTCAAGAGAAGCAATTGGGGCACTTAAAGATGGGATGATGGAAAGGTATCAAGAACACACATCATTCATATGCACAACAAATCATATTAATAGAATGGACAAAGCAATTCGTACCAGATTTACATATCAGTGGATCTTCGGAACAACATCAAACATTACAGGAGTAACAGAACGACTTGCATATATATTGGAAAAAGAAGAAGTTGAATTTGATAAAATTAAATTACAACAATTTGTAGAAAATAACTGCCAAATTGGTCTTAGAGACTTAATCAATAATATTCAAATAGCATCTATTAATAATATTATTGATTTTGCAGCTATTAAAGCACAAAAATCAGAACAGGAAGAACAAATTATAGAAATGTCAATGAAAATCTTTTCATTTCTATTTACAACAAAAGACATAAATCAAAAGAAACTGTCTTTAGTAACTCCATTACATTCTGAAATTGCACCTTTATATTCAGGGATTGTTGATATAATCCAATATAATATGAATATTGATTATATTGACATCTATTATGAACTGTATCAGAAAATCAATTTCTTACCAGTTGTTAAAATAATTGATAAATATTTAAATGAAATTGATTCGAAACGTTTTCTAAATTTACAATACATTGCATTTTTACATGATGCGATGAAAGCTATTATTAGTTTGAATTTATAATTTCTACAAAGGGACTGTGTTGGAACTGGTATACAAGGAAGACTTAAAATTTTCTGCCTGTACGGGTATAAGGGTTCGAATCCCTTCAGTCCTACCAAATTTAATAAAGGAGAAAATTTGAAATGGAATCTATACCAAATTTAAGTCAAGTACAAAAGAAATTTGAAACAACAATTTCACAAAATATTAAAAGAAATGGTATTGATAATTTGTTAGATTCTTTAAAGAACAAAACAGATTTCTTTAGAGCTCCATGTTCTACAAAATATCATTTAAATGTTATTGGTGGTCTAGTGTTACATTCGTTGAATGTTTTAGACTGTTTAATTGCATTAGATAAACAATATAATTTAAATTTAAATTCAGAAAGTATAATTGTAACAGCACTACTACATGATCTTTGCAAAAGTAATTATTACACAATAGATTTTCGTAATGTTAAAGAAAATAACAAATGGGTTAAAAAAGAAATGTGGGTAGTTGATGATAAATTCCCAGCAGGACATGGTGAAAAATCATGTTTTATAATACAATATTATATGCAATTGAAACCAGAAGAACTGTTAGCGATTCGTTGGCACATGGGTGCATTTGAAGCTGGTATTCCTAATAACTATGCATCAACACAATCATTTAATAAGGCTGGTAGTTATTCAAAATTAGTACATGCCCTTCAACTTGCAGATCAAACGGCTACATTTTTTCTTGAAGAGTGATTGTTATTGTGGAGTTAACTATGGGTACAGAACTTAAAACTAAATCTGGACTGTTAAAGTGGTACAACAGAAAGTATTGTTTAAAAGCAGTTGTAGTGAATGGATTTTCATTGCAATATGTAAAAAATCAAACAGAAGAAATTTGTTTAGCAGCTGTTAAAAACTATGGTTTTGCATTACAATATGTAAAAAACCAAACAAAAGAAATATGTTTAACAGCAGTTAAAAACTGTGGTTTTGCATTACAATATGTAAAAAATCAAACAGAACAAATTTGTTTAGAAGCGGTTAAACAAGATGTAGTATCATTAGGATATGTAAGAAACCAAACAAAAGAAATTTGTTTTGAAGCAGTCAAACAAAATGGAGATGCATTACAATATGTAAAAAACCAAACAAAAGAAATTTGTTTTGAAGCAGTTAAACAAAATGGAGATGTGTTACGATATGTACATAATCAGACAAAGAAAATTTGTTTTGAAGCAGTCAAACAAAATGGAGATGCATTACGATATGTACATAATCAAACAAAGGAAATTTGTTTAACAGCAATCAAAAATGATGGATTTGCATTACAATATGTAAAAAATCAAACAGAACAAATTTGTTTAGTAGTAGTCAAACAAAATGGAAATACATTGCAATATGTAAAAAACCAGACAAAGGAAATTTGTTTAGCAGCTGCTAAAAACTATGGTTTTACATTACAATATGTACATAATCAAACAAAGGAAATTTGTTTAGCAGCAGTCAAAAATGATGGTTTTGCATTACAATATATACATAATCAAACAGAAGAAATGTGTTTAGAAGCTATCAAAAGTGATGGAAATGCGTTGCAATATGTACATAATCAAACAGAAGAAATGTGTTTAATTGCTGTTGTGCAAAATGGTATTATGTT
>Ga0075116_10000330_pt1 | contig 22131 bp, 42 predicted proteins | sample AntAceMetag02UKC_FD_69786 | JGI IMG/M metagenome (GOLD analysis project Ga0075116, IMG submission 69786) | Saline lake microbial communities from Ace Lake, Antarctica- Antarctic Ace Lake Metagenome 02UKC | ecosystem: Environmental > Aquatic > Non-marine Saline and Alkaline > Saline | place...
CTGTCCTTTACCAGGACGTTCCTGAAGTTGGCGTTGGCAATCTCTTCTATCTTCGGTAGCACTGTCTTCACCAGGTGTTTCCTCACTTCAGACTCTTTCTTCTCTGTCTCCGCGTATATGACTTGTCTCAGATACATGCGTCCTCCTTAGTTGGCGCTCACGGGTACTCCCCTTCTTCGTACGATGCGGTTTGATGCTCGAACAGAAACATCTGCACTGCGAAATCGTTTTGCATAGTGCTGTCGGTGATTACCCTCATCCTGTTCACGAGGCGTGCGTGACTGTCCACCCACATATGGTAATTCTCTACCCCTCCTTCTGGCTGTGAGATCACCTCAATCTCCAAAGCTGTGTAGCCTTTCATCAGCTTCATGTCCTCTACTTCCATAGTCCTCACGCGCACGTAGACTTCACGGAAAGCCGCTCCTCTGCTTTCTGTCCCCCATACGGTATCCGCGGTGAACTCGGCTACGTGCACATTGCAGAACGACTCCCTCAGGATTTCCGCGTACTTCTTGGACTGGTTGTGTTTCACACTGTCCGCATTGTCGTTGAGTATCTCCCTGGCTCTCTCCGTCAGCGGTACGATGTATATCTTACTAGTCAGCTGCATTCTGACTGAGTTCTGTAGGTTGCTCATTCTTTCACTCCTTCGCAGATGTATGTTGCTGAAGACCCCCTCTCGTCGAGTATGCATGTCACGTCCTCAAACACGCTAGGTAGGACGCTCTCGAACTCGGCTAGGGGTATGTACCTGAAGCTCGTTATGTGCGGCTTCATTCCGCTCACAGCTTGGACGTGGTGCACTAAGCCGTTCTCCGTGTACGCGACCTCTACATAGTCCCTTTCCCCAATAGCGTAGCTCTTCACAAGGGGGGAAGCAGGGGGAGCAGTTACGAATGTGTTGAATACGAACACCCCATCCTCCCGCATACACCGTGCAAGTGCCTGCATTCTGTCTTTGGCAAACCAGTAATTGATAGCCTGACGGCAGAAGATCACCTCGAAGGTACGCTCTAAGCTCCTGTCTATAGGTAGGTTGTTGATGTGCCTGTAAAATAGCGCTTGATCGGGGTCTACGTATTCCCACTTCAGTTTAAGTGGGCTTCTCTCCACAAAGACGCTTCTTGTTCGTTTATCGAGAAAGTCCACGACGTCAGCAGCGTATACTTGTGAAGCCCCCATACCGGCCGCAACAGCCCCCACATATCCAGGACCTGCACACAGATCCAGCACCACCCTGTCCCTGACATTTACCTTGCTGTCGAGGATGATCTTTCCAGGCTCTTTACCTTGAAAGCGTGCGTAGTACACTCCGTACTCTTCCGCCGTCATCTGTTGATAGTCGCTCATGATTTACACCCTCACTAGTGTGAAATGTCCGTGTCCTTGAATGGTGAATGTGTCCAGCCCCGTCGATATGGCTAACAGTAGGTCAGGTCTCCAGGAATCCCTTACTGTGCCTGGAGGTGCATACGGGTAGACTATAGAGGTTCCAGGGCCATCCTCTTCGTGCCAGTGGACCACGCCTATTATATCTTGTGAATGCCTGAAGATGCTATCGATCAATGGTGCGTTCAGAGAGGCTTTCATGCTATCTTCATCCTCAGGAACTACCACAACTCTGTCTTCGTGTCTTACCGAGTTCACGAAGGTGAATTGGTCTGGGTCTGTCTTCCCTCTCGGGGATATGAAGAATGCGTCGCTGGCAGGCACTTTGGCTGCTACACAGCCCAGGATAATGCCTCTTTCCTCGTCCTTTCCCCCCATGAGCAGGTCTCTGTTATTCACTGTGTAATTCATGAAGTACCCGAGCGCTGCTTTCTGCAAATCCCCCAGGCCGTCCCACTCTTTCCTGTGGTCTTCCCCGGTCTGGGCCTCGGTTGTGTAGTACTCGTCCATACACAGCTCTCTTACGAACTCATTGTACTGTGGCTCCCCTACCAGTCTTACCACTCCGCCCTCTTTCGTCACCACATCTTTGATGTCCAGTTCAGGCACTCTGTTGCCAAACACAACGGCAGATCCACTGGAGTTCACTATGCCTCTGGCTGCATGGATGAGCTCCTCTCTGGATACGTCTCCTAGCAGCTTGTAGCCTATAAGCGTGACTCTCTTGTTCTCTCTCTTCACCATGTCGATGACCCTGGGGGCTATTTCGAACTCGATGCTGATCTTGTCCCCTACGGCATAGTCATGGGACGGGAACTTCTGCCCTGCTTTCCTCAGAGTTTGGTCAGGGATGAGGTTGGCAACCGCGGCTCCCAGTATGACCACATCATGCTTTTTGGCTTCCCTGAGAACGATGTCCATGTACTCGCCGAAGCCATCGTGATGGAGCACACGCTTTGCATCAAGGGGCTCGGCCATACCATTGGCTGTGAGGTACGTGACCTCTATCTGAGGCTGCCTGCTCAAGAAGTCAGCCAAGGCAGCCATGCGGCCGCCTTTGAATCGATTGGTTACGGTCTTCACGGCGTCCAGATACGTGTGCACCGCTCCTCCTGTTATAAATACTCGCGTCATAGCCCTTCTCCTACACTGTCGATGCCGAGATCGTCAGTTTTAGTAAGTGGTTTAGTCTTCCTCCTCAGTAGTTCTGCTTCTGTTTTTTTCCTTATCTGCTCGTCAAAGTCCTTATGCCAAGGCCCGTAGTGTCCTGTTGTCCTCAGGGCTTCTCTGGCTTGTTCGCGTGTGTATCTGTGCTCTACAGAGGGCTTGCCTATTGCTCTATAGAGATCCACAGATATCACCAGCTCCTTACCGTTCGCACAGTCGTAGGCTATCCCCCTATCTTCTACCCAAGCGTGAAGCACGTTGATCCCGCGCAGTGTCCCTGTTCCGGCCACCACAGCGTGCACGAGTACTGCGTCCGGGTGCCCTATGTGGAACTCACGATCGAATGCTATCTTGCTGCTTGCTGCCTGAAAACAATTGCCCTTTTTCCTTCCCACTGCTGTCCTCCTTTATGTTGCTACTGCTAATAGAACTTCGGTTAATATGTCCAGCCACACTATGTCTGCCACGAGTATCAATGTGCTCGTCAGTAGCAATGACCAGTCGAAAAAGCTCAGCCTTTCATTGTGCTTCCATGCCCGCCACACTCTCGCTATGAACGCGAGGAATATCAAAAGGCATCCTACTGGCACTGCGAATGACATTATGACCCATATGACTAATAGCGGGTACATCTGTCCCTCCTTTAAGTAAGACTTCTGTTCACTACCCTTATGTAAAAGAGGAGATAAAGCTTGCGTCTTTCCTCATTCTGGTTATGCTGACTCTTGGACGGACGTACAATTGGATGAAAGGACGAACGGATGACTAAACCTACCGACGGTCAACTCCACAAGCAAGCGCAAAACGTGCGGGACTATGTGTCCCGTGAACTATCCCACAGATTCCACGGCAACGACGAATCAGCTCAGCTGCCCATAAAGCACCTTTTATGGGATCTCTTGAAGTGTGGTATCCCTTCCAGCCCCTCTTTCGAGGAAAGGAATAGAGCGGGGCGCATGGAGATGGCCCACTTGTTTGATGACTTCAAGGGTGATCTGGATAGAGCTATCTACGCCGAGGTGTTCCGGTGCAGTGAGCTACCCACTAGCGAGTTTATTATGAAGCTGAACCTCTCCATTATGGAGGTAACAGGCAGGTACCGCCAGAAGCTCAGTCAGTTCGGGGACTTCTTCTTCCCACTCCAGGCTGACTACTGGAAACAGAGGACAGAGAGCTTAGTGGACTCTTTGTACAACAGCGTGAAGGTCCACCTACGGGATGGTCTGTGCTCTGTGTTTCCTGGGAGAGGTCAGTCGATATACATGGCGGACTTCGAGTACAGTGCGGCCATTCTTGATGAAAAGATCAGTGTGTAATTAACCCTGTGCGTCCGTCCACTAACAGGTAAAAAGAAGAGGCTAGGCCTCTTCCCTCAGCATTCTCAGTTCTTTCAGTCCCGCGTTCTCTCTCATCTTCTTCAGGGCACTCTTCTCTGCCAGGCGAACAGTGCTCTTTGAGAGGCCCATGATCACGCTTACCCCCGTTTGGGTAGTCCCTTTGTGGAAGCGCAGCTTCAGTACGAGTCTTTCCCGTTCGGTCAGTGCTTCCATCGCTATGTCCAGACGTGCCTTCTGTTCTATCGCTTGATCTGGAGGGGTGTAGGGCTTAGCTGCCCCTGCCCATGCCGACATAGCATTAGTGCCTTTCCAGCGATTGTTGTTCATACCTTCCTTCCCTTCTTTGGGTATTTCATCCATTTGGCGCACAGCTGTAGCCCGTCCACTGCTACTACTCCAGCCAGCGCTACTTTTGTTATCCTGTACTTTCTCGGTGACTCTCTCAGTGCAGCACGGGCCTGCTCCCTGGTCCTAATGGCATGGAAGCCTATCTCGTACTTGATAGCAGGCACCAGTCCTTCTTGCGCGGTGAAGCGTCCTCTGAACACAACGATCCACTTTCTGTTGTGTGCCACGTCCTTGTTCCTATACTCTTTCTCGTGGACCCACCTGCCCTTCGGTACTGGCTTCCCTCCGTACCCATACAGTGACTTGTAGTTTTTTCCGTACAGTTCTACGTCCGGTATCCTGTCTATCCGCCATGCGTGCACAGGGCGGCGTTTGGTGCCGGGCCTGTCTGGCTTCTTCAATTGGCGTCCTAAGCACATACCTCCTCCTTTCAGTTAATAGTGTCTCCATCAAAGCCCTTCGACAACTTCATCAATCCTAGCTCTGCTGCCTCTGCCACAAGGGCTTTGACCTGTTCGTCACTATGATATCCTCGGCTCATGAAATCCTCCTTTAAGTAAGACGTGCTCTCTTCTTCAGTTCTCTGCTTCTTCGGTCTCCTGTTCTTCAAAGTGATTAGCCATTTCTTCATACTCACCGATCAAAGACGCGCAGAGGATTGTTACTCCTTTCCCTACGCTGAGTATCTCGTCGTCTGTGGGTGTGTCGTTGGGGTCAATGATGCGGTTGACTATGTCCTGCTCTCTGTCACTCCCAAACGCGTCCTTCTTCTCTGAGGAGATGATGGGTTGAAACGCGGTTTTACCCGTAGTGTACAAGCCTATTGCCTTGATGGGATTTTCTAGAGAGCGCTTCACCTCTTCGGTGTCCTCTCCAATAACCGCGGTAAAGAAGCATAGTAGCACTTCTCCTTGTACAAACATAAGACCAACCCAGCGATTGCTTTCATTCACCATCTCTACTGTGCAGCCCGCTGATTGTTGAAGCAGTTGCTTCTTTGTACCTTCGTCTAGCTCGCCTCCCTTGATTATGGTCTCCGTCCTCATTCCTCTTCCTCCTTTTCTATGCTTGCGGTAACTTTCGGTCGATCTCTATCCCACTCTCTTTCAGGTCTTCAACCAGTTGCAGCATGGACTTTACTGCTAATCCGGCTACCGTCACTATGCCAGCCCTTGCGCTTTTCAGTGTGTGTAGAGCTTCGAGGTTTCCCCGGCAGACGTCCCCCATCAGGTCAATCTCTGCCTTTGTCGGGCGAAGCTCACTCTCGTCTTTTACACGCCCTCTCCAGAGCTTCAAGGTTGAGCTCTTTTCCGTAGGAAGGGAGATCCCTTCTGCTTCCAGGGCCTCTTTTATAATCGCGGTAGTCTCTTCTTCAGTCTCATGGGATAGGCATAAGAGACCGCACTCTCTCGCGGTTCCTTTTATGTGCACAGCCCAACCCAGGCGCTTATGTTCATCTTTGCATCTTCCCACCCATATGCCTGCTGTATTTAAGAGCATACCCTTCATCTGATGTGGCGTCAGGTCAAAGGTATTAGTCTCGTTCTTCTTCTCTTCGATCCTTTTCCGCTTCTCTTTCTTCCCACTCATATCCGTGCCCCCTTTGTAATAAAGCCTCTGTTCCACCTGTCTTATGGCAAAAAACGGGGAACTACTCTGGTTATTGCTAGTAAGGATAGTAAGACTAAGAAGGACTAGTAGGCAGAGACCATAGAGGCCAACTAATGGATAGAGAAGAAGAGCCAATAAGTGAATAGAGAAGAAGCGTTCGAAAGCGTAACAAGTGAATGTTACAGAGGCAGGAGCGTGTGTACATGGCCCAGAACACGCTTTAAGGAAAGTCAATGAAACACAGGGATTAGTGAAATAGGCAAGGAATAGGGAGGGGGATATACACCTCGTATCTTTGGGGACGCGCATGACCCTTCGTATCGAGACTCTTTGCTTTTGTCTCCTACTCCCTTGCGGTGACCAGTAAGTATATGACCCGCGCCCGTTGAGTTGAACTAGTGGGGGAAGGCGTACGGGCTAAAAGAACGAGAGGGGTTGAAGTCCCTCGTTCCCCGACCTGACGTATAGGTCTAACTCGAAGAAAACAGATAGGAGGCGGACATGCAGGAGGCAGAGCACGGTGGGATAAGCGTGAAAGAGCTGCCTTCTTTCACTACTCTTATGTCAATAACTGACGTCAATTTATGACCTCATATGGGCCTTTGTATAGTTGGACCGCTATCAATAGGGGACCCAAGCTCGCGTTCGAGGGGCCCAGGGCTCCGACTACTAATTAAAATTTCCTTTTACTACGGCTACTAACTAAAATTTTCTTATGGTGAGTCCACCTATTGCGTTTCCTTTGTTACGGGCGTTTCCAAACACGAGGGCGCAAGCAGGGATAGAGGAAATTTTACTAAAATTTTAGGGTTTTATGACGACACTACTGTCAGGTCGGAATAGTACCCCTGACTAAAAAAGGGGCTGTCCCCTTTCTATCCATCGTCTGATAGAACTGGCTTTACTCTTTCAGGGTCGTAATTTCTGTACAGTTCGCATAAGGCAGCGTGCCATTTCTCGGCATATTCTTTGGCAGACGGAATAGATCTGTGCCTTGCCTCCATCCCCAAGGGAATTGGGCGTGGGTGCGTTTCATGAACATCTGCGCTTATCTTTACCAGATACGGGCAAGTATGCTCTTCCTCGTATCTGATGACCCAAAGGACAGTAGCGTCTTCAGCTGAACTGTCAGATCCATAGTACAGGTTCTTTTCCTTTTCTCTCCAGAACAGATACATCCCGGTCCTTTCTCTCTCCGCTTCGGTTTCGCTGGCTTCTTCTTCGGTTATCATGTACTGGGATCGGGTTTGGTTGCCCCCGTAGAAGACCATCTTGTTCTGTTCCATCCACAGCAGAAACTCCCCTTGGGCCTTATCCGTTAGGGTGTTAAACACGCTTTTTGACATCCGTATGTTGCTGTGATATTCGCTGCTGAGTTCAATCCCTCTTCGCACAAGAGCCTGGGCCAGATTAATGGGTGCTCCGGACTCTTCCCACGCCTGGACCCTTTCATGGTATTCGCTTCTGAACAGCTTCGTGCTGCTGTATGAGTTATCTGGTATGCGTATGAAGTCGTCTCCGTCTGTAGTAGTCTCCCATTTCATGTTTTCTCCCTTGGTAAAATTGTTTCCTTCATATCTCTTATGGAAAAATAGCAAGAAAATTAAGGGCTAAGAAAAGGGGAGATCCCCTTTCCTTCTATCGTTTGAATCTGAACGTACCCAGTTGTTCCAGCACACTGACAGCCGTGTTGTCGCGGACGTAGCAGGCCTTTCCCGTAGACAGGCGAATGCACATAGTGTAGCCGGTCGGCTGTTCCGACATTTTATTGTGCAATTCCGCTTTGTAGTAGGCCGTGTCCTTCCCCACGTAGTCTCTGACGGCTTCCGGTATGTAGATAAACTCGAAGCAGCCTCCTACTGGAACTTCTCCCAGCTCCGTCGTATCGCCAGTCACTAAATCCACTTTCATGGGCTTTCCTCCGTTTTTGCCCCTTCGGGCTCTTCGCTTTGTTCTTCAGCTTGCTTGCGGGCTTCTTCTTCCTCCTCTTTCTTTAATCTTTCTTGTCCCAGCACCTCATCGTCTGTCTTGATACTGAGATGAAGAGTATCAAGAGCGTCCTTGGTGTGATGCACATAACTCGCGCCATTTTCCATGAGCTCCGACAGAATCTGATAAACCTGCCTTCTTTCTTCCAGTTCCAGAGGTATGACGTCTCTGTGGATGAGATTACGCAGCTCACCGTCGTGCCCCCATGTCCCGAAATCCAGATAATGCATGAACTCACACGCGTCGATGTCACACAGAGCGAGCAGAGTATCTTCGGATTTGTACTTCGAGGGGAACTTCCTGCCCACTTCAATGAACAGGGCCCTCAGATCCAACAACTCGTCTTCCACCAATTTGAGCTGTCTCCGATCATGGAGAGTCTCAACCGCCTCATTCGACTGCATGGTACGTTGGAATTGAGAGGCGTACATGCGATTCTTATCTTCCTCTATGTACCGGAAGCGGTCTGTTATAGCGTTGAGGAGCATCTCCCTTCTGGTCCTGTTTCCGGACAGGGAAATAACGCATTCGTAAAAGGCAACAGACGTAGTAGGAATAGGGGCATCCATGAGGCTTCTGCTGTGGTTGGTCAGCGTATCGGTTATCGCCTCCACTCCCTTTTCATCCAGAACGAGCACTACGCTCCCTTTGTCCCCGCCGTAGTTCCATTTTCTCAGGTATCTGTCTTTGAGTAGCCGGGCTGTGCGGCTGGCTAGTTGGCCTTCTGTGAGGTGGTACAGAGAAGCGAGGACGTGAATACGCTCCCCGTTTACGTACGCACCGACGTCTACTGCGTTCCGCAAGTGCAGCGTCGTTCCATAGAAATTCCTCTCGTATCCGTCGATGGCGCAAAGAATGACCAGGTCTATGAGATCTTTCATGTGTCTTCCTCCCCATAATCTGGTGGTTGGTGTCGTTTGAACTTGAACTCTTCCTTTTGGAGCAGCATACGGACAGGCATGATGTCGAGGACAATGTGGGCCTGCCCCGTGGATAGTCGGACGCACAAGGAGCACCCTCTCTTGCCGACGGACCCCGGATCGTCCAGCGCCGCTTTTATGTAGACCCTTTCTTTCATCAAAACTGAAGTGAGACCTTCCGGCACCTCTGTGAACTCAAAGCACCTCCCCATCGCTAGTTTGCCTAAGGCGGTTACTCCGTCTTTTTCTATCTCGACCTGCATGGCCTTTTCCTCCATTTTTCTGTTGTTAGTATCTGAATCCTGCTTCTTTGTACTGCTTTACCGGCCTCGCGGGGATGGTCTCGCTGACCAAGAAAGCCGCTCCTGTGACCAGCCGAATGCACAGGCAACTCCCTCCAAGCCAAGAAGGAGGCCGTTCGACGAATACTGCCTTGAAGTAGATTCCCCCTTCCACCAGGTAATTGGAAGTTGAGGTGAAGCAATCCCCAGCCCTGATCTCTTTTAGCGTCCCCTTTCCTTCCCCTTTATCCATGGAAATTTTCACGGGTTTCTCCTGGGTTATTGTTTGAATTCTGCGTCGTGGGTCTGCTCCACCAGCCTCACGGGAGTGTATCCGTCGAGTATATGCGCCACTCCTGTGGCCAAGCGGACGCACAGGCTGGATTGGCTAAACTCTTCCGGTACATCGAAAAACTGTGCCTTGATGTATATCGTTCCTCTTACCAGACTCTTATGGGTTGACGTGAAGCACTGTCCGGGTTTGACGTCTTTCAGGTCCATTAGACCCGTTGAGTTCATCTGAACTTTCATTAGTTCTCCTCCGGTTCTGCTTTGTGCGTGAAGATCGTTGGTGCGTCTTGTGCCACTTCGAAGACTTCTCTGTCTTTTTGGACATCGTAGATCACCCCCGTGGCCAGGTGAACACACAGGCAGCACCTAGCTGAAAATTTTATGGAGGTGCCCTTTCCTCGCGCTCCTTTTACGTACACTTCACTTATTCTCAGGTCACCCGCAGCAACGGCGAGGGTAAAGCCAGCGCCAGGCTCGACTTCTTCCACTCTCGTCGGTTTTTTCGTATTTAAGATCACTTTCATGATTTTCCTCCTTTATAGTTCGAATTCCGCTGAGACGGTCTGTTTCACTTCAGTGATTACCCTGGTCCCGTGAAATATCTTGATCTCTCCTGTGTTTAACTGGACGCATAGACGGTAGCCCGGAGCAACACTCAGTGAAGTATGCATTCCTTCGACTCCTTTCATGTATATTGCGCCCTTTTCTCGGCTCTGGTCGTCGTCAAAGACGAAGCATTTCCCAAACTCAATGCTCTTCAGGGTGACCGGCCTTCCCCTTTCGCTCAATGCCACTGTCAGCATGATTTTCCTCCTCTGCGAAGTTCGAAGATAGAGTCAGAAGTCTGTGTTACTGGCTCTACGCGTACGGTATCGGGAATGATGTGGGTTTCTCCTGTGGATAGCTGTACGCACATACTGTGCAATCGTGGCAGCGTACCCATGTAATTTGAGTCGTAGCTGCTCTTTTTGGTCCACTTTGCCTTGAGGTAGATTTCCCCCCTCCGTCATACTCACCCACGTCTTTTTGCCATCTGAGTAGACAAAGCAGCTCCCGTGCTTTAGCCTCCCCAGTGTTACTGCCGCGGTCTTTGTTACCAAATTCACATCCATGACTTTCTCCGTGTATTAGTGATTACTCCTCGAAGCTGGCTGGTACGGTCTGGCGCACTCTCTTTATGGCCGTGTTGCCGTGGATTACGTGAGTTTCCCCTGAGCTTAAAAGGGCACACAGACAAGTTTCTCTATCCGGGACCACCGCCGAGGAGTTGTTGTACGCGAGCTCTAGCCTGATGTAGAGCGTGTCCACGAGGAGAGAGTGGCCTTGATGGGTCGGGGATTTTGGGAAGATAAAGCACTCCCCAGGCTTAACGTCCTTCAGTGTCTGTACCTGCGTCTTACCCATTTCGAGCGTCACCTGCATGGTTTCCTCCGTTTCTCGTTAGTAGTCGAAACTCGCTGATGTAGTCTGTTTGACCTCTTTTATGGGCACATCGCCCTGCGCTATGCGGGATGCTCCGTTAACCAGACGAACACACAGACAGCCTCTGCCGAGATCGGTAGGCAGCTCTGCCTTCATGTAGACTGTTCCTGCGGTTATAGACTTTTTTAGGTCATCCGGAACGTTTACAAAGATGAAGCAGCTTCCGTATTCAGCGCTTCCCAGGGTCGTCGTTGTTCCTTCTTTCAGCACTATCTTCATGATTCCTCCGTTTTAGCTTAGGTTTTGAAGTTTATGGGGCCGTCCTGCTTCACTAGCTTAACCTCACGGCTGGAGTGGACTGCATGGGCTTTCCCTGTGTCCAGACCGACGCACAGGATGGTCTCCTCAAGTATCTTTATAGAGCCGGACGATACTGCCTTTACGCGCATGTACACCGTGTCTTCGGTCAGCTCGCTCTTTACTGCCTGCGGGATGTTTATAAAGACGAAGCAGCCTCCGATCCCGACGTTTCGTAGCGCTAAAGCTTCTTCTTGGTTAAAGCTGACTTTCATGATTTTCTCCATTTCTAGTTGGCTTTGTTCACTTCTTTCAGGAATTTCTCTGTTTCGGGGCATATGACCCAGTAGCCCCGTTCCAGCATGATGGCGCACTTGTCTGGCGGTAGTCCGCCTGCTACGTTCCGGGTTTGCAGGGCGTCGAGCATGTTAGCATCGATGTCCTTGATAATGGTGCCCAGGTCAATCTCCAGTGTCAGGGCCTTGTCTACTAGAAGACCAACTTCTCTGTAGAACTTGTTTCGACTCGCCATCAGTGTTTTGACGTAGGCCGTGGCGTCAGGATAATTGTATTCGGCCTCCAGTATAGAAAGGAGACCCTCAAGCTCTCTGCGAGTCTTAGCGGGAATAACAGTACGTACGTAGAACTTGATCTTGGCAACGATGACGCTTTCCAGGGCCGGATCGTCCTGGTATCTTTCGGTCCACTCTCTGAGTATAAGGCCCCAGTCAGTAAGTGCTTTTTTCATAGCTACTCCTAAGTTAAAGGTTTAATTCATATACCTTATGGAATAAAGGGGAGATAATTGAAGCTAAGAAAAAGGGGCAGGGCCCCTTTTTCTACTGCTCCTCGGCTTCGAAATCGTAGTCTTCTTCTGTGAAGACTTTCATCGTTTTCGATCCCATGCATTGGGACCTGATTATCCCCACGGCCATCGGGGTGAACTCATTGTCCCCGTCAAAGACGAGGCCTAGGTCTGCTTTCTTAACCCACCCGGCATTGCCGATCAGGGCGATCTTGTAGTTTTGTTCCCAATGCGTCAGATCGTTCATCAAGTCCAGGTTCACTGATTGCCATGCGTACAGATCGAACCACTTCCCGTCGTACCCTATAGGATCTGATCCGACCACTTGTACGAAGAACACGCGTTCTTTCACCAGGTCTATCTCCAAGCAGAGCAGATCAAGTGTGTGTTCATCGCGGATGGTGCAGTACAGATTACCTATTGTATAATTGTGCCTCACGTCCACCTCTTTCTGTTGTTAATCCCCGAACTCCCTCAGACTTGTTTTCTTCATAAACAGGGACCTTAGCGTCTTCACCACTCCTACGGAGAAGAGCGGGTACCCCTGTTTCGCGCTTACTATCCTCATCTTTTCGATCACACCCATGCGCCGCGTATCTGCCCAGCCATAGCAGTCCATGAGGACTACCTCGAACGCCTTTTCCCAGGGCGTCGGCGCGTCAACGACATCGGACAGTCTCAGCGCTTTTCCCTTGTAGAGGTCGGGTTTACGCCCGATCACTTGTATGAAAAACGCTTTCTTCTTTTTCGGGTCCACTTCCAGACATAGCAAATGCCAGTCCGGGGACTTATATACTTTTCCCGGCTTGAATTTGTCGTAGTGCACAATCCCCTCCTTCCTGTGTTATTCCTCGCTTTTCCTTATTTCTTCCCGTATCAGCTGCACGGTGCAGTCTTGTTCTAGCCCATGCTCTTGGCAGGCCCCGTGGTGATCGTAACGGCACTCTTCATCTCCGAAGAGTTTACTGGCTCTCTTTAATAGCTCAAAGTACCGCTCTTTGCTTTCTTTCAACGTGTCACGCTCGGTCAGCAGCTGGTCTTCCTTCCTCAGTGCGTGTGAGACGAGCTCAACAGAAGCTGCGCTTGCTCTTTTGGCCGAATCGCTGCTTTGTAGCAGCCCTGCGTTCTCTTTCTGCAGTCGCACTATTTCGCGCGTATTCCCTTCCTGAAGGAACTTGAACGTCCGCTCCTGCGCGGCGACTACTTCCTCAAGCTCATTTATCCTTGCGTATAGTGGATTTTTCTCCATGGTTCTCCCTGTTTTTCCTGAGGTTAAGGGGGGCTTTCTTTCTACTCGACCTTGGTGACTCCTTCTACGAATTCCCTTGTCTGTGGGAACGCCACCAACGATCCGCCCGTCAGCAGGGACTGCGCTCTTTCGGCCGTGAGGCTGCCCGCGAGGAACTTGAGCTGTACTACCTCTTTGAGCAGGTTGTCGACGTACGCAACAGCCACGTCCAGGTCCACGCTGGACTCCGCGATCATCTTTATCATGCTGTGGATGCTATCACTGACCTGTGTGCGCTCCTCGATCGTCCCCCTGACATAGTCTACGGTGTCGGGGTAATCTGCGTACGCATTCTCTAAAACGTTGAGCAGCGTGTCTAGCTCCGCATCTGTCAAAGCGACCTCGCTATCCCGCATGTACTGCTCAACATTGGCGATCAAAATGCCGTCGATAGCCGGGTCTTCCGGGTATTTCTTCAGCCAGGCTTCAAGAAGATCCACCCAATAAATTCCACCGCGTTCCATGTTTTCTCCTGTTGTAAAAGTGTTTCCTTCATATGTCTTATGGAATAAACTACGGGGAATTAGAGCTAAAAAGGGGCCGAGCCCCTCTCCCCTACTTAGCCACTGGCTTATCAGACCAGTAAAGGTACAACCACGCGTTCCATAGCAAGAGGAACCCACACTGTGAGCATAGGAAAACGTGGGAGTTCACTCCGGCCCATACGAACCAAAGAAGCTCCGCAACCACAAACAATAGCAGTACGGGTTTCTTTGGCGTGAATTTGAATAGTACGACCGCCGTAACGGTTATGATAGCTGCCACTAATTCCAACATGTTACCTCCGGTGTTTCTGTGTATAGAGAGGGCCGTAGCCCACTCCACCTAGCTCCGTTAGAACGGGCTTGGTTGCCCCTGGTAGAGTAGCTCGACGAAAGGCCTTGTAGTTTCATTCCTTTCGTCGATCGTACTACTCTGCGGAAGCAGCCTTACGCCCGCTTCCACGCCAGCCGCGATCACGTCAGCCGGAATCTCGCTCTGCACGCTCGTAGCTTCATAGTACTGAAGCATCGAGAGCGCATCTACGGATTCCCACGCCGAAGCGCGCGCAGCCCTCACTTTAGCGAGCCCCTTCTCCGAGAGCTCCCCTACCACCGTTGCCTTCTCCAACCACTTCGAACATACAGAGATGTCCTGGTCGGCGAGGGCCAGCATTTGGGATACCAGCGGAGGGGTCTCACTAAAGTCTTCCCCGCTTAAGGGCGTGTCGAGGTCATTAGCGATCCACATGGTGAGGGTCAGGTTCAACAGGGAGCAAACCTCTCCACCACGCATGAGCACCACGAATGCCCCTTCAGCATCCTTTTCGTCGGGGGACACAAACAGAACCGTACCGTTCTTCATGTGCGCCTCCTAAAAATGCGTTTTCTTCTTCATATCTCTTATGGGACAAATACCTGGATTTTAAGCTAAAAAAGGGGAGGAGCCCCTTTTCGTTATCGGTCTCATTTGGCGTAGGCAGCTTTCACAGTAGGGGAGTCACTCTCAACCCAGCCAACGTCATCCGGGTCGTCTTCGTAAAACGGGTCGCGGAGGTCGCCGTCTTCGTCGTAGGCTGCCCAGAATTCCAGCATCTGGCACCCGCCGCACCGGCACGATACCGACGGTGTATTTTCGTGCTTGAAAGGGCTCCAGGATTGCAAGTGCCTCATGAACATCTTGCACATCCACGTATAATTGGTGTTCACTACTGGTTTTTCCTCGCACTCAAACTCCGCCCATTTGACGAGTTGAGGGCAGGTATCTGAGCATAGGTTAGGGCCTACGATTTTTATTGGTACTCGTACTTCCTCTTCTTCAAAAGAACCCATTACAGCACTGCCATCAGTACGCAGAACAACGTCAAGGCGATGAATATACATACGTGTACAATCGCTGACGCTGTTTTGGCATCCTCGTTATCGAACTCGTACCGCTCAATGTACTTGATCTTCTCTCCCTCTTCCTTTACTTGCTTCCTGGTGTGGAAGTGCACGAACGAAGTCAGGAGGATTGGCGTTATTATGAACCACAGCAGCGTCATCACTACGAAGCGCAGCACTTCCTTGCCGATGACCTTCCACACGATCAAGAACGCAGTGAGTTTCCCGACCGGGGTGGTGATAAAGTCATTAACTTCGAGGGAAAGCTCTTTACAGGCCGCACCGATCGCTTTGGCTATCTGCGTTCCCAAAGCAGCGTACTGCCCCAGGGCTTCCGGATCGGAAGGTACTCCAAGCAGGTTATTGGATTCACTCTCCTTTTCCATTGCTTTAAGGATAGCAGTTTGCGTGGTAGACGGCAACTTTTCCAAGTCGACGGTGACGTCTGTTCCGGCGAAGCATTCGTGGGACCAGATCAGAACGATCAGAACAATGAACAACATTGATACGAAGTTTCTCATGTTTTTCTCCTTATTGTTAAAACGTTTCCTTCAACTCTCTTATGGGACAAACTACGGGAAAATGGAAGGTAAAAAGAGCCGGAGCTCTTTAACGCGCGATGGCCTGGGCGGTGAACTCAAACGCACCTTCCTGGGTAACCGGGGACACGGTTTTCGTATTCGGTAATCTTAGCAGGCACCCGCTTCTGAGCTCCGTTACAGGCACTCCGGCTCCCCCTGTGGTTACTCCGTAGTCCAGGGTGGAATTGCATACCATGCAGACGTCCCCTATATGTACGTAGTCCCCGAGTTTTTTGGGGATTTCTTTTGCTTTAAGCATAAAGCAATCTCCCCCTTTAAGAGTTGTAAGAGGCACCCCTGGCGAATCTTTCCTGAGAGTTGTTTCCACACTAGCTCCTTTTTCTGTAACACGCTTGTGTTACGGTGTTGGTTCCATAACGAAAGAGAAGGTACTCTCGGGCCACACCGGTACCACTACCGTAGACCTTGATGCTGATGCGGTTAAGCCGGTCCTCAGGGAGACGATTATTACTCTTCCCATTCCACCAGCGATAGCGACGCCGGATTCGGTGTTGGTGTAGCACATCATAAACACGTCGTCTTTATCCACGAAGTCGTTGAATCCAGGAGGAACGTGAGTAAGGAGGAAGCACGCCCCTGCGTCGATTTCTTGTAGGGTGGTCGTGCTGACTCCCTTTTTAAGGCTGGTTTTCATTGGCTATCCTTTCATTTGAATATTTCGTCGGCTCCCTTCCCTGCGAAGGAAACCTTGTCTGTCGCTCTTTTGTTTTCCACCCTAACGTACGGGTAAGATGAGTGGAACACCATCTCCCAATTTGGCTCATAGCTCGTCTCCGGGAAGAAGTCCGGGGGTACAAAGCGTACGTTAAAGGACTCAGTTGCAGCCACGTACAGGTTTACCCCGGACTTCGTCTGTATCGTCATCCCGCCGCTATTGTCTATGTGCGCCGTTGTCTTGTCCACCGGGATGAGGCTTCCTGGGTAATGCACGATGACTTTAATCACACCCTGCTCCTTTCTTCTTCAATCGACCGCATTTTCTGTTTCTTTGATGTTTGTGAGGTTGACCATCTCTCTCATCTTCTTGTCTATGAGCTGAGCATCCCTCAAAAAGTCCGTAAGATTAATTGTATTTACGGAGCCTGCCGTGTACCTGTGCATCTTGCGTTTGAGATCACCGAAAGCCTCTTTTCTAGCTTTGTCTAGTGTGAACCTGCGGAGATCAAACAAGGCCCCGTAAACAACGTAAGCCACTATCTCGGCCGCACCTGAAACCTTGACGTGGTCTTCCCCGTCGAGGTACATTTTTTTAACTTCCTTGATAGCTGTGGCAGCTTGTTCGGCCAGTCCCTGTAATACTTCGTCGGCCCGTTCCATGTCTCCTCCTTCCTAAGATTTTTCTTCAGATCTCTTATGTCATAAAAGCTTGGGCTAAAAAGAGGGCAGGAGCCCTCTCACGCTTCGAGACACTCCTCCGGGTACTCCAGAGGCTCATTGTTCCTGTAAAGCCTGCAGAGAAGCCCGTGCCAGTCCTCAGCGTACTTCTTGGCCGACTCCAGGGACTTGGTCCGCGCCTCAAGGCCCATAGGACGCGGCATGAGGGCGTTAGATCCTTCAGCGCCTATTTGGACCACGAACGGGTACGTATGCTTCTCTTCGTACTTTATGGCCCATATGCCCTCTCTGTAGCCCTGACTGGTGGGACGATCTGTTGCTACCCAGTGATTCTTGTCGAGTTGATCCCAGAAGAGGGTGTTCCCCGTCTTGCTTCTGTACTCTTCAGTTTCTTCTTTCTTGAGCTTTGTCATGAGAAACTGGGACATCGGGCTATCTGTCTTTCCGTAGAAGACCATTCCCGTTCTCTCCATCCAATTCTGGAATTCTCCCTTGGCTCTTTTCGACAGACTGTTGTATTGGCTGAGACTGCAGGACATGTCGCTCAGCTTCGCTTTGCGGTCGATACCCCGACGAACCAACATTCCGGCGGCGCTGTAACTGAGTCCGTCATTGGTCCAAAGGGAGACGTGCTCTTCGTACACGTCGTCGTACATCTTGCTCCACCCTACGCTCTCTGTGAAAATATTAACGTAGTTCCCATACTGATCTTTGTGCCACATAGTGCCTCCTAACACGATTGGTGTATTCGGCGACCTTATGTAAAAATTTCTGAGCCTTTAGCAGCTAAAAAAGAGGGCCGGGCCCCTCTTTCAATCTGTCTATGGTCGCGTTGCACGATCATTAAATTCTTGGCGGTCCAGTCTGTACAGACTCCCGGAAAACTTGTCCATCCACTCATCCCACTTTTGGAAGAGGGGATCGTCCTGGACAGTCTTAGCCTCGGCTTCGTCCTGTCCCCAATCCGCTAATCTAACTACGTGGGACATAATCATCTGGGCCCGAAATAGCTGTACCTTCGATAACTCCGACCAAACGTACCCCCCTCTGAGGGTGTACTTGTCAACCCAGTGTCCTTTGCCGAGACACAATACCAATGGGCCGCTCACGGGGTCGTCTTTACTCGTTATTAGCATTTCGGAGTAGCCATGAAGGAGCGGCTCCGGGACGTCCGCGGGTACTGCGAATAGCGCGCCGCTGTCCGGTTCTTCGTTAATGACCACGAAGACAACGAACTCGTCTTCCGGAGCGCCTTCGAGCTCCAGCCGCACGATGTCCCCTAGTCGAGGCATTGTGCCTTGCCTGTCTTCCCGTATCTTCATCAGTCTCCGCACGTTTTCTTCTGTTCTGATGGCGCACCTCCTTAAAATATGTGTTTTCCTTCAATTCTCTTATGTGAGCAAATAGCTAAAAATCAGAGATAAAAAAAGGGGCAGGGCCCCTTCATCCGTCGTCGGTCAGTTCCGCTTTTTTATCCGCGGCTTTCTTGACTCTTTCGTTGTCGCCCGTGTGGAGCGCCACAGGCGGTAACGGGGTTATAGTTGCGAAGGTGTACGTTTCGCGTAGGTAGTCCGACATGTCGTTAGCGATCTCTATGATGCTGTCCACGTCGTCGAGGCGAGATGTCCTTATGGTTTGACCGGAAGCCGTTGGGCTAACAGCGCGCATTCGTTCGCGGAGTTTCTGGGCCTTCGTTTTGGCTGTGCCCTTCAAAAGGCCGCACAGATCCAAAAAGGTCCCGTTCAGGACGTGGGCGGCGCACATGGCTGCTCCTCTTATGACGTCCAGGTTCATCAGGCTGGTCCGCCCTCCGCGGTACTCCGTAACGCATCTTTTCAGTAGGTTGATAGCCATCATGCCTTGCTCGGCGATAGCTACTGATTTGCTTGCTGGTGCCATTGTCCTCTCCTTTGGTTGACGTTGATTACTTTTTCTTCCTTACCGGTCAAGTGTTAGCTTGGCCAGCTTCTGCGATGCTCTACGGAACTCAGGTTTGGTCTCTCCGCCCAGGTTAAGGGGATTTTCCCTGATCTTCTGGCTAGGCGGGTTAGGGGTTTTTGAGGAGATAGGCCAGTCTTTATCCTTAGGGGTCAGGCCTTTCTTTCTGGCGGCGAGAGCAGCTCGGGCCCACTCACAGTTTTCCTTGGTAGGCGTATGAAGACGACAAGCAACCGGGCGGTCTTCGTATATGAGACAGGTCTTTTCCTTCCTCCCGCGCAAGTGAGGGCACTTCTTCAATCCGGGTATTTGAATACCTAACTTCCACCCAAAGCCTGTCGTTGCTTTGAAGAAACTGGCGGGCTTATCTTTAATGTCTTTATAGACAATTTCCACTGCATCGAAAGCAATGCAGCAAGCGCCGCACCTCGTACACGCAGCCATACTAATCCTCTTCATCCGATTGCCAGTAGCAACGCCTCAAGGGTGCTGCTGAAGCACCACGAGACAGCGTAGCCCCCGATGTAGACCAATAGCATAAACGCCGCTACGATCAGTATCATAGCCGCAAACACTGTCAGGGCTTTAATGATCCAACAGAGCGCGCCGATTAGTTCACCCATTCTCCCTCCTGTTAGATATATAGTTCTTCGTGTCTGGCCCTGTCTTTGGCCACTATCTCCGGGAACTGCTCATAGAAGCGCCTGGCGGAGTCTATCTGAGCATCACTCAAATCGGGGTACACTACCCTCACAAAGGCGTTGTTCTGGCCGTCGTCGAACAGATCTGTCAGCATCCACACGGCAATCCGTGTACGGTCGATACAGGCGTCTCCTCCGTTGATGTCTGGTGATTGGGAAATCATGGCAATAAGCTCCAGTCATCCGTCATCGGACAGGGTTTCGTCTGTTGGTTTTTTGCCTTTGCCCGGTGTGGTATCACCGAATCCGGCGAGTGACACTTCCGATAACTTGTGCACTTCCAAGAGTTTGAACGTGCTGTGCAAGAAATCCGATATTTCATTTGCTTCTTTTATGATTTTAACCGTTCTTTCCATACTGATGGGGCTTGCACTGCCGGTTCCCATAGTTGGGCACAAGGTGCGTAACTTGTCCCTATGTTTGCTCGCGGCTCTTTTGGCGTCACCCCCCAGCGTCCTATCCAAATCCACTAAGGTTCCGAACAAGATGTAAGAGGAGCTCATGGCCGCCCCTCTTACGATGTCTAAGTTCATAGACGCCCCTCTGTTGTATCCTTCGACACACTTTTTCAGGATATTGACCGCCATCATACCCTGCTCGGCTATTTTGGTCGTTTCGTCTTTCGTCATTGTCCTCTCCTTTGTCCAATCGATGGGTTTGTTGATCATTTCCTTTTCTGCTTTTGCTTCTTCTCTTTAGTCTTCTTTCCTTTCTTTTTGTAAAGCGCAGCCGCTTCGAGGATTCTCTCGGCGGCCTTTTTGTATTGGGGGAAGTGGCGGAGTTTCTTGCAGAGCTGCACGATGCTCTTAACGGGCACCGCGTATCCGTTGTCTCCGTAAGGCGGGATTTTCACTTTGCTGTGTCCGTCTTTCAACGCCCTGCAGGTATTACTGGTCACTATTGTCGTGCGTTCTACTGTAGCCCTGACGCACCCTACCTTCAACGTATCACCGTGCATAATCGGTTCTTGCCCGAGTATGTACATCTTGAGCCGTACGCGGGGAAGGTCGTCGCTGTCAGCCGTAACCCTGAGGGGCGACAGCCCCGCAACGTATGTCCCCGAGGGAGTGATGGAGATATCGTTCACCCTATAGCTGTCAGGCCCGTCTAAGTAGAGCAGTTCGTATCCGCCGTGTTTACTTACTTCTCTCTTGGTGAGCTTTGCAGCCAACTCTGCCTTTGAGGCCGCCCTTACGTCTTTCATGGTACCCCCTAAGTTAGTGGTAATAAATGCTCCTACACGTTTCTTATGTGAGATAACGTTCGACTATGTAACAGGCAAATGTCGCACTCAAAATAAGGAATTTCTATTAACCCCGTAGTTTCAAGTACTTAGCCTGTAACAGTAAAAAGTAACACCCCGCTTTGCTCTGTGTAACAAAAAGGTGTTACACTTTTTAATCTTACTTACGTATCAGGTAAAAAGAGGAGGTCCACCACCCCCCTCCCGCACGTTTTACGTTGCGTACGGTAATCACGCGGAGTCGAAGATAACCTGGCCGGTGGCCATGTTGCTTCCGCCGTCTCCAGATTTATAATAGAACATCTCTTTTGTTGTGACTTTGTTCCCTGCGCGCTCCAGATCCGCGCAGATCATATTGAAGACCACCTCGGACTGGTCGAGGTTCTTCTGTCTCCGCACAAATGAAACCGTGAGGGCTGCTTTGGGTGCCCACGCTACCCTGGTCTCGATCATGGTCCTGATCCCGGCGTAAGCCTCTATGCTGGCCGAACTCATAAGGTCCAGATCCAACACGGACACTCCTTCTTCAGAGCGGGTACTGAGGAACACATCCTCGGCGATAACGATCGCTCTGCCGCCGACCTCTTCTTTGATGGCTGCTGCCAGTGCCTTGTCACGCTCGTAGATGACTCTCGTCTTGGCAATCACGTCCAGGGCGGGGTCGTACTTCGCGTGACCGGGGCCTGTCAAACCCACGTAGCGTCCGTCCAGACGATTACGAAGCCAGTCCATCATGAGATGGTCCCGAACCGGCTGGCGCATCTCGGAGGCTTTTCCCCTGAAGATCGCCTTGATTCTGCCGGGAGTGCCTTTGTCGGCGCGGGGTTGTTTACTCCGCTTTTTGGTCTCTGCGAACTGCTGCCGAATAGGCTTGCTCGTGTACTTGACGGTGCTTTTGATGTGCGCGTCGACGAAGTACTGGTAGTGCGTTTTGTTCACTGGATGTGGTCTTCTCTCCAGTTTTCCTGCTTCGTGCAAATAGTGTATCCATTTGTGTGCGATCTTCGTGATGGTACAGGGGTGTCCAAGCAACCGAGCCGCTTCGGATATCCCTACCCACTCTTTTGAACCAATAGCCGTCTGGATATTTTTCAGCAGCGTTTCAGGTTTCTTGTACCTGTATGTGGGGAATCCTTTACCCGTGTTTATGTTTACAAACTCTACCCTCTTCATTTGTCTGAGGTAGAACAGACGGCTGTACCCTCTATTGCTCTTTCCTTTGTTGTCGAAGGCAAGGAATCCCAGGACCTCTTCCCCTGTGTAAGGGTAGTTAGGGTTCTCGACCAGAACGCGTTTCATGCT
>Ga0075116_10000335_pt1 | contig 22056 bp, 32 predicted proteins | sample AntAceMetag02UKC_FD_69786 | JGI IMG/M metagenome (GOLD analysis project Ga0075116, IMG submission 69786) | Saline lake microbial communities from Ace Lake, Antarctica- Antarctic Ace Lake Metagenome 02UKC | ecosystem: Environmental > Aquatic > Non-marine Saline and Alkaline > Saline | place...
CGGCAATCGTGGTGTATCTAGGATGCATGGGGATTTGGCTTATTCGGAGGGGTAGGTGATGGGTGGGCCACTCATGGGGCATGATAGGGAACTGCTCGCATGGCTGAAGACTCTACTGGGCGATGATGCCGGGAACTTATGCCGGGTCATCATAGACATTCCAGTCAACGGCCTTGTAACGGTTTACACTGAGCAATACCCGGACAAGGATATACTGAGCGAACCAATCCCGCAGGCGATATTGCAAGCGGGTCTTTTAAGCGCAAAGGAGTTAGACAATGGGAAACCCAAAATACGTGAAGCCGTATGCCGCACCGTCGAAGGACAAGAAGATAGCGAAGAAAGACACCAAGAAGAAAGCGGCCAAGAAATAGGAGCATAGCATGGGGTTACTCAACTCTATCGCTGGGATGTTCGGTTACTCATGGGGGGATCCTTCTGTGGGTGGCAAGGCCGGAAGTCCAGCAGACGTTGACACGGCAGGCGCGTTTGGCGTCTGGCTTCAGCGTATAGCCGCTGGGATGGATAAGGGCAAGTCGGCGGCGAACTACAGCACGATGATGGATAGCTACACAAGCTACGTCTATGCCTGCGCAAGCCGTAATGCCAGTGCCGCGGCGAAGGTGCCCTTGCGGCTGTATGTCGCCAAGCCTACACGCGGCGCGCGGATGTCCGTGCCTACCATGTCTGTCGGCTATCACCGTGAGAAGCATCTACGAGGCAAGGCATCGTTGCGCAAATGGACGATGAAAGCCGAGCCGGGCGCGGTTGAGGAGGTCACAGAACACCCCCTGCTGCGATTGCTCGATATTGTCAATGACATCGAAGACCACTTTACCTTGTTCGAGTTGACGCACATCTGCGAGGAAATGACAGGTAACGGCTACTGGCATACCCCCAAGAACGGCCTCGGCCTACCGGAAGAGATTATCCCGATATTACCGCAATATATGTGGGCCTTGACCAATAAGGCTGGCACGCGGATTACTGGCTATCGATACAAGCGCGGCATGGTAAAGATCGATTACTCGGTTGATGACATTATCCATTTCCGATACCCGAATCCCCAGAGTCGCATATACGGGCTTGGGAAGTTCGCAGCGGCATCAGAGGCGTTCGACATCTTCAGTGGGTATAATGAATACGAGCGTGCGTTGCTCGATAATCAGGGTAGGCCCGATACGATACTGAGCACAAAGGGCAGCGTGGGTGAGGACGAACGCAAGCGCATGGCGAAAGCCTGGAAGAAACAATTCGGCGGGGCAAGCAAAGCCGGCGGTGTCTTCGTTGCAGAGGGCGGGCTGGAGCCTAAGCCAATGGCCTATCCTCCTAAGGACATGGCACCGCTCCAGAGTCGCAAGCTGTCAAGAGAAGAGATCGCCGCAGTGTTCGGTGTGCCTCTTTCCAAGCTCACGGTTGAGGCGGTGAATCTTGCAAATGCGGAGGCTGGTAACTACTCGCATCTTGCGGACACCGTAGAGCCGATGTTGCTAAGGAACGAGCAGACCTTGAACGCACGCTTGACCCCGCTTTATGGAGAGAATCTGTTCTTGGCGTATGATGATTGTGTCCCGGAGAATGTAGAGATAGCACTGAAAGAGCGCGGGGAGAACATCAAGAACGGTTACAGTTCGATTAACGAGGAACGAGAACAGGCTGGACGCGACCCGGCAGGGTGGGGCGATGAACCGATACTGCCGGTCAATGTTGCGCCTATCAGCATGTCGAGAGAGATCACACAGGACGCCCCGGTAGTGCCGGAAGCACCGAAGGCCGTAAAGCAGACAGCATGCGACCATGAGCACCCTGGCGAGAAGAGAGTCAACCCCCGAGCCGACGCTGATGAAGAGTTCCGGCGTCCGTATCGCAGGGATATGGAGATGGCGTTGCGTGATTTCTGGACAGAGCAGGAACGCGCCATACTTCGATTGCTCCGGAAGTCAAAGGCCCCGTCTGATGTATCCGAGATGGTGTCTATCGGGCTGAACACTTGGAATGAGAGATTCACGCAAGATGTTGGGCCGGTCTATAAGGCGTTGGCGTTTGCATCAGGCGAGCGTGAACTGAGCAAGCTGAACGTCACCGGTATTACGTTTGACGTAGAGACGCCGGAACTGTCGCGACACTTCGACGAATACGGCATGAAGCTGGCACATGGCGTCAATGAGAAGACCGCTAACGAACTCGGCGAGGCGATGAAGGCCGGTATAGCTGAAGGTGAGAACACCCGCGAATTGAGCAAACGCATACAAAAGGTATTTGCAAACAAGCGACTATGGGAAGCAACAACGATAGCCAGAACCGAGACATGCCGGGCGCAGATGTTTGCAGCCGAGCAGGGCATGATTCAATCCGGAGTTGTCAAGGCTAAGGTGTGGTCAGTCGCCGGTGCCCCGTGTCCGTGGTGTGACGAAATGGATGGGCGCGAGATTGCACTCGGCACCGCATATTTCAGCGAACTGGACAGCATGAACATAGAGACAGTCGGGGCAGACGGAGAACCCAAGACACGCACGCTATCCTTTGACTTCGGCGCGATTAACGGGCCACCGTTGCATCCGAATTGTCGATGCACTCTTATTGAGGTGATGAAATAATGAACGTGGAAATCGTAACAGAACGGATGCCGTTGGTTGAGATATACCCCGACGTGGCTAAGGCACTCGACAAGCCCGATGCGGAGTTCGTGCGGAAGTATTACGCCGGCAAGGCACCCGAACTTCAGAAAGACGAACGGTCGCTGATAGCCTACGTGACAACCGAGGACATCGACCGCGATATGGAAGTCATCTTGACTCGCGGGATTGACCTGAAGCATTTCAAGAAGAATCCCGTCGTGCTCTGGGGGCATGACTATGACGGCCTGCCGGTAGCGAAGGCCGACTGGATTAAGCGTGGCACCACCGGGGACAGTAACGCCCTGATAGCAAAGGCCACATTCGCAGAGCACGCACTGGCTGACGAGGTCTGGAATCTCTACAAGGGCGGGTTCTTGAAGGCGTTCAGTATTGGCTTCATCGTCACCAGCTACCGTGCGGCGAACAAGGATGAATTCGGTGACAAGACAGAAAGTGTGCGCGGCGTAATCGAGAAATGTCAGCTATTGGAGTTCTCGTGTGTAAACGTCCCGGCTAACCAGGCCGCATTAGTCGCGGCGGTTGCCAAGTCGCTTATCGTCCTGAGTGATGATACACAGAAGCAGTTGGGGTTAGAAGACCATGAAGCCGAGGAAGTCGCTGAGGATGCGGCTGATGATGTCACGGGCGGCGTCAAGGCAGACGATGACTTGATATGCAAGATGGAGGCCGTGATCGACGAGCTTGGCCTTGCGACTGATGCGATAATGAGCGTGGCGCGAGACTTCCACAAGGTGTATCTGCCGAAGTCCGAGCCGGTGCCGACTGTCGAGATAGTCGCGGATGATGTCAAAGAGGTATTCGCTTGCGAGTGCATCGAATGCGGCCACAAGCTAGACTCAGAGAAGCACTGCAAAGACATCAAGTGTCCGAAGTGTGGGGCACAGATGCGCCGAGCCGAGAGGCCGGGTCCGGGGCAGGCGGATGCGAGTGAGAACGTCGAGCAACTTATCGCAGAGGGCGTTGAGAAGCACATGAAAACGCTGACAGAAACGATAGATGCACAGTTGACACAGATTACGGGGCGCGTAACCCCGACTGGATAGCGGTGGAGATATCAGGCTTGCTGAGCAAGCTGGAGATATTAGCTGCAAGTATCAACAGAGGAGTGAAGCTATGCCAGATGAAGAAGGCACCAAGCTCACACAATCGCAACTGCAAGATCAGATCGACGAGGGGGTTGCTAAAGCAATGGCCCCGCTTGCCGATACTGTCGCGGCTAAGGTTGAGGAAGCCCTGAAGGGTCTTCAGGCTGAGAAGTCTGAGCCGACAGGTGATGAAGCCGATCCTGTGCTGGACGCAGAAGCGAAAGAGCATGATGGGAAGTTTGGCTTCAAGAGTATGGGCGGGTTTTTGAAGGCTGTTCATGCCGCAGGTGGCGGTATTATGGACAACCGACTCGCCGCGATGAAAGCCGCAAGCGGAATGGGCGAGAACGTAGGGTCTGATGGTGGGTTCCTGGTTCCCGGCGAGTTTTCTACGGTGTTGTGGCAGAGGTCAGTCGATTCACCCGAGAGCCTGATAGCACGCACAGACAGCTATCCGATTGTGGGCAACCGAATGACCTTCCCGCAGAGCGCGGAAACCAGTCGTAAAGACGGTGCCCGTGCTGGTGGTGTGCAGGGTTATTGGCTTGATGAAGGGACAGAGAAAACCGCCTCGAAGCCGACGGTCGGGAAGTTGGAACTGAATCTGCACAAACACGCAGTTTTGATTCCCGTCACCGATGAGCTGCTTGAGGATTCATCATTCGCCCTTGAGAGCTACGTTGGAAAGGTTGGGTCGGAAGAGCTTACCTTTATGACCAACAACTCGCTCATCAGAGGCACTGGTGCGGGTATGCCGCTTGGCATTCTCAACGCGCCGGTTCTCATTACCGTTGATGCCGAGCCGGGGCAGGCTGTGACTACTATCGTGGCTGAGAATATCAGCAAGATGTGGTCTCGCATGTATGCTCCGAGCCGACGTAACGCCATATGGCTTATCAACCAGGACATCGAGCCTGAGATGGATAACATGGCGATCAATGTCGGCACTGGTGGTTTGCCTGTCTATCTGCCTGCTGGTGGATATTCGGCGTCGCCGTATTCGACGCTCAAGGGTCGCCCGGTTATCCCGGTTGAATGGTGCTCGACTCTCGGCACCGTTGGCGATATCATCCTTTGTGACTGGTCGCAGTATGTGACTCTCACGAAGGCCGGCGGTATCAAGACTGATGTATCCATGCACGTGCGCTTTGTGTATGACGAGCAAGTTTTCCGTCTGGTCGCCCGTGTGGACGGCCAACCGTGGTGGGCTGCACCGCTGACTCCCTATCAGGGAACAGTCACGCAGTCGCCGTTTGTCGCTCTCGCGTCCCGACCTTAATTAGGAGATGATGACATGGCTGGACGAAAGCTCATCGAAGAAGCACTCCCGATATGGTCAACCGCTCCGCAGAACTGGACTAGTGCGGCATCGACGGGAGATTACATCAGCATGAAGGGTTATCAGTCTGTGATGTTTATCATCCAGACAGGCGCGTGGGCTGCTGGCACTGCCGCGGTAACTGTGAATGAGGCTACCGATGTGGGCGCTACTGGTGCTCAGGCGTTGACGTTCCTCGAATACTGGACTAACTCCGCTACTGCGGCTTCGGCCAATATGGTAAGGACAGTCTGCGCTTCCACGTTCAACATCATCAACCAGGCGAATACCTTGTATGCGATAGAGATCACTGCTGATACTCTAACGACCAATACAAACTACGATTGCATCAGTCTTGCAATCGCAACGCCCGGCGCAAACGCTGACTTCTATAGCGCGGTAGCTCTTGGCTTCCGCACTCGATACCAGCGCGACACCGCAACAATGATTGACGCGATTGCTGATTAAGTTCTCACCCCTCCGGGCGGTAGCGGGGCTTCGGCTTCGTTGCCGCCCAGACGGGCTTAACGAGGTGGAAATGGCACCACGCAAGCTAATCCAGAACCGGCTTCCCATGTTTGGGATTGCCCCCGCCGATTACAGGGGGCTTGCACCATCTACCCCGTATGTGAGCATGAAGGGCTACGATAGCCTCATGTTCATAATTCAGACAGGGGCGTCCGATGGGTTTCCGGCAGTTATCGTCAACGAGGCGACAGACGTTGCCGGGACAGGTGCTCAACAGTTGACGTTCTTGGAGTATTGGACGAACGAGGCGAACATCGCATCGGCCAACATGACGCGCACAGTTTGCGCTTCGACGTTTGCCATGAACGCCGCGAACGCCTTGTATGTGGTTGAGATTATCGCCGACACGTTGACAACGAACAGCGGCTATGATTGCATCTCAATGCAGATAGGCCCGTCTGGGAAGTTTGGGCTGTTCTTCAGCGTTGCGATTGTCGGCAATCAAGTGCGCTATCAACTGGATACAGCCTCGATGATTGACGCGATGATAGACTGAAAGGGGGCTTGACAGGTGTCATACGGAAATAACGCGACGCGCAAGTTAGCACGACGCAAGAGACGCGAAAGAAGCAAGAAGAAAGTCAACAATTCTTCGGATAAAATGATGCGTGCATACAGCACAAAATAGCATGGCGACCTACGCCTACCCGGATAAACCCGAAAAGTGAGGAGTTGAATCATGGCAAACCCAGCAAAGTCAGAAGTATTCGCGCAATGGCGCGGCGGTCAGACCCTGCATATGATGGAGCAGATGGTAACAACCGGTAAGTATTTCTTCGTCGGCTCGGCAGTAACCGGCGCGAGCGACACCGTGGGCTACGGCAATACACCGCTGGCCCCTTATGCGACGCTTGACTATGCGATTGGTCAATGCACCGCCGAGCAGGATGACGTTATCATCGTCATGGAGAATCACGCCGAGACTCTTGCGGCTGCAGCTGCGGTGGTCTGCGACGTGCAGGGAATCACAATTCAGGGCGTTGGCAATGGCTCGGACAGACCGACGTTCACTTTTGCCACAGACGTAAACGCAGACTGGGACATCGACGCGGCTAACGTGGTTATTCGGAATATCAAGTTCATCAACACGATGGATGCGCTTGTTGCGGCTATCGACGTGAACGCCGGGTATTGCACCATCGAGGATTGCGAGTTCATCGATGACGGCGCCGACAACACACTTCTCTGGATTTCCGGAGACGCTAACGCCGATGCGTTGGTGGTCAAGAATTGCCTGAATCGCGGGACAGACACCGCAGGCAACACCGCCTTTATCAGCATGGGCGCGGCATCCAACTATCAGATACTCGGCCTGATTAGCAATGGCGACTTCGCTGCGGCCAACATCGACATGAGCGCGGCTTCGGTTGACTGTGTTATCGAGGGTTGCCGACTCGAAAACGCCAACGCGGTTGATGTGAACATCGAGGGATTCGCGGCTGCGACAGGTTGGGTGTCTTTGAACTTCTGCCGCAACGCAACCGACACGATACTCACTTGGATCAACACCGTGGGCGCACTCCAGCTGTTCGAGAACTACGGGGTGAACGCTGATGGCGAGACCGGCCTCCTGATCGGAACTCCTTCTGCTTAGAGGTGACGTGTGGCAAACTCAATTTTCAGACAGTTCGACACGGGAGCGGCGGCGATGGCAGTCACCGTCGCTCCTGGTGGGGCATGGCAGCTTATCGAGGTGCGATTGCATCTGGACATTGTAGGTGGCGCGGCTGAGAACTTTACCATCGCTATGGACGCGGTTACAGGGGCGGTTTACGACCATCTACTGTTCACGCAGGCTATGGCGGCGGTGACTGATGTTCAGTGGTTCCCCACAAGGCCCATAACGATGCTTAGAGGCGACGAAATCGATATGGCCTATGCTAACACTAATAACCGCACGTGGGGCTTAGAAGTCGTCTGGCAGGGGGGTATCTGATGCCGACAATAGTAAACGGTATCGAGGGGGCGGTAGTGGCCTCTCTGGATATTCAAGAGCATCTGCGGCTATTCAACGGGAACGTGTGGTATGTTGATGCCGCTATGGCAGATGACACGCAGGATGGGCAAACCCCCAACGAGGCCAAGAAGACTATTGGCGCGGCGATAACCGCTGCTGCGGGTGGCGATGCTGTCAGCAGTTTAGCAAGTGACCGGATTAACATAGGAGTAGAACGATGGCAGGCACATCAACAATACTGGAATATCGGGCTGAGTCGTTAAGCCCCGCTGGTGGGTTCGACCGGATTCAATGGACGTGGGTTGCCGATGGCGCGGGGGTTGTCTCGGGCGCGAATGGGATCACCGCCGGTAGTTACACGGGGCTTGTCGTGGGGTTGGTTACAATACCCTCAATCGTCACCGTGCCTACAAACCTGTATGACATTACGATTCTCGACACCGACGGCGCGGATGTTATGGTGGGGGCCGGGGCGAACAGGTCAGATACCGCTATCGAGCAGACAGCCGGTCTCATGGCGGCGGGTGTGCCTCGCACTGTGTGGAACAGCACATTGACCTTGACAATCGCGGCGTCCGGTGCAGCTGGTAAGGGCATTGCAATACTCTATATCTTGCGGAGATAGCAGATGCCGATTAAAACATTTCAGAGGGGGGTATCCCCAACGGCGGATTACCACGGGGGGCGGGACGCATTCCTATACAAGAACGGCGCCACCAATAACTATGGGATAACCGGCACCATAGACCTGTATATATCAAGTGGATTCGAGCGGCGGGGGCTACTGTTCTTCTCTATTGGTGAAATTCCTACCGGTGCCACGGTTAGCTCTGCAAGCGTCTTTGTCAGGACTTCGGCGGGGTGCATCGCGGGATGCGTGCTTGCGGTCCACAAGGGGCTTGTGCGTTGGGTAGAGGGCACCAAATCAAACGCCCAGGCTGATGCGGGGGAGCCGTGCTGGAACGCGCGCGAGGCAGACGGCGCGGGGGGTGTAACAACAGCATGGGGCGCGGCAGGCGGCCTGGCAGGCACCGACTATGTAGCAGTTGCCGAGGGCTCTGTGGGGATAGTTGCTAACGCTACATGGTATTCAGTTGACATTACGGCGTTGGTGCAAACGTGGGTAGATAACCCGGCATCAAATTGCGGTGTGTGGCTCTTGCGGCCAGACGCCACGGGGTCTGTAACTACGCTGGTGTCGCAGAATAATGGAACCACCGCCAACCGGCCGTATTTGACAGCCGCATATACAACGACTATGGCACCGAGTATTATGATGCTCTAGGAGACACATACAATGGCTATTGACGCTTATGCCTTGACAACGCTTGCGAAAGCAAAGCAGTTTCTCGGACGCAGCGACTTCCAGAATCGAGAGGTCGGTGTGGACGTTTACTGCGATGCGCTTGACGCAACATCGTCAACAGTCCAAGTGACAGATACAACTATGGTCTTGACAATCGTAGGCGGCTTGTCTGCGGCGGTTACGACGTTGACCTTTACCGATGTGGATAGCGATACACTATCTGAGATTATGATTAAGGTAAACGGGACGGCCGGCTGGACTGCGAACCTTGCGGGATACGGCGCGGAGAATAGCAGCAACCTAATCGTCATGCCAGCAACCTCATGCCTGCTTGAAGCTAACAGTCTCGCGCTGATGTATACGCCGGACGAACTGATTACAGAGTTTGTCAACAGGGCAAGCGACATCATCGAGAACGTCTGCGATAGGAAGTTCATGGCGCGGGATTTCTCAGAGCGATACGACGGCGACGGGACCGACTGTCTGATATTAAGAAATTACCCGGTGAATAATATCACGCGCATGACCATCGGGCAGCTATCGGTTATGTCGGTGCGGAATACCTCAACCGACGCGATGTATGCCACCGTGCTTGTAACATCAACCGGCATGACATTGACAATCGTCGGCGGCGCAAATGCAGGGGCAGACACAGAGACATTCGCGGCGAACGCAACTATCGGCACAATGGTAACGGCAATCAACGCACTCGGCAAGGGCTGGGTGGCGCAATCATCGTCCACCATCTATGACGGATACCCGTCTGATGAGCTTATCGAGAACGGCGCACAGTCAAGCCTCCTATCGTGGGGCAATCACCAAGTGTCGGCAGATCCGGTTAGCGGGTATCGCATCAATAACTCGAATGGCATGGTGTCTATGCCGTCGGGGATTAGTTGCGGGTGGCAAAATGTGTTCGTCGTCTACAACGCCGGGTATGCAACCGTGCCGGATGATCTGGAGCAAGCGTGCCTGGGACTCGTTGCGCACCTCTACGGACTTGCTGGTGAGGACACAGGGCTTGCAGAGGTAGAGAGCGACAACTGGAAGTATAAGCGACAGGAATACGTCGATGGGATTCCTAAGTCGGTTCAGCAGACAGTGTATCGATACAAGGGTTGGAGTAATTCCGGATGAGGTTTGATTATCCAGATCGGGTAAACGTCGAGCGTGGCGTGATAACAACGGGCGACTACGGCTCCGGGCAGATACGCACGTGGGCGGTTGTGCATCGGCATCTACCATGTCGGGTAACGACTCTATCTGGTAGCGAGGCGGCGGCATATAACACGGTCCAGGCTAAGGCCAGTCATGTTATGTCGTGCGCGTTTGTGCAAATCAAGACAACGGACCGTATCATCTGGGGTGGTAAGAAGTTGAACATCGAAGCGGTGATCGACAATAAGGGCGTGCGCGGGGCAGGGCGTCGGCTGAAGGTAATTTTGGCAGAAGTAGAGGGGCGTGGAGAATGAGTGTCAAGAGTTGGTTCAATCCGAATGAAGCATTGACAAACATCGCGCGAGACCAGAAGCGACGCATGAGAAAGGCGGCGCATGTGCTTGCGGCGGATGTCAAAATGAACTTTACGAAGGGTGGGAAGACGGGCAAGAAGTCGCCGAGATACATTGCGAGTAAAGACGGCGAGGCACCCTCGATTCAGACGGGCACATTACGTCGGTCGATTATCGCAGAGGTGCATGACGAGGGCGGGGAGAATATCGGGCTTGTCGGGCCGATGGCAACCGTGGGCGGCGTGAGTTTGAAGTATGCGAAATGGCTGGAGTTTGGCACAAGCAAGATGAAGGCGCGTCCTTATTTGAGACCAGCACTGGCACGCAAGCGCAACGAGATATACGGGATACTCGCGAATGGATAATGTTCTGCAAGCTATGGCGGACGCATGGGAGGCGAACGCGGCTCTGGTTGCTGTCCTACCTAGATGGTATACGACCGAGGCACCGCCTAATCACGCGTTCCCGTATGCTGTATGCTTCACGCTTATCGAGGTGCCGGATTACACGTTCGACACATCGAAGCCGATTGAAACATTGCCATTGCAGATTAGCGTATTTGAGCAGAGCTTAAACCCAACGACGATTATGGACATCGCTACAAAGTGCAAGGCGGTATTCGATTACGGCGTGCTGGCTGTCGCGGGATATACACACGTTAGAACAAGACGGGTTGGCGATTCGTTAATGCGCGAGGAGGATGGAGTCAATCATTGGTGGGTGCAATACGACATAATAACTGAGAAAGACTAACGGAGACGAGACATGGCAAGCACTACCGACTGCACTACGAAGCACATGAAGATTATCACTATTATTGTGGTGCTGGTTTTGGCGATAGTCGGGGCGGCATCCAGCCTTGCGTCAAGCACAACGGACGCACATGACACGCGACTGAGGCAGGTCGAACAAGATCAGGCGGCGGTTATGGCCAGGCTAGACGGCCTTCAACGCACGTGTGATTCCATCGCTCGCAAGATAGACTCACGGCAATCATTTAATGACTCGAAGTAGGACATTAGTTTAGGAGATTCATCATGGCGGTTTTTACTGGACAAGCTGGAGATGTGGCGGTTGCTGGTGGTTACGTTGCGAACGTCAAAGAGTGGAACATGACCATCGATGTGGACATACACGATAGCACCGTGTTTATCCCCCCGGCGGTATGGCGCACGAAAGAGGGCGGGTTGCTCACGGCTAGTGGCTCGTTCAGTTGCTATGCCGATACCGCCGTGGACCTTGTGCTACCTGGCATAACCGGCGCGGCGACATTTACGCTGACTGGGGCGCAAACGATCACGGGAGACATCATACTTACGAACTTCACAATCGGGGTTGATGTCGGCGGGGGTTTATCCGAGGTGACGTATACCTACGAATCGACCGGCGTGATAGCAATTAACTAACGAGGTGACGCATGGCTGTATTTACAGGCGACGTAGGGGCTTTCTACGCACCCCGGCGATGCTGCGTCTTGTGCGACGGGGCGAATGAGGTTATCCGGGTTGCAGACGCTGCCCCTCTGGATTTGATTCTCAACCAGAGCATGAGTTGGCAGATTATGTTTCGGATGACGGCGACGCCGGGGGTGCAATCTCTCATCTTGAACAAGGTCACCGTCGTTACTGAGGGCTATAGAGTTTATATGGATAATGCGGGGTTGATAGTGTTCGAGACGTTGGCAGGGGGTGTCCCCCAAGCCACCGTAACGACCGTCAACAACTATGACGATGGTGCTTGGCACTTGCTACAGGTCATCCGCGATGTCCCGAATACAAGGCTTTGGATTTACGTTGATGGGATAGCCGACCCGGTAGGCGGTGCGGCAGGGGATAATGCTGCGAGAATCAACGCAGAGCCTGTCAATATTGGCGGTGACGGCGCGGGGCTGAACACCGTAGCAACCTACATTGGCGAGACGCATTTCTGGCAAGACAAGGCACTCACCGCGGCCGAATGTCTCGCGGCATGGAATGCAGGAACCCCCCCGTGGACTGAAGGCGAAAGCGACTCGACGGCGTTCTGGCACTTCCGAGAGAATACCGGCGTAACCGTGCGAGACCTCACAGGCAATGGCTACGACGCAACGCTGACAAACGCGCCAACGTGGGTATCTGCGGGTATCGCGGTAGCAGCTGAAGCGGTAGGCGCACTTGGTGGCACTGTATATGCGCTCGACCATCCCAACGTGGACGATGTAATCATGTATGTCGGCGGCGTGGCAGAGCGATCATACAGCGTAACGGTCAACGGAGATGTGGTATTCGAGGACGCCACCGGTGGCGCAGTTACGGCGGACTACACCTATTACATCGTAAGCCAGACTGGTGGCTTCCATAAGTGGGAGTTGTCAGTCGAAGCGGATATATACGACAAGACGGACTTCCGAAGTGTGTCGGGTTGGAGAGAAAAGGGCGCGGCTCTGAAGACGTGGACTGCCAGCGCGGACCGTCACTGGATACATCCAGGATTCTCCCGCGAGACGGGCGACAAGATGATTGTCAAGTTCTTTGAAGTCGAAGCCACCGACCGACGCTGGGAGGGTTGGGCGTTGCCTAACAGCATCAGCGAGACGGTAGCGGTTGACACGCTAATCGCAGAGGGGATATCGTTTGAAGGCACCGATACACTTTCGTTTGAGACGTAATCATACTATAACCGGAGGGTGAAAATGACTGACCAGATAGCAGACCTGATAGGCCCGATTGATTTATTGCTCGATGCCGCAACGGTAGCTTTGCGGCTTAACGGCAAAGTCTACAACGTGCGCAAGATGACAATGCTGGACCTGGCCGAGCTTCAAGCCAGCATGAAGAGCAAGTTCAAGAGGCCAATGGCCCCGCAGGAGATTTTCAACGAACTGACAACCCCCGAAGGCATTACGTTCGTGCTATGGAACCGCCTGAAGGAAACGGAGCCGACGCTGACCCTCAAAGATGTTCAGAAACTAATACCGGCAACGCAAGACGCGCTCCTGAAACTACTCACGATGCTCGGCATTGAACTGCAGGGGGGTGCCGGAAACCCTCCGATAATACCGCCGACGAAGGAGAGCCCATCAGCTTAGCGATTGCGGTTGCGGCGTTATGCAATAATCAAGGCTTTGGGTTCAGTCGTGCGGAAGTGTTCGACATGACGCTTGAATCGGTGCAAGCGTGGATCATGGTAGGCGGCGAACTTATCCGGCGAATGATGCCAGACGATAAGGGAAAAGACAAGCGGACGCCGGAAGAGCAGATAACAGAGGCGGGGCAGAACGTAGGCATTAAGACTCCGAGGATATTCTAACATGGCGACAGGCACAAAAATAGGCGACTTGTTTGTGCAAGTCAGAACGCAAGGCATGAAGACTTCGACCAAGCAGGTCGCGGGGTTTGGTGTCGGGTTCGGTGCCGCCGCAGGTCTAGCGGGCATGGCGGTCACTGCAATAATTGGATCTGTCAAGGCGATGGGTCGTGCGGTCACTTCTGCATTTACCGATTCGATATCGGCGGCAATGGACTTCGAGACGCAGCTCGCTAAAGTGTCCACGATGCTATCGTCGGAAACAATGCCGATGATGGCTAGGTTCAAAACCGAACTCAAAGGCGCGGCGGCTGCGTGGGGACAATCGACAGAGACGTTATCGGACGGCTTGTATAACATTCTGTCTGCATCAATCCCGGCGGAAGAGGCCATGAAGGTGCTGAACATAGCGGCGGGGGCGGCGGTTGGTGGCTTCACGGATACCAATACCGCGGCGGACGCATTGACCACTGTGCTCAACTCATACCAGATAGCGGCGTCCGAAGCTGCCGACATCAGCGATTGGATGTTCAGTATCGTTAAGCGCGGTAAGTTGACATACGCTGAACTGGCTCAGAATATCGGCACCGTTGCGGCGACGGCATCTGTCGCGGGTCTGAAGCTCAACGAACTCGGCGCGATGATGTCAACCCTAACCCGTAATGGTATTAAGGCGTCTAATGCTACGGTTGCAATACAGGGCGTCCTTCAAGCGTTCTTGAAGCCTGCTGACGATGCGAAGAAAGCAGCGGAGGCATACGGGATAGAACTCTCGACAGAGACGCTTAGAACCGAAGGGCTTATCGGTGTGCTGAAACGTCTGCAAGGTGTGCGTGCGGAAGACCTTGCTAAGATGTTCCCGAACATCCGAGGGCTAAAAGGTATCGCGGCAGCGTTGCAAGATGTGACCGGCTTCGAGACTGACCTAGCCGGGCAGATGGAACGCACCGGCGAGGCTATGACGGCACAGGAAAAGGTCACTGCGACGCTTGCATTCCAGTGGAGTCAGATGAAAGAGCAGTTGAATAATGTCTGGAAGATGATCGGGGAGAAGTTGAAGCCGGTGTTCGTTAAATTCCTCGATTGGTTCATGGGCGAAATGCCAGCGATTACTGCGTGGATTGAAAGCACATTGATACCTATAATGAAGACAATGCTTCAGGTAACGGCGTGGGTTGTCAGAAGTATAATGACGCTGCTTAAGCCTGTGCTGTGGGTCATTACAAAGGTGACAGAAGGTCTTCAGGCAGTCGGGATTATGGATAAAACTAGCATCGGGGTCAACGGGGCGGAGCGAACACCGGGCATTCAAACGGTCTACGAGCCGGAAGAAGGCATGACAAGCAGACCGACGAGCAGCTACTCAGACACCCCGGCTCCAGCGGGTATTGCTCCGGCTCGAGCAGGGGGCCAACAGAAAACGTATGACAAAGAAGTCGCGGGGCGGCTTGACAAGTTGATAGACCTGTGGACGAACTCAGGCACAGACAGAACCTTAGACTACGGGCCAACGAGGGCATAGCATGGGTGCGAATGATGACAGGTGGATTAGCAGAGCATTCGAGACAACCGCTGGCGCAGATGGCAAGGTTGAATCGGAGGAGCGCGTATACGAAGTCACCGACGCGCAAGCTCTCGCGTGGCGGGACAAGATAGGCGACCAGCACCCCGACGATGATATGTCTGACTTGCGGATTACCCGTGTGGGAATCGGGCGGCATCTGCTTGGTAAGAATGCGAAGATCACTGTCATATATTCAACCGGTGGCGTGGAAGACCCGAATGATTATGAGTTGCGCATTAGCCCGGCTGGGAATAGAGACCGCAAGATATTCTATTGCCCGGAGGACCAGGAGCCGTTAGAGTTTGACGTTCCGGGGTCATTGCTTAATATAACCGCCACGAACTGGCGCACGTCCCTGCCTCTTGGAACTATTGTGCCGTGGACAAATTGCACGAACATGAACGCGCACAGGATTCAGGGCTACTTGTTCCCAGAGAATACACTGCTATTTCAAGGGGCACCGGGCGAACGGGTAGGGCAAGCTCGATGGCGCGTAACTTGGTCATGGCTCTATAACCCTGACGCATGGCAAGGGTTGTGTCGCACACACAAGAAGGTGATATACCTCTACCCACGCCAAAACATGACATCAGAGCTTGGCAAAATCGCGGAGAAATACGATGTCTAAAATCAGCCCAACGGGGCGCATGGTTGAGACGAACCCTACAGAGAGGGTTGCGCAGACGATTGATAAGACCTCGCGCCGGATATCCGGTGAAGGTCTGGCGGTTACAGACAGCCCGCATGGCACGGCGACGGGGCTGACGGAACTGCCGGTGCGTATGGTTCAGGTGGTGACAAACAAAACCGGCGGGATTTATTCGGTGAAGCAAATCAATCAGGGTGGCGACGACATGGAACGTCCTCTGTTTTGGGCCGAGCACGTCAACGGCGACGATGGCCTTGCAGTAGACACGAAGGGCTTTGCAGTCTACGGGACGGAGGGCCGGTGGGGTTTTTTTACTGAACAACGGCAGCTCGTGAGGTTTGCGGGGTCTTGTATGCTCGACAAAGCAAACGATGCTGCCCCGACCCCAGACGTCGTGTCTTTTACGAACACTGCGAACGCGGGGCCGGGTAACCCCTTGACTCCGGTTGCTGCATCAGAGCAGAGATTGGCTATCAAGTTTGACGCACCAGTAACCCCGGCGGGGGGTTCTACTTGGACTTTCCCGGTGGGGCTGCAAGACATAATAAAATGGGAAGTCCAGAATGACCCTACTAGCGCAGACCTTACATGGGGGGGTTACATCTGGTTTATCACCGTTGATTTTGATTACACGGGGGTTGGTTGCGCTACCTGGAACTCGCTTAACTGTGTATCGCAAGGGGTCGCTGGGTATCCATCAGCGGACACAATGGCCCCGGGTGATGCCGTTAGCGGATGGTATCATCACCAGACGAATGGAGATGGCTTAACTGGGAACTTGGTTCTACGACTCAAGACAGCACCCGCGACGGCGGGAGACAATCCACACGCCATAGCGATTAGAGAGCCGCTTACTGCGGATACAGAGGTCTTCGGCCTTATGGTGTATGCTGATGATTGGTCGGCTCCGGGAGGAGTGAATCTTATTTCTGCCAACCACACAACTACGTATACAGGCATAAGCCCTGACGGGCTTATCGGGGTGCATAGCGGTTAACCAGAGCTGAATCCTAAGAGGTGACACAATGGCAACACGAAGATGGGTAGGGACGGCGGGTTTGGCAGGCAGCTTTGCTGATGCGGCCAACTGGGACCCCGCGACGATTCCGGTAGCTAACGACGAGGTGTATTTCGATAGCGGCAGCGAAGACCTCGACCTAACGCTAGACCAGAGCGCAATCACTCTAGATATTCTCTGCATCACGGAAGGCTTCACCGGGAATATTGCCGATGGATTCAAGATCAATGCGACCAACTTCTACGAGCGGGGCAGCGAGGGTGAACACTACTTCGAGGGGACGTATACCACGGCCATCATCAACAACTCATCGCCAGAGGCAGACGGCGTGCACCTCGATGGGACCATTACGAACCTGTTATTGTTCAAGGGCAACGTGACTCTCGAAGCCGCGGCCACGGCGACCACAATACAATGCGGATATGCCGGCAATCAAGTCGGCGATGTGGACTTGACGATTGAAGTAGGCGCAACAGTTACAACCATCTGGCAAAACGGCGGGGATATTACTTGCGGGGCAGCGTGGACGAATCTGTATCTTGTGGCAGGCAGCTTCACGCATACGGACACGAACGCAACTAACATCTATGTATTCGACGGATCGTTTGACTACCAGGCTGCGGGGCATACGCTTACAAGCGCGGTCATCTATGGGGGGCGGTTTGACACAACTGGGCAATATGAAGCGTTGACAGTCACCGACCTCGAAATGTGGCCCGGCTCTGTCGTTGACTTGCGCAACCAGAGCAACACGGTTGTCATTACCAACGGAGTGTTGAAACACGGCGGGCGTCTGCTTGTCGAGGAAGGCACTAACTTAACATAGGGAGGAAGTGATGAGTAAGGTATTGGCGTTTCTCAAGGGCAAGAAAACATACGTGGTGGGCTTGCTGATTATCGTCGGTGTGATTCTCGAAATGCAGTTCGGCATCGAGATCCCGGAAGTCGCATACGTCGTGCTTGCCGGTCTCGGATTCGTAACTGTCCGCGCCGGCATTGCCGACATGAAAAAGAATCTACCCCCGGCGAAGAAATGATAAGCGTAATCCTCGAGCTTGCGTTGATCGTCTACAAGTGGTGGACGAACCCTAATCGAATGAAGCGCGAACTGATACGTGCAACGGAGGCTGCCCATGTTAAAGCCGTGGCTGCATTCTCAAAGAAAGTTGACGCGAAAGACGAGGACGGCGTTAATGCTGATATTGACGCTATGCTTGATCGTGTCGATAGGATGCACAACGACGCCGACTGAGCATGTCGTTATCATCGACAAGACGGAACGCATCGTGCATCTAGAGGATGGGGAGCTTGCCCCGTTTACCGGTTGGCTGATGGCTCCTGAACGTCTGAAGGAAATCTTCGATGCGCTGGACCGGAAGTATCCACCGACCCCTTGACCCCCGTTGATAGTACCGACGGGACCGACGCCCTGCGGCTTTCGAGTCGTGGGGCGTTCTTCAGTTCTGGCCCACCGTATATGCCCCATTTCCAGCGAATCGCAAACTTTCTCAAAAGAATGTGTAACCGTAACCCTTTGCCACACTACGGCTTATATCGTATCTACGAATCCGTGTTCAGAATTAGGTTCACATTAGCCGATAGTGGGGTATAGTTCTGGTAGATTCATTAAGCGATTCTCTTTCCAGGAGGGTGCGAACAATGACACAATCGACAGATACCGTAGCTATGCTGCACAATGCGAGGATAGCCCTAAGATTCTACCGTGAGCGTATGGCGGACTCCTGTCCGGGCGTAGACTACCCCCATCGGGAAGTTTACGGTTCGATAACACAAACCACATTTCAGGAGGATGTGACAATGGCGACATATATCATCTGTAAGTATGCTGATAATGGGTGTAATCAGGCGCATGGCATCGACGAGGATGAAATCTGCGGGGTGCGGTATTTCTGGGAGCTGTCCGGGGCTGATGGGGCGTGGTATCTGCTGTTCCGGGAGCCCAAGCACTCCGACGAAGATATTAGGCAGGCTAAAGAGGCGTTGAGGCGTTCGCAGGACGTTACAGGTATCGCGGTGTTCCGGATCACAGAGGCGGCTTTGCTTGACAGCGCACGCAAGGCGGAGGTGCCAGAATGATACGAGAGCTATTGAAATCGCTCGGTATGGGAATTGCGGTTGTGCTGGCCATCTTGGCCATTCCTGCGGGGGCGGTGTTGATTCTTGGGGCGGGGTTAATCGTGGCCGAGGGGCTGGCGTGGGCTTTCGGCATGACCGCAGAACAACACAATGCCACCCTAATCGTTTGCGTAGCGGCGCAGATGCTGGTCATGCTTACGATTGCTGGTTATATCACCCGAAAGGACTAGACAATGTGGCTACCTGAACCATCAGCAAGCAATTTTGCAATCGTGGGTTTGGCGTGCATCGTCATACCGTGGGCAATAGCGCAGTATTTACACTATCGTCGGAGGGTGAAATGATGGCGAAGTCAAAGACGAAACAGGTTGCGGTTGAGGTGCATGAGGCGAAGCTGGAGACGCTGAAGTTGACGGTTGTTGGGACATCGGCTCTGCTGGTGCATAACTTCTCGATGAAGGCTCGGGGGCAGATGCTTGCGAAACAGTGTAAGGTCACTTGGCCGAAAGAGGCGAAAGACCCGGTAGCGCAATTCAACGGGGCGACGTACTTCATCGACGCGGATGGACGAGAGATTCCAAACCCCGCAGATCTGTCCCTTGTCTACGAGGGGAAGGTCAAAGACTTCATCGACCTGTTCAACAAGCACGTTAAGACGATGGCTGGCAACAAGAAGGCCCGGTTTGGCTTCCCGAGTGTCGGACTCAAGGCGTGTGCAATCCGTGGCGCGAAGTCGTTGGGGCTGGTGATGGCCGATATGAAGGGCGCGATGTTCATTCCCCGCGAGTTTATCGAGATCAAGGGCAAGCGGGTCATGCGCTCGGATATGGTGCGAATTTCGCATAGCACCTCGGACATCCGGTTTCGCCCGGAGTTCCTGCCGTGGGAAATGAGCTTCGATGTGGTCTATAACACGGCCATCATCACGGCTGACCTCGTTGTCAATATGTTCAATGCAGGTGGCTTCAGTTGCGGTATTGGCGAATGGCGACCAGAGAAGGGCGGCAGTAAGGGCATGTTTGCAGTCAAGCGTAGCTAATTCTGGCAGGCACGGCATGTCGAGGACAGGTTAGGCACGTCCAGGCATGGTCGGGCAGGGCAGGTTTGGCCCCTCGGGGTCTGGATAGGCTAGGCCAGGTATGGCGTGGCAGGTAAGGTACGGCGGGGCGTGGTGCGGTCAGGTATGGTGGGGCTGGTTTGGTTTTACACATTTTCTCTTTGGAGGGTGGATAAGTGACGAACGCAGAACGACGTAGAGAGCTTGAGAAGATACGCAAGGCGCACGGAGGGCAACTGGTGCCGGCAGATGTTTTGTCGGTAGCAGAAAGCCCCAAACACCCGCTCCATGACGATTTCGAGTGGGATGATACAAAGGCGGCGCACCAACACCGGCTATGGCAAGCCCGACACATGATTAGCGTGGTCGTTATTTTCTCTGACACAGAGAGCGAAGAACCGACCCGGGCATACGTTAGCTTGCTTCAGGACAGAAAGACCGGCGGCGGGTATCGTGCCGCGGTCGAGGTAATGTGTGATGCAGGGATGCGCAACCAGCTACTTGCAGAGGCGGAGAAAGACATGGAGGGCTTCCAGGTGAAGTATCGGCGGCTTACAGAGCTTGCCGATGTGTTCAAGGCCATGCGGGTGGCCAAGCGCGCAAAGGCGGCAACGGCGGTAATGGGGCGGAGGATCTGATCGCCAGCGGGGGTGGCATATTAGATGTTCAAACTGTAAGGTTTTACTGTGACACCATGCTGTGACAGTTTAGCACTTAACTAGGGGTCTTATAATGGGGCGCAACAAGGGACCAGAATCATGCGGGAACTGCGGACGCGAGATCAATACACGGCTTGGCTGGAAATGCCCACGATGCGGATATGACAACATTCGCGGCCAGGAATTCGCTCGCAACATGAACGTCGGCAAGCACATGACAACCGCGCAATTCAGCGCATATTCCGACGCGGCAAGCGAAATGAACAGAGAAGCCAGTAGGGCGATTCTAAGCGGCCAATGGGATAACGCCTACTCGTTAGACGCATTAGCCGACGAAGACGCACAGGGGCCATTCTCGGACGATGTAGAGGACGTGGCGGCAGAGTTGACCTTGCAAGGCATGATGCGCCGATGAATCTTTGCAATCGGTTACGGATTTATGTTGACATTGCGCGATGGGTTGTTAGGGTTGGGACCAGCATTGTTCTTTGACATTTTGGGTGGGTGGGAAGCCCAGTGCCGCGCTGACGGAGTCGCCTAACCACATGGCGGTTACGCGGATATAAAGGCCTGAGGGGAACTAGACGAGTGGTCCTTGCGAGAAATTGCGAGTAGGTCTAGGGATGTGAAGGCAATAGCCCGTGTTCGGCGACCCACCACCCAGACATTAGCTCTCTCATGCGGCGTGCGACGCCGGGTAAGATTGTTCGCGGAGGAACGCGCATCGTGCAGAAGGGTGCGACCACGGCCTGAGTTATCCGGTCAAGAGCGTGTTCCATCAAAGAGGCAACGTGGCAGGGAGCCGAGTGGGAATCCGGCCATGAGGGAGCGACATTGACTGCCCCGTGCAGCGTGGTGAGACACGCCTAAGCAGTCTACGTGCGAGAGCCCTTCGAGAGTAGACTAGGGGGGAAGCCGGTATCGAATCCGGTCACGGGGTAGTCTTGACATTTTGATTTAGCGAGGATAGCCTTTTTGAGAGGACTAGAAATGTGTAGATTTGCCTCCGCGGTGTTTAACCCGAAAACAATGGAGGTTCGGGTTGCCGACCTAAGCTCGCACTCAGAAACCTATAAGAAGCTAGGTTTGGCAGACGGGCCAAAACCCAACCAATGGCGAGAGATGCACTACACATCTGATGGCGAGGTAGAATGTCGTGTCTTGGACGTGGACAGCCGGACCGCTCCCGAGTGTGTCGAGGCCATTACTGCTCGTTGGCCCTCATTTGTGCAATTTATTTCGTGGGCCATTAACAACCCGGAGAGCGTTGGCGGTTATCTCGATCTTGGAGGCCTCACTAGCGCCGAAGGTCTGAAGCTTCCGGAGAGCGTTGGCGGCTATCTCGATCTTAGCGGCCTCACTAGCGCCGAAGGTCTGAAGCTT
>Ga0075116_10000337_pt1 | contig 22032 bp, 46 predicted proteins | sample AntAceMetag02UKC_FD_69786 | JGI IMG/M metagenome (GOLD analysis project Ga0075116, IMG submission 69786) | Saline lake microbial communities from Ace Lake, Antarctica- Antarctic Ace Lake Metagenome 02UKC | ecosystem: Environmental > Aquatic > Non-marine Saline and Alkaline > Saline | place...
AGTTCATAACGCTTTCTCACCTTTTTAAAATGGTAGCAGGGGCAGGATTCCCACCTGCAATCTCCGGTGGCACTATGGCAGCACCGGCATGGCGACGAACTTAGCGTCATATCCACCACCCTGCGTGGATGTGCAGGTGTCCAAAGGATCAACCTCCACAAATCATATAGGAAGAGAACGGACAGTGTTTGAGAAACATTCATTAACCTGTATACTATCCGCTCTGTTCCAACATGTTCACTTTTTCATCAAACGATTTTTTGGGACCGTTACGATTTCACCAGTTGAAACAACACCAATGGTGACATTGTCTCCTTCAACGGACAGAATGTCTCCAGTCAGTCCATTTGTAGACCTAAGAAGTTCACCCGGACCCATTCCAAGGCTTTTGCGTAGTTCTTGCAAGGCGTCTTTACTCATGATAAAACCTCGTTTTTTACACTATCCGTTGATTATCTCTTCTTTTGTTCTATCAAGCTGCTCATGTAGCTGTGAAATGAAAAGGTCAACTACACTGTCATTTATACTTCTTGTATCAAAATGTGAACCTATCAACAAATCAACAAATTCACACACAGACTCGTTGCTGTCTAATTCACTGCCAACCTGTTCGGCAATTGAATCGCTTTGTATCGAAAGAGTCAGATCTATTTGTGTGCTCATCTCTCACCTTCTTCTACCGTACAATCCTTGTACGAGTTGTCTTTTAGGTGGATTTCAATGTGACTTTCTTCGTCGCCACTGATGACCTCGATTGACTCAACGTCTGCTTTTTGGAAGAATATGAGTTTTTCAAAGAGAGCTACCACAGTACTCGTACGGATGACAAATGCTCCGTCATCCATTCCTTTGTGCATTTCTGTGCCACTACCTGGGCCGCTGTTTGTACGATACTCAACCGTTCCGTCCGAGTAGAGCTTTTCTCCAATGTACAGCTTGACAGGACTTTTGCTGATTGCCATAATGAGGAGAGAAAGCCTGACCTCAGTACGACTTTTTATGCTTGTATCATAAGACATTGTCACATCCCCAATCTTATTATCACTGCGCTCTCGTTTAGCACTATGTACAGGTTGGAAACAAGGCTTATTTCCACAACATAATGTTCATGGAATGCAATTTTGTATGGTTTGTTTGTCATTTGCTGACCAGTGGGAGTCATAGTATGCATCTGGACATCAACACTTCACGTTCATACTTCAAATGAACGTCTCCATTCCTCTGACGGGTTGCATATACTGGAGTGGTTTGTGACACTCCCAGCAGTACGGAACTATTTCTTTTGGACCGCCACCGGGAGCAATTACTGCGAAGTGATGATAGGAGACTGTGTTGCATTTAACACAACACCAACGTGGAGTATCCTTTTCATAGTGTTGAAGTCCTGTGCTCATCACTACCACTTGAGACCTTCTATGTTGCCTCTTAAATCTGTTTATGTTGAGCCTGGTTTCAGCTCCAAGACCTTGAAGGTCTTTTATATAATCAGTAGCAAGAAGAGTTTTTGGTCTTTGTTCCTCTTCTGTAGCTTTACATTCTTTTATTTCTTTCCTTTTCATGTAACATCCAACAGACAACGCACACACGATGACAAATCCAATCATCCCAGCAAAACACGCCGTCAGTCCAAGAGCTATTTGAAGAGCACCAAATACAAAGTTAGACATAATAAACTCCTAGAAGATGGCTGGGGAAAATGAAAGGTCGATGTAAACACATATCTATCTAATGCGAAATACGGTGACAAAAAAGAGGAGTTAGGGTGCGCCCCGAATGGACGCACCCTCTCCTACTTACACTGCGAACTGCACCGCACTCGCGCAATCCCTACTTGGAGTCTTTCTTTTGCTGACATGGAACACACGGTTCACCGCTAGAGGCAACTTCAGTACCTCCACAGGCTACACACTGTGTTTCTTCACTTGCGAATGAGATGGGAGCATACATATCCTTGGCAACAGATCCTTCATCCAGCATGATGGTTTTTACCACTTCGTTCTCGTTGGAAGTTCCACCACTGACCGGAATAGTTTCATCGGCATTGGTTTCTATTACACCGTCTTCATCGTTACCGATGATGATGGGAGCGTACATTTCCCCTTCGTGAGTAATCATGTTCACACCGTCTCTTACCGGTCGAATCCCTGCAACAGGAGCCGGTTGAAGATTGAGACGTTCTCTGAGCATGTCACTTGCATGACGTGCTGCAAGAGTAATCTCATCCGTAATGTGAGACATAGCCGCAACGGGCACCTCTTGACCAGTATGTGCCAGTCCGAGGAAATCTCCAGCTCGCAGACTTCTTGCAGACTCTGTTATCAGTTGCTCTGGAGCAACAGCATCACGACGAACAACCGTGTTTCCACCATACTCTTCTCTCAACCGGCGAATCAAGCCATACTTGATAGCGGCTTGGAGCTTGACGCACGACTTGATGACTTCTTCGTGAAGTCTCAACCCATAAGACTCGAAGAACATCAAAATCCGTAACTCTGGATCTTTCAGTACTTCATTGCGGAGGCATTCGATGTGTGCGTAGCAAGCCTCACCGGTGTCTTGAATTTGTCCACGGAGGACATCACGAGGAACAACATTGTTGTTTCCGATAGTTACATGGCCAGAACAGAGGAAGCATCTTTCAGCACCTTCTGGGAAGGATTCAGGAGGCTCAGGATCAACCCACTCAAGCCTGTCTGCTCTCGCCTCAAGTTCCGCGTCATGCATCAACACTTGGAGTTCTTTGTAGCGGCGTTGACGGAAACGTTCACGCTTGTTCTCGTGATCTTCTGCTTTTCCTCTTTCAATGGCCTTGCCGAACAGATCCTTGCATTCATCATGGACGAAGCCTTCGAGACCATCTTCTGACATCCACAGGTTGGCATCTGGAACGATGTGTCCACGACAAACGGGGCATTCTGAGATTTCCTCAAGCGCCGCCTCCATCAAACCGCCGAACTCATTTCCCATGTTGCCGAAATCGGAATTGTCACCAACGGTTCGCACTTCGTACTTCTTGCCATTGATTTCTAGCGTGCCACAAGCGGAGATGACTTCGATGTTTTTGTCTGCATCTACACTACTCATTGGCTTGAGATGTCCGTTTTCACCAGTATCACCGGAAGCCTTACGAATGAGACGATGCAACGTAACAGGACTTGTTGTTCCCTTGGGGCATACCTCTTCAATCGGTTTGCCGTCGGTGCCAAGTTCAAAAGCCGTGAATTTCTTGCTACTCATCATTTCTCCTCGAAGCTAATTGATTTATACATTGGGTCTTCAGCCGCGATTGTCTGTTCTGGTTTGGTTGCCGTTACTGGCTCAGCATCATCATATTCTCTTCCGATGATAATTGGATCGTACAAGGAATCGCTCTCAACCGTTGTGAGGATTGGAACTTCAGCCGTGATAGCGTTAACAATCCCTTGTCTCTCTCTCAATGCGGTATCTTTCTTGGCTTTTGTTCTTTTCTGAGCAAGATTGAGAGGTTCACCATCATTCTTTCCTCTACGTTCATGCACCTTCATCTCAAACCCTTCGTCTTCGAGACGAATAAGCATTTTAGGCACACTGTTCGCATCTGTTTCGTCGTACTCAATCACCTCTTGTCCCATAACAGGAGGTGGTTCGTTAGAATCCTTCGATGGAGACACGTCTTCTCCATAAGCAGAATAGTCTGGTAGCAGAGGAATCACCCTGTCACCATCTCTATCACTCATGGATTGTGCCTCAAGGTCAATCTCGGTATACTCAAGTCTCCAACGCCACTCAACTCCTTCGACCGTGTCACAGCAAACCATGACGAGTGGAAGCACTTGGTAGCGTCGAGCAACAGCTCTGTGAGGAGAGACCATTAGCGTACCTTCTTTAGCATACGCTTCCATGTCACCATTCTCATAGGCTTTAATGACACGTCTCTTCCCTTCCTCTGTCACTTGAGACTTCCTGTACGAATACTCACGTACAGAGAAATCTTTCTTATTCTCGAACTTGTTGTTGTATCCAAGAGCAATTTTGAAAGCCGTAACATACGAGTTTCCGGCAAATATTTGCCCAGGAAGTGCCATGTGTTCCGGGAATGGAACATATGTACGAAAGTACTTGAGGTACTTGCCGTCACGCTTAGAGATGAAGGCTACACGAAATGTGATAGCCAATTTCTGAACGATCTTCCTACTCATGACTTTGTTCCTTCTCTGCCATGGCTTGACGAAGCTCTTCAAGCTGTTTTGCATTCGCATTGTGAACGCCTCTCAGCTTTCTTGCCAGCTTCTTTTGTTTCCCCTTCTCGTCAAGAGGATGGATTTCCGCAACTCCGCAAGTGCAGGACTTGTGAAGTTTGGTTATGCGACCTACTCTGTCGATGGCTTTTCCACTTTCATCATTGTCACGAAAGACAATCACTTGTCCAACGCTAAACAATGAAACCATCGAACCCTTGCCCTTACCCATTTTCTTGCTCCTTTTGCAGAATGGGTTTATAGTGTCGTGTCGAACTGACACGTTTCACTCTACGCAGCACGAACAGAACCAGATACCACCTTAAATTTGGCAGTGCACGTCTTCCTCATATTCCTTACATAGCACGCTCTTGTAGTGTGTCTTCCTATGTTGATATAGTTAGTGTCCGAACGTGAACCGTTACCGGTCATACTGACAATATACCGAAAGCACTTTGAATCTTTAACGTCGAATGGGTATCTCCCATACACGAAGCCTGATTCTACCTCGACCGTCTCTGGGAGAATAGAATTAGGCACAAGCGAACCTTGGACCAGCACAACCTTAATCTTTCCAGCAGTACCAAAGTCCAATGTCTCAGTTGGGACTTTTGTTTTCTTAGCCATGATACGAATAATATCCTTTTTGCTGTTGGAGGAATAAACACAAGTACATCGAGTGGTCTTAATACCACGCTATCTTCTGCAAACAGACCGTTTACATACGGCACTGAAAGGTATCCATCAGGCAAGTTGTTGTCCATCTCATCTCTTGCCTCTTCAACTGTCCATCCAACGAACTGAAACCGTGCTCTAGCCTTGGCTCCAATGCGTACTTCTACGAAGAGTAGCCGATTAGTTTCGTAATCGGCCCAATTCGACAAAAAGTTAGAAAAGCGTAGCATTAAGTTGATAAACAACTCTGTCGTAACACCATCCAACCTTGCTACTTTAAGAAGAATCTTTTTCATTCTTCATCCTCTTTAAATGAAATTGGTGCATACATAGGATCGTCAACATTTCCTGCCATCTTGTTGATGGTGGCAACATTCTCGGTCTGATTGATGAACTCAAAATCTCCTTCGTGAGTGGCACTTCCATCTGGCCACACTATCACGATTGGTACATTTTGTGCTCTGGCATATCTGATGGTGTACCATGTCCCACCACGCTGGTTTTCCGTCATTTGCTTTGGACAAGCAAGAATAAACTCACTCGAATCAACGATGTGTCGGTTTCTAACCAGATATGGGTGTGGATCTAGTCGAGTATTTCCATTGATATGAGGAACCATCTTGCTAGTGTTTGCAGGAGGATGTTCGGTGACGAAAGCATAAGAAGCCATTGCCAGGAACATTGTGGTAATTTGATCATCAGCACCAACACAACACCCTTCGTGAAGAATGAGGCTTTCACCTTTTTCAACACGAGGTTTGATTCTGGCACAAATACGTTCCAGCACGTTATGAACTTTCGCACTCTGTAAATCAGTCAACCCGATTTGTGTACCCGTGATGCCGAATTCCATTGTCTGCCCTTTCTTTAGAGGTATCAACCCCATGCTTCGTTCAATTCTTTCAGAGCCTGTTGTAAATCAATTCCATGTCCAGGAGCAGAGAGAGTAGGCTCAAACGTTCTCTCGCTGTTAAGAAATCCTCTGTCCTTCAACGTCATATATCTATGACAAAGAGGACACTCTATTGTTTGTCCACAGTCAGAGTCTTCATACGAGAGCGTAAAGATTTGACATTGACAAGTCATTTCCTTTATTCCACTCATGCTGCAACTCCTTCTTGTGGACTTGGCCAGTCGGCAAGCAAAAAACGCCATCCACCAGTCTTAATGCCTTTAGTTTTGCATATTTCAACCAGATAAGTTTGTGCCTTATACAGAGGTATGCGTCCTAAAAGCTCTATCATCATAATGCCGTCGAGAGTGAACACATCATGCTGAACAACTCCATTGCTTCTCACCGTGGAGTAAATCTTACTCACTCCTTCAAAATTGGCAACCAACACAATGACAGGAAACTGTTCTTTGATAGAGCAATCACCATCATCAGTACGTTCTGACACTACAATACCACTCACATTTGCTTTAACCTTGCCATGTGACAGGAAGCGAACCTTTATGTGAGACTTTGGAGAACTCTTCAACCCATCAAGGTTATAACTACCATAGTCTAACGAACGGTCAGACGTAGAAAAGTAGTTACTACTATATGTGGATGTAGAGTACTGCATGGTATTTTCTATTCTCTCCCTTATACATAACACTGAACGGATGTGTGTTTACACCCTATTGGTCGAGGGTACTTATCAACGTAGTCTTTCACTGCCCATCTTACCGCACTTTCAGCCAGCCCACTTATAAAGAGAATCTGTCCCTTTAACGTGATAACTGCTCTATTCTTGCGGAATTTATCCTCAACGATCAAATTTCCTGTTGTTCTTGCCATTCTCACGGTCAACATGATACACCTCGTTGAGTTCAACATGATGTGAACACTAAAGACAAACGCTAACAGCAGGGCAATACCATTAACGCCCATCCTCAGTGTTCACACCACGTTGAGTTTTACTTGGGATCAGGAAGGAGCAATGAAGCGGTGAAGGTGGCGACTGTAGTAGAGGTCACACATTGAGAAGATATTAGCCTTCAGTTCAGACATGCTCCAATCATGGTTTCCACCATGACGGAGAACTTGGCCAAATGCCTCTTGGTGACTGTTTTCCCATCTTGGCTTGAACTGGAATCCAGCAACAGTGACGGGAGCCTCATCAGCTGCACGGAACTGAATGAATATCACGTCTGGATTGGGTTTGAATACCAGTTCATTGTCACCATGTGGTCTGTCTTCATACTCTCTCTCACTTTGCTCTACAGGCCAGTAGTGTATTCTGTCTTTGGGATCTGGGTCAACTCGATAGTGTTCTTTACATGATCCATCGAGCAGGATAAAATCCCGCATGAACAGAGGCATGGCTCCGTCGCAAGGAAAGTGGTCGTTCACCACTCCATCTTTGCGATCTTTGGCAACCCTCTCTCTCATCCAACTCAGTTTCTCCAAGATTGCACTCACGACTACACATAGCACGAACGGATTTACCATTGTACAATGCTTGAACGTCGATCCTTGCCCTACTGCCAACCTGTCCATCTGTCTGCCCTTTCTTTCTCAACTTTCTTGCTAACACGATGATACTACCCACTAAAGCAGGCAACATCACAAAACCACCATACATGACAATGCAATCTTTCATCATCACTCCACGTTTGGATATGTTTCTTCAAAAGGTTTGATAGGAACAACACCACGGCACAACTGAACAACACAGCTTCTTCCAGCAATCTTTATGGTCTGTACATTTTTAGGCTGGAACACCACTTGAGTTCTATTGTTTTCCGTAGTCACAAAGGCTCTCAATACATTGCTCCATATTGGAACACCACAAAGATTCCAATGGTAATCTGAACCTTCTTCCCATCCATCAATGCAACACTCAATTGAACAAGTACCACAATGGATGAGCAGACGTTCCACGTTAAAATGACAAGACCTGACAGGTTCAACAGCCATAGGTCCAAGTCTTCCGAGTCCAGCCATTATCTTTTCCTCTTAACTAGATTACACAAATGCATTTATTTTGACGAGCACTGCAACGTGACTTTGATCAAGGAGTTCAATTCTGTCCACATCGTTTGCTGTGAATGATTGTTTGCCCCTATTGTCACTCCTTCGTGTTGAATGACAGGTGAACAGTGCAACTTCCTCGTGTTCAGACATGATGAGGCCAACGTTTTCCCTTGTGCTGAAATCACTTTCAACATGGCATGAGACATTGGCCAGTGCAATCATAGTGAGAATAGCTTTCATCACTTCTTCACCACGTTCAAGGGTGTGAACAACTCTCTTGCCTTCAAAGCCAGGAGGGTTACATGTATGACTTTCAGCTAACACTGGTGGACCAAAGATCCCAGAAGTACGACGAGCACTTTCAGCATTTCCTCTTACATGGTCCACTATCTCCATAGATCCAGATCTTCCAAACTTAGCCATTATCTTTTCCCCTTATAGTGGCTTATGGGAAGTCTTGTATAGTCCTTGTTGCAGAGGTTGATACACACGCTGTGTGCATTGATAACGATGTTCTTCACCTCGATTTGGTGGATGAGGAGGTGGAATCGACCAGTACGAATGGCCAATTGACCATCGTCAGAGCTTTTTTGTGGAGGAAATACTTTGGAGTCCAACAGTGCAACCATGGATGGGCCTTCAAGCTCCATCTCTCCAACCACCACTATCACTTCAACTTCAGTAGCTGCAAGTGCGAGCAATATGTTACGGATCTCGTGAGAACAGCCTATCGTAGCAATCATTTTCATGATTCATTACCCTTTACATTAGGAATTGATGAAGTCGTGCCATATGGTTGACAATCTCTTTTTGGGAGCATTGCCGGTAGAAGTGCGAAGAGGAAAGACGTATCGAATTGCCACACCGACGAAGATGCCGATGTATGTGAAAGCACACTCCTCAAACAGCAATGCCGTCAAAAGGCCAAGGCCAATGATAGCCCATGTAAGAGGTTTGATGTTGATTGTGTTTTGAGCAGGCATTTCAACGTCCTTTCGTTTTTACGATACATCAGGTTGAATATGTAAAGAGCTTTCACCCTTATCACCTTTCTTACCGTTACACACAGTGCACATTGTCTGATAGTTATTGAGGGTGTTTTCCCCACCTCTACTGCGAGGAATAATGTGATCTTTTGTCATCAACACTTCATCGCCATCATCATCAATGGCGTATAGATTAAAATGCCACCTTGTGCTACCTGAATGTCTCTCCTTGGCGAAGAATATACCGATAACACCACATACACAGCATGTGCAACTGCGAGAAAAGAGCAAATACCGCTGAGAACTCATCTTTATGAGGTTTCCATTAAAGTCAACCATCACATCGACAGCGTTCACAGGCTTAATCTTAGAGAGTACTTGCTCAACAGTGTATATCCCGTTCCATACCCTGCGTTCAATTTTCTGCTTCTTTGCTATCGTCATCATGTAACCTTACAGTGTGGTACGTTTTGCTTAAACAATGGATAAGATTATCCCTATACTAGAAACCACCATATACAGATAGTCTCTAGTAGCAGGATAAGGTAGATATAAGATGCCTCCATATAGCCACGATAGTCATGCGTAAAAGTCCACGACCAGACTAACAGGAGGCATCTCTTTCAATTTTTACAGTGCGGTAAGTTGCTCAATCCGGGTGTTGGTCTATCAGCGACGGAACTGTATCGGGAAGGTCGCTTTTCCCCTTACTCCTTTCAAGGCAGGGGGCCAACACTTGGATGTAAAAGAGAGTCTGAATCAACCCTTTTCTGCTTAAATCAATGGCCAAAGATAAGTGACTAGCATATACATCTCTATATACACCATATACCATCCTATACTCCGAAACAACATCCCGTAATTCCTCCGAAGAATCTTTTCGGTTATTCAACATATACACAGTGCCACACACTACCAGTAGCGTGTATAGCCAAAATGTACGCAATATGTAGGGACAGAAATCATTACGCTGGGAAAGAAGTTGGATAAAGAATCGGGAAATGAAGTCATTGGGGTAGTACGCACATGTACTATTACGCATACCCTCCCTAGTTACGCTGTCCATAACACACCCTTTTAGCCCACAAATGGGGCAAATATGTGTTTTTGAGGGTGTTTTGCGGTACATTTGGACTCCAAAGTGTTAAAACGTCTATATACACTGTATATACGCTATACAGTAAGAAACCCGTCCTATCGGGGCGCATCGTGAAGTACGACCCCAATAGGACAGGTGGCAAGGCAGAACACTAGGCGGACATCATAGCTCTTATCATGGCGAAGAGCTTGTCCTTTTGCAGTTTCCCTGTTGACCGAGGAGAAATCTGCTCATGGACGAATGTACAGACGGCGAACACAGGGAGCTTGGCCCGCTTCATCTCTCTCATGAACTCTGAGAAGGCTTGAGCCACAGCAGTACTGTGGTCGTGCCACTCTACGCATACGGTGCCCACTTCTCCATAACGATTGTATGACATGAGCCATATGGTCTGAATGGCACTGTGGGTGATCTCTTGTACACTGGCCCTGGATAGTGCAAGACTCTCAGCAAAGGAGTCTCTCTCTCCAGTGACGAAGATGAGCTGTTCCTTAGCCGTTTCCTTCTCCACGAGAAGTGCCGCAATCTCGTCTTGGAGAAATCTGTTGCTTTCGGCCATAATTTGAGAGTTAAGCAACAGCACATCACTGGGATCATCACCGAGGGTGCGATCTTCGAGCATCCCCAGTTGAGTCTGTGTCCTGAGAGCCTCAGACTTAACGTTCACCAATTCCTGCTCCAGTGAGTGAGCATACTGTATGGCGTTCTCGATTTCGCCAGAGTACTGAGCTGTGAGAGATTTCTCGATCTCATCCACCACAGAAGCGTTGTGGTTCACGGCCATCTTGAGAGCTGCAATGTCCTCTTGCGCTTCGATGTTGGCGAACATGGCACGAGAGAGTGATTCTCTCTGCCTGTCAAAAACGCCTTTGTTGTGTGCGTCCTGAAGGTGTGCGACTACCAGTTTACGACCGTAGTCATCAGCGATAGTGTTGGATTGCCTCAACCGCCTGTTAAGGTCGGCACAGAGTGTCTTTAGGTGAGAAACCTCACCTCTGAGGATTGCGTTGATGAATTCGTACATGGTTCCTTTGCCCTTCCAAATGGAATAGAACCTTGGAGGAAACTGGGTAACTAGGTATTTACTAGTTTAACCCTTCAAACAACCCATTAGAACGCTTTATCATAAGCGAACACAACAGGACGCTTGACATCAACCGTACCACGCTGTATGGTATAGCTGAGGTCAAATTTCCTACTACACACAAGGGGTAAACAGAAGTGGCGGTATCAAGCGGTATTATGCCAGACACCACAACAGAGACAAAAAAAAGTGTAACCACCCCCGAAGGGGTGGCACACTCTCTTTGCGCCTTGGGACGACTACCCAAGCGTGCTCACGTCGTGACCGTGCCGTGTCAAGATCGCTTTCATAGCGTCAGGGGTCATTCCGTGGGCAAAACCACGGTCAATGGCCACTTCCCGAACGGCGATGTTCGCGCTTGCGAGATCAGCCGCGACTTGGGACAACACATCGGCAGAGCCGCTGGCTTTGCCAGCCACAGCCACCTTGTCCGGGAAGGCGACGGTCAACGCTTCGTTGACCCGGTTGCGCACCGCGAGCAACGTGGGAGCCATGCCGTCCAGATCCGTCCGGCAGGAGGAGACGTAGGTCCGACCGGAACGGTCGGAAGCCGGGTGCTTCACATGAGTGAACATAATTGTCCCTGCTGGAACTGGCTCTGCCAGTTCGGGTGCCTGTGCTTGCGGGCTGGCGAGAAACGTGCCTTCGCAGAGGCTCATCCGAAGTGGCTCTGCCACTACGAGCGTTTTGGCTCCCTTGGAGCCGGTAAGTGCCATCTTGGGACGAAGTCCCAAGTTCACATGCCCGCCCACAAGGACGGCCATGAAAGGGGACAAAGTCCCCTCAGCGAGCATCTGTGCGAGACGCGAAGCGACTCCGTCGCTTGCTTCCATGAGTGCCTTGTTCAGTGTCTCTGACATCGTAACGTTCTCCTACGAGCTTGTGAATGTGAACCTCGTGCGTCGCCCGCATCACGCACAGGTTGTTGTTTGGCATAGCTTGCCATACTACAGAATATAATAAAAGTGTGTTAGTTGCATTCTAAATATTCTTTTTTTGTAGCTGAATGTAGAGCATAGGGGGTGGTATATGCACTTATTCTCACCCCTATTCTTAACTTGAACTCACCACTCTCCTCTCAGCCTATTATTCGTCAAATTCTCAACTTTCACTTGTAATTCTACAAAAGTCACCGATATTACAGGCTTAAAGGCGCTGAAGAATCGCAAAAAAAGTCAGCGACAAAGCTTGATTAAAATGAATACACCAGTATATTGTAACTGTAAACAATGGAATTAGACAGGCGTCCTCAAATCCATCTTGAAAGGGAAAAGTATGAGTAAAAAAGTGCTGGCACTCATCGAAGGTCTCGAAGGCAAGTTGCCTCCACCCGTTCGTAAACAAAAGGAAAATACTATGAAGAGAATCTTGTCAGACGTAAGTTTCAGAGCTAAAGAGCTAAGGGGTCAAAGGAACTATATGCTTGGGGCGGCTGTAAATATGGCCCTTCCTCGTATTGACACAATTGAAGGACATATCCTGGACCGTATTGAGTTCAGTGAGAATGGCGCAATGGTCGAAATGACTATCGTTTACAGAGAGGTGGAAGATGAAAGCACTGAAAAGATGGATGTTTAAAAACATAGACTGGATTATGTGGGCTTTTTATGTCGTTTATCTGGCCGTGGTTATTTGCGGAGTATGGAGTATATAATGAAGTGGTTTTTAATATGTGCACTGGGCTATACGAGCGGTATATGGATATGTTGTCCCGAATGTGGAAGCTCCACAATAGCCGTTGGCAGTAGTGAAATTGAAAAATGTACGAAGTGTAAGTGGAAAGAATAGGAGATTGACGATATGGATAAAGTAACCATTCTCATGCTCAGGCAAAAGTTTGAACACATCAGTTCTTCAGAAGGCTTGAAGCCGGTAGCACGAGTGGTAAATGTATTTAACTTGTGTGCCGGTGTTATATTGGCATATTCAATAGTCTTGTTGTACTGCGGAAGCAAGTTAGGATGGTGGTAATTATGACACCTAAAAATATTACGGTTGGAAACAGTACTCTCGGGCAACGCTTATGGAGAGGTCTAATTAGTAAAGGTTACGCATTGAAAAAATATGCAAACGAGCCGATGACAAAGCATGATTTTGATTCAGCAAAGGCTCAGGCAGGTATTAAACCATGAAAACATTTATTGCAGGTATAGGTCTGATGCTTGGAGGTCTCTCTGTCAATTGTGCACAGTTGGTCTTTTCCATGTTTGCACTGAAAGATTATAATCACGACTTGTTTACCGGAGCTTTAATCGTATTTGGAATCGGGACACTTTGTGCAATGTTTGCACGCACTGAAGACAACTCAAGGACTCTTAACAAAAGAGAGACTCTAACCGTAAAGCCCATGACAATCCTTGATGAGCTGGGACTTTAAGATAGGAGATTAAGATGTATTTGAAACAGAATATAGGCGGAGGAATGATTGCAGTCGGAACGCTGATACTGGTAGGACTCACAGCTACCAAGGTAGGTGTCGTAGTAGAGGGGTTCCAAAATTTATTTCGCGATACAGGTTTTGAGATAGCTATAATGAGTGGAGTTGTGCTCATCGTGTTGGGTGGAGTGACAATGTTGCCGTATCGGCGTTTTAGAAGGGTGAAGTAATATGGTAAAGAATATATCAATGACTGAATCTGAGATTAAATCATTCCTCAATGGAGATTACGATGAAGAAATAATGGGCTTTCCAGGAATGATGTATAAGCATTATTTGCAGACTTCAATTCAAGCTCGTCACTTCTTGGTAGATCTAAAGGCAGAAATGGAAAAATTGCGCGAGACTTCAGATGAGAATCTCACACCTGATGATTACCTGACTCTTGGAGATTTGCTGTGGAACAATTTGAGTGTGGCCGCAGCTTTGTATAAAAAGCAGCAAGATGAGGTGGTTGAGTGGAACGATAAGGAGAAGAAAAATGAGACCATTGAAGAAGCCTAAAGAAAAGACTTTGAGGGACATCCAGCAGTATCTCCAGATTTTGAAGGGTAATGATCCAATTGGAGAAGATTGGAATGCGATGGATGATACACTATTTCGAGCAATAGGTTTGCTTGAGCCGGAGTGTGGGTATACATTAAACGAAGAATTACACAAGCATATATCTACAATCTTTAACCCTCTTGACTTGTTCAGAGAAGAGTTTAGAGATGTAGAAGAAGATGCCCTTCCATTGCCAGACTGGAGATGTATGATACCGAAGTGGTTGAGAAGTAGTTGGAAAAAGATGACGTATAGAGAAATTCAGTTGGTTGCGCTCGTTTCATATGAGGCAAGCGAGCATGTGTCGGAGAAGTTTCTTGGAACAGGTGAAAAGAGAAATTTGGTATAAGGAGTTAGTATGAAATCTAATCTTAATGAAAACAAGCTTTCGCTCTTAAGAATCGCGGCAGAAGAGTTTGGAACAAGAGACTTCGCAGAGCTTGGTGCAGTTGGAGACGTCATGGCAGGATATACATTCTGGGCGGCTAACAATCTAAAGGGTGTTCGTGGCACAATTGTTGATAAGTATTGTCCCGATGGATTGACAGAAGAAGTTGACGATGATAACAGGGTTCGTATGGTTCAGGGACGCATTGGACACTCGGACGTCGTAAGGAGAACTAAAAGAGTAGATACTGTTGTGTTTTTTGACATCCTTCTGCATATGGTTGATCCATCGTGGGATGAAGTCCTAAAGCTTCACTGTGATGGTAAGAAAGTGGTCGTAGTATACAATCCAATGAATATTGCCGACAAGACAGTCAGGCTTACAGATTTGTCCCTTGAAGAGTTCGAAAACACAGTACCGTTTGATCCAAACGTTGATAGTGTGTATTCAAATCTGCTCAAAGAGCTTGCTAACGTCAAAGAGGAAAGAGACGTCGAAATAATTAGCCGACCTTCATTTTGGCAATGGGCTATTGGAAATACGGACCTTTTGACATGTATGGATTCACTTGGATTCAAAGTCATGTTCGAAAAAGAGTGTGGACCAATTGACTGGCGCAAAGGTGACTATGTGCCCAAGTTTAATGCTCAAGGGTATATATTCGCAAGGAAGTAATTATGGACCCAAAATGGAAACAATGGTGTAGTGAAAACATGCCGTCTGATCTCTTTGATCAAATGGAAGAGGATGAGGCATGGAACAAGGAGTGGCGCGATAAAAGGATTATAGCGTTGCGCGAAAAACGTACAGGAGTATATGATATGGAAAAGTGCAAAGTAACAGAAGATGGAACGCTAGAACCGTGTGGACACCTACAGTCAGTTTTGAACAACCCCTTCTACGGACTCAAGCTTGACATCTTTGAATTTGAAGACGGACAGACGGAAATGCTCATGCTTTACCCAGGAGCAAGGTTCAGTACGTATACACTTGAATTCTGTCCATTTTGTGGAGCAAAGGTTTATACAAGGGATGTACTTTATGGATAAGGCTCGTAATGCAGGGATAGAAAGAATTCAAGACAAACTGGTCACTCTATCGAGACTCAAAGAGGTTATGAAGGAGGTTAAGCATCTTAAGCCTGACGACCTCTGTATCAGTACTCCAAGGTTCTCAAGGAAGCTTGACCATGCAATTGAACTTTGTGAAAACAAACATAAGGAGGTAGTCAATGGTTGATATATCACCAGAACGAGAAAGGTATGAATTCTTACTGAAGACGGCAATGACCCGTAAGCTGGAGTTTGCAGAGAAGGAGTTTGTAAGGGCGTTCGAGATTACAAATCCAGACCTGAGGCCGGTTACAACCCGTCAGTATGTAATGAAGTCTTACACTCAACTTCTTTCAGACGTTTCAGAGATTGTAGGAAGGTTTCATCAGCTTTGGGACGAAGGTTCAGAAAACGAAACTGAATTCAGCAGACGTATTGGAGACTACATGGAGTTTATGAACGAGATCCAGGAAAGGATAGAAAAAGTGGTAGACGAGTCAGAAAGGGAAACGGAAATAACACAAAGAACCACAGAAGCCTATTTGAATACATTTATGGATATGGCCAGGGAGAAAGATGATGAAAAAGGTAAAGTTGTTATTTAGTGACGGAGCATGGGCACTCTATATTGATGGAGATCAAAAAGTGACATGTTCTTGTCATGCCCACACCGTTTTTCATGTGTTGGATATAATTTCGAAAGATTTGAAATTTGACTTGAAAAGTGAAGATCATTGTTGTGGTAAATTTCCAGATCTAATAGTGGAGTAGTAATTATGGACAAAGATGAATGGAAATCTAAGTTTGAAGTACGTGAAGGCAATAAGGTTATTGTCCTTACTGTTGACGAACTAATTGACACACTCATTAGCCAACGTCTGTCGCGAAGTCACTTTAGCTCTCTAATCAGAGCCGAGGAACAGCTACACAAATCTCTTGAGCAGGCAGACATGGTTGCCGGAGAAGAGTTGGTAGAAAAAGCGGCAGCAGGGCTAAGGCTTGAGCTTGTCAAGTTTATAAGGATGGCAGAAAAGGCGAAAGGATTGAAAAATGCAGAACAAGATGATAAGAATTGTAATTGAAAGCCCCTACGCAGGAAGAATAGAAGAGAATGTAACATACGCCCGTAAATGTATGGCAGACGCCCTTCATAGGGGTGAAGCTCCTATTGCTAGTCATTTGCTCTATACTCAGGAAGGAATCCTCTGTGATGAAATACCTGAAGATCGAAAACTAGGTATTGAGGCTGGATTTGCATGGGGAGAATGTGCGGACTATATTGTCTTCTATACAGACCTTGGTCTGAGTAACGGAATGAATAAAGCTAAGATATACTGGATGAATAGGAAAAAGAAGATCATAATGAGAAAACTAGGAGAGGACTAATATATGATTCCAGAATACACATATACAAACGAATATGGAGAAGAGATCTCCTATCACAACAGGGCCGAATCCCTAATGGTACAGGCTGTTGAAAAGTGGGGCATAAAGTCTCAAGAGAGACTACTCCTAGAAGAGATGGCAGAACTGGTAGTCGCCCTGATGCACTTCAGTAGAGGAAGGGTGGGCAAAGAGGCGGTGCTTGAAGAGTTGGCAGACGTCCGAATGATGGCGGATCAAATCTCTTTGTTTTTTGGACAAGACGACGTCCGATCTTGGATGAAGATTAAAACGGACAGACTAGAGGCTATATTGGAGAGTGACAATGGAACGACAGAAACGCAGCCACACAAGCCAATAACAGTTTCTTAATGGAAGAGATAACGATAAGGAGTTGGTTATGAAAAGACTGGCCGGAAGAAAACATATAGGAAAGGTAGTTGATGCTCTAACCATTGTTGGCGTTGAACGTCGTCAGATTAGCTCTCAGTATAGAACAATGGCCATTTGTAGATGTGAGTGTGGAAACCTTTGCGAGAAGCACCTGTATAGTCTTACTAAAGTGGGAAGATTGCAAAGTCCCATTTCGTGTGGTTGTAAAACTAGATATAGAGTAAAGGGGCCGCTCGACCTCGTCACTGAAAATCAAAACAGAATAAGTCAGAGAAGAGGAAGAGTAAGATGTATCATAGACGAGTTTGACGGAACCCCATCTGCTCGCCATGTGCAAGGTATATACGGCATGAAGTATGGACCCAGTCCATCCATTGCCACTATATACAATGATATCAGCAGACTGCTAAAAACCCTCACAATTCCAGCAAGAACTGAAAAAAGAGGCAGAAAAAAAGAAAATTTGTCAAAAGGTGTTGACATTTCTCAATTAAGAGAGTAGTATATGTAGAGAGTAGAAAAAGAAGCATTCAATTCGTTTATGGAAAGGAAAGCATTATGAGACTATACAAAACACAAAGACAGCATCTTGATGTACAAGAAGCCATTCCGGTCGCACCATGCGGCAGGGGCTGTCTCGTGTGTGTCTAGGACGTACTTTCCTAGTTATATCGTAGAGAGTGAAGCCCCTCAGGAGAAATCCTCAGGGGCTTTTGTTTGGGGCTGTAGCTCAGATGGATAGAGCACCTGCTTTGCAAGCAGGATGTCCTCGGTTCGATTCCGAGTAGCTCCACCAAGTAAAAGTGTGTGACTGTGCGTAGTGAAGTCTGGTATCACGCTTGGTTTGGGACCAAGAAATCGCAAGTTCAAATCTTGCCGCACAGACCAATTTAATAGGTATCATATGAGACAATCAGAAAAACAAAAGTTGTGGAAACACAATCATTACAGAGAGAATAAAGAAGAATACTTGTCCAAGCAGGCAAGACGAAGGGCCGAAGTTAAGAAATATATAGACGGCTTTAAGATTAAAGGCTGTTCCATATGTGGATACAATAAGTGTGTCGGTGCCTTGGACTTTCATCACGTCAGTGAGAAGGGAGACGGTCTAAACAGAGCTTCACAGGATAAGTGGAGTAAAAGCAGAATAGATGCAGAGGTGGCAAAATGCATTCTTATTTGTGCAAATTGCCATAGAGAGCTACATTATCAATAGGAGAGAGCAATGTTATGTTTAAGATGTAATGCTAAAACCAAACAGACAATTCTTGAAGGAGTTCTTATTGACTGGTGCGAAGTTTGCAATTCAATATGGCTCGATGAAGGAGAATTGGAAAAAATTAGAACCGGTAGGCAGGAAGACATAACAGAGCTTTCTAAACAAGCGAAGGCGGAACGAATGAGTCGTGGCAAGATGGTGGTTGTATTGGATCACCTATGTCCAAAGTGTTCGAGAGGTGAAATGTGCTATTGGATGGAGGAAGGTATCAAACTAGACAAGTGTACATTTTGCGGAGGATTGTTTTTCGACAAGGGTGAAATAGACCCATTTATCAAGAAAGGTAAGAATCATTGGTTGACAAAGTTGAAAAAGGTAGTAAGTTCTCTATGTGTTAAATGATACCCTTTGGTGTAATGGAAGCACGACTGGTTTTGGTCCAGTTAGTTTGGGTTCGAGTCCTAGAAGGGTAGCCAAGGAGTTTGAAAATGAAAGAATGTATTGTAAGTTATGCATTAGAAGAAGAGTCTCAGCCAGCAAGACAGAGAATTAAAAGAGTTCTCAAAAAGAAGATTAGAAGAGAAGGTAAGAAGCAGATTGCAGTTGCCCTACAGCAAATGGATGCTGAATGGGATGACTTGGTCAATGAGGGCGTATAGTTTAGCCAGGTTAGAACGCCTCCCTGATAAGGAGGAAATCGAAGGTTCAAATCCTTCTACGCCCACCAAAATGTGACCCCATCGTCTATTGGTAGGACACTTGGTTTTCATCCAAGAAAGCGTGGGTTCGATTCCCCGTGGGGTTGCCAATAATCAAAAGAATGAGGCTCCATCGTCTAGTTAGGTTTAGGATGCTGCCCTCTCAAGGCAGAGACGGAGGGTTCAAATCCCCCTGGAGCTACCAGAAAGGTTACGATATGAAAAATTTAGAATGGGATTTAGGTCCAGGAAAAGATAAAGAAAACCAATTAGTTCCTCGGTCTTGTCACTTTGGGTCAGGGTGTTGTATTCACGGTGTTGAATTGGGCAATGATTGTCTAAAGTGTATAGAAGATGACCCAGATGTCAGTGATGAGATAAAAGTCAACGCTCGATTAAGATCCTCTTCTCCCGGTCTCTTAGAAGCGGCTCAAAACATCCTTAGATATGAACCGGAGAATGTAGATGACATTACTCGTACGAAATGGAAACTTCTTAAAATGGCAGTCGAAATAGCAAGAAGGTAAAACACATGGAAAGCAAATTTGATATTGTAGAGTTGATCAGAAATACGAACGAGGTTATTAGTACCATGGATCGTATTAGTAGGCTTAACGGTGACACCAAGGCTTTGGTTGGTCTGATTAGAGCTGGTGATTTCTCGTTAGAGTTTCATGCAGACTTACTAGACGAAATGGAGGCTGATTCAGAAAGAATAGAGGAAGCTTCCAAGATATCAACATTGGTATTGAAGTAGGAGATTAGCATGGCAGGCAAAGGTGACAAACCACGTCCTTGTGACAAAAAGAAATGGGACGAAGGATATGATAGAATTTTCAGGAAGAAAGATGAAGAAAAGAAGAAATAGGTGGTGGTATTAGTGTAGTGGTAGCACGACTGGTTGTGGCCCAGTTAGAGCGAGTTCAACTCTCGTATACCACCCCAATATAGAAAGATGAAAAAGATGAGTAAAAAAGCAGATGCTCCAGATTTTAGAAGTGAGTTAACTAGTTTGATAAATCGCTACAGTAAGGAAAAAAATAGTAATACACCAGACTTTATTTTGCGAGACTATCTGTGTAACTGCCTAAAAGTGTTTGAGACGGTAACACGTCAACGCGAACAGTGGTATGGAAGAGAAACTCAATCAGACACTACAGAAGATGATGGATTGAAAGAAATATTGGGCGTATAGCTTAGTGGCAAAAGCCCCTCTTTTACAAGGAGGTTACCGCAGGTTCGAGTCCTGCTACGCTCACCACAATATGGGGATGTAGCTCAATTGGTCCAGAGCACCGGCCTGTCACGTCGGAGGTTGCGAGTTCGAGTCTCGTCATTCCCGCCAAACGTAAGGAGTTATAAAAATGGAAGCTTTGAGATATAGCAAGGTTCTTGTTGTAAACCAAAAAGGACACCGTTGGGAGTATGCGGGATTTATTCCTGCGTATAGATCAATCATTAAGGTTTTTCAAGACAAAGCCAAGATTCTTCAATATACGAAGGAAGATGGCAAACTTTCAGCATGTGAGCTATACACATGGGATGAATGGGTCACAAATTGGTCCGATGCAGTACTTGCGGCTCAAGAGATGGAAAGGAATCCTAATGGAATGGTTCGCTCTCCAGGAATAACTATTAAGGTTCCAGAAATCATCGTTCTCAACAAATATCAGAAGCGTAAGTATACCAAGGCAATTTTGACACGCAGAGCAGTTTTTCAAAGAGACCAGTATGTGTGTCAGTATTGCGGAATAGGATTCAGCCCTAAAGATTTAAGTATTGATCACATTAATCCTCGTTGCAGAGGTGGAACTACAGAATGGAAAAATGTTGCCACTGCGTGTAAGAGGTGTAATAACCTAAAGGGAAGTATGCTTCTCAAAGATTGTGGTATGACTTTGCTTAGTGACCCTATAGAGCCAGTATACAGCGCAAAGAACAAGCCGTTCAAGCGTGTACCTAAATCTTGGGAAGACTTCATTAGCGATATGTATTGGAATGTAGAATTGGAGAAGTAAATGAACTATTGGTATATCAATGCACCGTTTGCCATCTCGTGGGGTATGTATGCTGTTAGCAGACAGATTAAAGCTTATGGGTGGTCATATTGGAGAGTTCCAACGGTGTGGATTGTCAATACTGTTTTTTGGCCACTTGGCGTCATAACGGCGCTTTCAAGGAAAGAAATTAGATGGGGTGTTAGCTCAGTTGGCTAGAGCGCCTGGGTGACATTCAGGAGGTCGCCAGTTCAAGTCTGGCACACCCCACCAGAAAGGATTACAATGTTAAACTCAAGACTAGGCAATTCAAGAAACGTAGTAATATTGGAAACAAACGAATTCGAACTGGACATTATTGATATGAGAAACGAAAGGGTTTGTCTTTTTTCTCTTGATCTAAGAGCTGAAGCTGGAGTTTTAGATAGAGCTGGAAATTTGCAACACCTACATTCGAATGATAGGTATGAGTCATTTTCGGCACAAATGCACTCTTTGTCATTCCCTTGTGTATCTTTGCTCATTAGAGATATTGCTCAAGGGCACAGGTCTTTTAGGGGACGTCGTCATTCAATACGAAATATTCATGTCCTTAAAAACAACTTTAATCAAATTGGAATGATAGTTTTTTTTAGAAATGAGAATCCAAACAACTATGGAACTTGGAATCGTTTTGAAGAGGCATATCCAAATATTGATATGACATTAGAAAGAGAGCGTATTAATCAGGAAATAGCAAGACGTCAAAGGGAAGAGTTTTTAGCAGAGAATGGTAGAACTCCACTAACTAGAGAGTACACTGCCAATTTCGTACAAACTCCTCATATTGATCCTGATCCTGCAATAAGATCTCGTAGATAACAAAGAAAGGATTGTCCTATAGTGTAATTGGAAGC
>Ga0075116_10000344_pt1 | contig 21923 bp, 25 predicted proteins | sample AntAceMetag02UKC_FD_69786 | JGI IMG/M metagenome (GOLD analysis project Ga0075116, IMG submission 69786) | Saline lake microbial communities from Ace Lake, Antarctica- Antarctic Ace Lake Metagenome 02UKC | ecosystem: Environmental > Aquatic > Non-marine Saline and Alkaline > Saline | place...
TCATTTATAGTCATTTGGATATAATTAGATTCTAAAGCAAATCCTAAACTTTCTCCGTCGCCCACTTTGAAATTGTTTAGCCCAATTACTTTGCCATTTGTGTCAATCAATGGGCCTCCAGAATTTCCGGGATTTAATGGAGCGTCTATTTGAACATATGCTTCAACTCCGTTTATTCCTTCTCTGTGTACTGCCGAGACGATTCCACTTGTTACAGAAAATTCTAATCCATAAGGATTTCCAATTGCAATAACTTTTTCTCCAATTTGGATATCATCAGAATTTGCTAAAGTTAAAGCATCATAATCTCCGGGAATTTTTAATAATGCTATGTCCATTGTTGGATTATAACCTATAGGAACTGCAGAGATTACTTCTTGGTCATAAGTAATTATCTGAATATTTGTGCTGTCTTCTACAACATGATAATTTGTTACAACATACCCGTCTTCAGAAATTAGAAATCCTGTTCCTTCACCAGTGTTTGTTGTTATGGAGACTACTGAATTTATTACATCGTCAATTATCCCAGAGAAGTCTTCTCCTGCAGATGCTTTTAGCAAATTCAATTCCAATTGAAGAGCTTCTTGACTTTCTTCTGCAAGTTCTTGCGTTTCCATTAAACTTTCAGCCAAGACATTTATCTGACTTTGTGTTTCTCCTTCTACCTTAGTTATTTTATTGTTTAATGTACTGTAATTAATATTTTGTTTCATAAAAAGGGTGTAAACAAAGATACTTCCGACTATCATGAAGATAATTACCAAAGAACTAAAGCTTCCAATGATTATTTTATGGTGTCTTTTTAGCGCCATTTAAGTTTAAAATTCCTAACATATAAAAACTTAACTTTTCTTGTTGTCGTAAGGGCCTATGGTGTAATGGATAGCACAATCGGCTTCGGACCGGTTAATCGGGGTTCGAATCCTCGTAGGCCCATTGTTATTTTAGAATGCTATAATTCTTAAAAAGTATCTATAGGGCTGGAGGATATGAAAAGAAGACGTTTAGAAAAAATTTGTCCGTTAGAAAAAGAATTAAGGAAAGAAAAGTTATCTTTGGAAAAAAAGGATTTACCAAAGAAATTAAAAAGCAAAGTTTTCAAATATAAGCCCCTTGAACATAATGGGCGGAAATATTATCCTGCTTGTGAGTTTGGATATCACGTTGGCATTGTTTTAGCAGTAGAAGTTTGTGAAACACGGAAATGTGGAGAATATCGTAGATTGTATCTAGATCTAGCAGAAGTAGTTTTTCCTAAATAAAATTTTGAATTAATACATAATTTTTTATATCTAATCTCGTTTATTTCTTTATGAAGTCAGAGGCAAAGCCAGGCGATTATGTTGAATTGCATCTTACGCGAGTTATATACGAAGGAACGCTTTTAGAAAGTCCTGAAACAGAAAAAGGGATTGTTCTTTTGAAATTGGGTTCTGGTTATAATATTGGATTTAATAAAAAAGAAGTTTTGGAAATTAAAGTTTTAGAGAAGGGGGAAGAAAAAGTAAGTGCTCTAGAAGTAAAAAGGCAAGCAGACGAGCCTAAAATTGCGATGATTATTACTGGAGGGACAATTGCCGCTCGTTTGGATTCACGGACAGGGGGGGTTGCACCTTTGACAACACCTCAAGATTTATTCAAATTTTATCCAGAGGCATTTAAGAAAGTGAATGTGAAAGAAGTGATTGTTCCGTTTATGAAAGCAAGTGAGGATATGGATTTTAAGGATTGGCAGAAGATTGCTAAGACAGCGAAAAAACTTTTAGATAGAGCAGATATACAAGGAATAATTATTACACACGGAACTGATTTTTTACATTATACTTCTGCGGCGCTGAGTTTTTTCTTGAGAGATTTAAACAAACCTGTTGTTTTAACATATAGCCAGCGAAGTATTGATAGAGCTTCTTCTGATGCGAATTTGAATTTGCAATGTTCTGCGTTAGCAGCGATTTCAGATATGGCAGAGGTTATGCTTGTTGGGCATTCTTCTTCAAATGATGATTATTGTTATGCAATGCCTGGGACAAAAGTTAGAAAATTGCATACTTCTCGGAGAGACGCATTTAAAGTTGTGAATGCAAAACCGTTCGTTAAAATTTTCCCAGATAAAATTGAAGTTCTTTCAGAATATAATCGGAGAACAAATTCGAAAGTTAAATTAGACGCGAAGTTTGAAGAAAAAGTTGCTTTAGTTAAAGTTTATCCTGGGCAAGATTCTGGAATTTTAGATTATTATTTGAAAAAAAAGTATAAGGGAATTGTTCTTGAACTTTCTGGATTGGGGCATGCACCAACTAAAAGAGCTAGAAATTCGTGGACTAAGAAACTTAAAGAAGTTCAAGGTAAAGGAATAATTGTTTGTGCTACAGCGCAGTGCATTAATGGGCGATTGGACCCTTTGGTTTATTCTAATGGTAGAGAAACTTTGGGAACAGGAGTTATTTATCTTGAAGACATGCTTGCAGAAACTGCACTTGTTAAACTTGGGTGGGTTTTAGGACATAAAGAATGGGCAAAGAATAAAGGAAGTGTCAAAGAAAAAATGTTGCATAATTTCGCGCATGAATTTAATGAGAGGTTGGAGGAATGATATATAATTCTTATAAATATTGATATCAGTAAATTGATATGGTGCGGGTTTTAGTGACTGGTGGTGCAGGGTATATTGGAAGCCATCTTGTGAGGTTTCTTTTAGAAAAAGGTTACGAAGTTGTAGTGATTGATAATTTGTGCAAAGGGCATTCTTGGGCTGTTCCAGATAATGTGAAATTTTATAAAATTAATTTGGGAGATACAAAAGGGTTAGAGGAAATTTTTCTAGAAAATAATATTGATGCAGTGATGCATCTTGCAGGATTTATTGAGGTTGGCGAGTCTATGCTTTATCCAGAAAAATTTTATGTTAATAATGTTTTGAATACACTTAATCTTCTGAATGTAATGTTAAAGTTTAATGTGAAAAAGATTATTTTTTCTTCTTCTGCGGCGATTTTTGGAATCCCTAATTCTGTGCCTATTTCTGAAGATGCGGAAAAAAAACCAATTAATGTTTATGGTAAAACTAAACTAATTGTTGAAAATATTCTTGATGATTATGATTATGCTTATGATTTAAAATCTGTTTGTTTGAGGTATTTTAATGCTTGTGGTGCAGGTTATAATCTTGGAGAAGATCACAGCCTAGAAACTCATTTGATTCCATTAATTCTCAAAGTAGCTTTGGGCGAAAAAGCCTTTATTAGAATTTTCGGGATAGATTATGATACTAAAGATAGAACTTGTGTTAGAGATTATGTTCATGTGTTGGATTTGGCAGAAGCCCATATTTTGGCATTGGAAAAATTATTGTTTGAAGAAAAAAGTGAGAAATACAATCTAGGGAGTGGAGAGGGTTATTCGGTAAGAGAGATTATTGAAGCTTCTCGGAGAATTACTGGTGAAGAAATAAAAGCATTTGAAGAAGATAGGAGACCAGGAGATCCAGCGGTTTTAATTGCTGACTCTTCTAAAATAAAAAACGAATTTGGTTGGAAGCAGAAATTTAGTTTAGATGACATAATTCAAAGTGCTTGGAATTGGCATAAGTCACATCCACAAGGATTTAATGAGAATTTTTGATTACTCTTTTTTACTTCTTGAAAGCAATAAGTGTCTGATTTCTCTAATTTCTTCTTCTGCTTTTTTATTTATCCTATAATCAAATTCTGCTTTTAACCTATCTCGTTGAGTAGTTCTGTTCTGACTCATTAAAATTATTGGTGCTTGAATTGCAGCCACGCAAGATAATACTAAGTTTAGCAGAATAAATGGATAGGGGTCAAAAGGTTTACCTACTTGATATTTGCTCCAGAAGTATACATTAATTATCATCCAAAGGATTATGAAACCTAGAAAACCAAGAATAAAATACCAACTACCAGCCCCTTTAGTTAAAGAATCTGATGCTTTTTGACCAAACGTTCTATTGTTTCTAAAACCGGATTTTGCTAAAGCCGCAAAAATTTTATCTTTTTCTTTTTTTACAGCTTCAATTTCTTCCTTTATTTTTTTTGTTCTTTTTCCTTCTTTCTTTGACATGAGAATAAATGCCATATAAACATTATAAACTTTTTTGATTGTTGTGAGAAATAGTAATGACTATATAGGGGTTACAAATGGGAAGATTTAAAAATGAAAAGAATCTATTCTTGGAATGGAAAATATAGAACAATATACTTTAGAAGAATTTGAAGAATTTGCAAAAGGTATAAAAAAAGCTTCAGATATTTTAAAATCTGAGAAACCAGATTATATTTTTGCTCCAGTGATAGGTGCAGTGCCTTTTGTCGATTTATTTTTTATTTCTGATAGACATTTTAATCTAGGAAGTGTAGAGTATCCTCCCAATTCAAGTAGGATTAGAGAGAGATCCAAAATTATGTCTCATTGGTACAAGAAATTTTTAGAAGAAAATTACCATGGAGAAAAGATGGAAATTACTTGTATAGATGAGGTTATTTCTGGTGCTTCTGCTGTGAAGGGATATCAAGAATTTAGAAAGGCTCTTTATGAATTTGGACAGGATAAAAAAGAAAGGTTGGAAAAAAAAATTAAATATAAAATTTTAGGAATTGGGGAAAAGCCAATGAATGGAGATAGAAATCATACCATTAAAAAATTAATAAATTCAAAAATTGCTAGGATTGTTGATGTAAAAAATATTATCACTGCAGATAATGTAAATTTAAATCCAGTAAGATTAAAGGTAGAAAAAACAACTATGGATGGAAGACATATATACTCCCCAAAGATAGAAAAATTTTATGTTTCTGGAGATTATCTAACTCTTTTACAGAATTTTGCTAGTTATGTTGGTTCAGATCCTTCCAAGGTAACTACTCAAAATTTAGGAAAAATGACAGATAGTTTAGAAAGATACCTGTTGGGATATAAATCGGAAAAATAAAATGCCAAATCCAAGATATTTAGTTTACCCTAATTATGAAAATGAAACAGGAGAACCTACTGTTGAATTATTGAGAAAAATGGAAAAAGCAAAAGAGGTGTATCACAAAAATCTTGATAGGTTTTGTAACGAATGGCATTTTGATATAAACGAGATGTCACACATTGAAGGGGTTTATTTAATTGGTTCTCATGCAACAGAAAAGAAATGGGATAATGATACAAGTGATTTGGATTTGAAGTTGGTTAATCCCTGTGCTTTACCTATGTGGCTTCATTTATACAAAAAAAATGTTTTAGATCCCCAATTGAATGGGGGGAAAGAAAAGAAAAGATGGATAGATTTATTTTTTGCGAGAGAAGAATATCAGGTATTGCCTCCTCGCTGGAATTTAACAGATTATTGGATAAAATTGGGACGAGATAAAAATCTATTGTAAAAGATTTCATTAATTTAATAAACTCTTTCTCCTATTTTCTTGTATGACTGAATTGGATTATAAGAAATTGAATTTCAAGGCAGGGTTGGAGATTCATCAGCAGTTAGATACTAAAAAACTTTTTTGTAATTGTCCATCTTTGTTGAGACAAGATGAACCGGACTATGTCATTAAAAGAAAACTTCACGCGGTTGCAGGGGAGAGCGGAGAAGTAGATGTTGCTGCAAGGCACGAGGTTTCAAAAAATAAAGAATTTGTTTATCAGGGATATGACACGACTTGTTTAGTTGAATTGGACGAAGAACCGCCGCATGAAATTAATCAAGAAGCGTTAAAGATTGTGTTACAAATTGCGTTTTTATTTAATATGAAAATAATTCCGATTTCTCAAATTATGCGGAAGACGGTTATCGATGGTTCAAATACTTCTGGGTTCCAGCGGACAGTTATGATTGCGCGTGATGGTTGGATTGAAACAAGTTTGGGCCGAGTTGAAATTGATGCACTTTATTTAGAAGAAGATGCTGCGAGGATAGTTGAGAAAGGAGAAAAGCAGAATACTTTTAGATTAGATAGGTTGGGAATTCCTTTAGTGGAAATTGCGACTGCTCCTGATTTTAAGAATGCAGAACATTTGAAAGAAGGTGCTTTGCAGATTGGGAAGATTTTGAGGAGTGCGAAAGTTAAACGGGGATTGGGAACAATCAGGCAAGATGTTAATATTTCTATTGAAGGACATCCAAGAGTTGAGATTAAAGGTTTTCAGAATCCGAAGATTATGATTAAAACAATTGAAACAGAAGTTAAGCGACAAATTAAAGAGGGTGCGAAAGGAAAATCAGAAGTTAGGAATTCTTTGGTAGATGGAACTACTAAATTTTTGCGTCCAATGCCTGGTGCTGCGAGAATGTATCCTGAAACAGATTTGCCTCTTTTGAAAATTCACAGAGATTTGATTAATGAAACAAAGAAAGATTTGCCAAAATTAAAGGATGAAATAGAGGGCGAGTTGAAAGCAGAAGGATTGAGCGAAGAAATGATTCGGCTGTTGTTTAAACAAAATAAAGTTGAAGAATTTAAAGAGATGTTGGAGATAGTTAGGAATGTTAAACTTATTTCTAAGGTTCTTTTGATTTTTCCTAAAGAAATTGCAGCGAAAGAAAAAATAAGTTTAGAAAAAACAAATAAAATTATTGAAGATGAAGTTCCGAGTATTTTGAAACTTGTTAAAAATGGGAAAATTTTAGAAAGCCAAATTAAGGATATTCTTTCGCGGTTAGTTAAAGGAGAGGGATTTGAAAAAGCTATTAAATTCGAAGAAGTAAATGTAAATGAAATTGAAGAAGAAATTAGAAAAATTATTAAGGAAAAGCCAGGCTTGTCTGAAAAAGCATATATGGGTTTGGTGATGAAAGAACTTCACGGAAAGATTTCTGGGAAGGATGTAATGGAAATTATTAAAAAGTTTGTTAAATAAATAATAAAATGTTAAGAACACATACTTGCGGAGAAGTGAACGAAAAACTCAATGGAAAAGAGGTAACTCTTGTTGGTTGGGTTGATACCTTACGAATTATGGGCAAAATGATTTTTATTGATTTAAGAGATAGGTACGGACTTGTTCAATGTATTGTGAAAAAAGATAATGAAGGTTTTGAACTTGCCAAAAAATTAACAAGAGAATCTTGTATTAGTATTTCTGGAAAAGTGAAAAAACGATTTAAGGCGAATACAGATTTGTCTTCTGGAAAAGTTGAAGTGGAAGTTAATGGTTTGGAGATTTTTTCTTTAGCGAGTAAACTTCCATTTGACCCGAAAAATGTTAAGGAAGATATTCGTTTGAAATATAGATACCTTGATTTGAGAATGAATCCTCAATTGAGGAAGAACATTGAGTTGAGACATCAGATGATAAAGTTTATTCGAGATTATTTAGATAAAGAAAGTTTTTTGGAAATTCAGACGCCACTTTTGACTAAATCAAGTCCAGAAGGTGCGAGAGATTTTATTGTGCCGAGTAGAATTCATCCCGGTTCTTTTTACGCGCTTCCGCAAAGTCCGCAACAGTATAAGCAATTATTGATGGTGGCGGGAATGGATAAATATTTTCAAATTGCTCCGTGTATGCGTGATGAAGACCCCCGAGCAGATAGGAGTCCTGGCGAGTTTTATCAACTTGATTTAGAAATGTCATTTGTTGAACAAAAGGATATTTTGGATTTGATTGAAAAGATGTTTATCAAGATGGTTAAAACTTTGTTTCCTAAGAAGAAATTAACCTTTGAAAAAATTCCGCGGCTTTCATATGAAGAGTGCATGAAGAAATATGGGACAGATAAGCCAGATTTGAGAAAAGATAAAAAAGATAAAAATGAATTGGCTTTTGCTTGGGTGATTGATTTTCCGCTTTTTGAACCAGAGCTCGAAGATGGACACTATGCGCCGATGCACCATATGTTTACTCTGCCGAAAGCTTCTGATTTGAAATTTTTAAATAAGAAAGATGCAGGTAAGGCGAAGAGTTATCAACATGATTTAGTTTTGAATGGATTTGAGGTTGGAGGAGGTAGTGTGAGAATTCATAATCCCGAAATTCAAAAGAAGATTTTTGATTTAATTGGGTTTGATGAAAGTGACAAAAAATATTTTGAACATATGTTGACTGCATTTAAATATGGAGTTCCGCCTCACGGAGGAATTGCTCCTGGAATTGATAGGCTCTTGATGGTTTTGTTGGGAGAAGATAGCTTGCGAGAAGTTATTGCTTTCCCAAAGAATAAAGAAGCAAGAGATGTTATGATGGATGCACCTTCATCCATAAAAGATATTCAATTGAAGGAAGCTCATATTAAATTGGATCTGCCAAAGAAAAAAGGAAAATGAAATTTATATCAATTGAAGAAGCGATGAAGAAGGGAACAGGGAAGGTTTCAATTCGTGGCTGGGTATATAGAGAAAGAGGGAGTAATAAGCTTCGGTTTTTAATTTTACGAGATTCAACAGGGATTATACAATGTGTGTTGGCGAGGGAAAATTTTGAAAAGCAGTGGGATGAAATAGATAAGATTCAAATTGAAAGTTCTTTGGAAATTACTGGAGCGATTAAAAAAGACGAGAGAGCACCTACTGGTTATGAGGTGAAAGTTAGTTCTATTCATATAGTGGGATTAAGCAACGAATTTCCAATTCAGAAAGATTTGAACGAAGAACTTTTGGGAGATAGAAGACATTTATGGTTGAGAAGCCAGAAGATGACTGCAATTTTGAAAATAAGGAGTACTGTGGTTGGAGCCTTGCATGAATATTTTAGAAAAAATAATTTTTATGAATTTCAATCGCCAATTATTATTCCTGGAGGAGCAGAGGAAGGTCCGACGATGTTTGAAGTAAATTACTTTGGTAAGAAAATGTACCTTGCTCAAACTTGGCAGTTATATGCTGAATCTGCAATTTATTCTTTGGAAAAAATTTATTGTGTGGCTCCTTCATTCAGAGCAGAAAAATCAAAGACGAGCCGGCACTTAACAGAATATTGGCATACAGAGATGGAAGTCGCATGGGCGAATTTAGATGAGTTGATGGATTATGCAGAGGGTATGACTAAGCATGTGATTAAGAAGGTTTTAGAAGAAAATAAAGATGAGTTAAAGATTTTAGAGAGAGATACTAAAAAATTAGAGCCTACCCTCAAGAAAAAATTTCCTAGAGTAACTTATGATGAAGTGTTGAAGGATTTAGCGAAAAAAAAGAAAATGAAAGTTAAGTGGGGAAAAGATTTACGAACGATTGAAGAAGAGAAGTTTATGGAACTGTATGATACGCCAGTTTTTGTAACTCATTATCCGAAAGATGTGATGGCATTTTACAAACCTCGTGACCCGAAGAATCCGAAGACAGCGAGGTGTTTTGACATGCTTGGACCAGAAGCCAACGGGGAATTAATCGGAGGGAGTGAGAGAGATACAAATATAGAGGAATTAAAAAAATCTTTAAAAGCAAAAGGAGAAAAGTTAGAAGATTATTCTTATTATTTTGATATTCATAGTTACGGTGCAATTCCTCACGGCGGTTATGGATTGGGAACAGAGCGATTGATAAAATGGATTTGTGGATTGAATACAATCAAAGATGCTATCGGTTTCCCTCGGACTATGACGCGAATGAAACCATAATGAACGCGAATTATGAGTTTTTGGTTTAAAAGTTTTTCTCTACTTTTGATACGACTTTTTAGGGTTAGTTAACTTTTAAAAGTCATTAATTTCAATACTTTTATCTAAAATGGAGGCAAAAATGATAAACGAATACGAGGACGAGGAAGAAGACGATTCCGAAGACATGCTCGAAGACGACTAAGTTAGTTGTGGTTTTTTGTTTTTGTTTTTATTAATTTTGTTTTGGTGGTTTGTTTTTTCAGAAAAATTTTGTAAGCCAAAAAACAGATAAATATTTAAATGCTTTTTCTTATTTTATGTTGAAGGGATGGTAAAGAAAAAATTGAAGGGGGTTGATGAAAGGTTAGTTCTATTCGCAGTTTTTATTTTATTAGCAATATTGGCAATCGGAAGTTTGTTTGTTACAAATCCGAGACTTACTGGATTTGCTGTGATTGAAGGATATGATAATCAAGTTGATTGTGAAATCGAGGGTTATGTTTGGGAAGAATTAACCGAAGAAAACTGTACTGCCATTTTGGATTGTGTTCTTTGCGAAATTGATTGTGTAGCAGAATACACAGAAACATTATGTGTTGAAGGTTGTGTAGCAGAATACACAGAAACATTATGTGTTGAAGGTTGCGCTGAAACTTGTGAAGAAGGAGATACAGAATGTGTTGTTTGTGAAATAGATTGTGTAGCAGAATACACAGAAACATTATGTGTTGAAGGTTGTGTAGCAGAATACACAGAAACATTATGTGTTGAAGGTTGCGCTGAAACTTGCGAAACTTGTGAAGAGATAATTATTGGTGGACAATGTATTGGAGATATTTGTGATGTAAATCATTTAAGTTTATGTTTAGATGAAACAACTTGTACTGGGGCAACAGGTTATTGGTATGAGGATATTTGTAATGTAAAAGAAGAATGTTTTCCTAGTTGTGATGATAAAGAATGTGGGGATGATGGGTGTGGAAATTCTTGTGGAAGTTGTGATCCTGATTATAGTTGTGTTGATAATTTTTGTGAAGAAGATGAAGAAGATGAAACAACCACAACAACTGAGACCACAACTACTACTGAAACAACAATAACTGCAGCAGTTATAGAAAGTACTTGTACACCAAATTGGCAATGTGGGGGATGGACAGAATGTGTTGAAAGTTCTCAGATTAGAGATTGTACTGATCTTAATGCTTGCGATTTAAGTTCAGGTAAGCCAGCAATTTCACAAGCATGTATCATGCCAGAGACTTGTTCTGATGGTATGATGAATCAAGATGAACAAGGAATTGATTGTGGAGGAGTTTGTGAAACAAAATGTAGTTTCTTCACCATTATGGGTAATGCGGTAAATGTGCCTTTAAATTCATCAAAACAATTTATTCAAGATAATAAGATAGCTAGTTTTAGTATTCTTGGAGTGCTTGTCTTATTAGTTTCTTGGGTAGTTTGCGTTAAGGTTTTCTTGAAGAAAAAAAATATTTTCTTCTTTTTTGATAAGATGAAATTTCTTAAAAAGAAACCAAAATCTGAATAAGCAAAATCTTAAAAACACATTTTTTCTTGGTCAATAATGCTAACAGATATTATTAAGGATAAGATTAACAATGTAGATGTGCTTACTGATTTTGATGAAGTTATGATTAATAATCAAAGTATACATAACCAGATTTTGGCTTATTTTTCTTTTTTACCTTTTAAAAAAAAATGGAACTTTTCTAAGGCTGTATTAAAAGCATATAAGAATTATGCGCAAACAAAAGATGTTTCTTTTATCTACCCCTTTTTGAAGGATGCCCTCAGAGAATTTTAACAAGGACCATAGATAACTTTAGCCCTAATTTTAGATGGAATAGTTTAGTAAATCAATTAGGAGTAAAAAAAGTGGGAGTTGTAAGTAGGAATAATGCCCGTATTGTTTCTAAATATCTGGATCTTGCTAAAGACTTATTTGAAGATATAAAGGTGGATCTTGTTCTCGCAAATGAGTTAGAAATCCAAGATAATAAATATACAGGGAAAGGGGAAATATTGGTGAATAATTCTAATTTGGGAGAGCTTATTCAAGATAAACTTTATATCTGTGGGAGAGATGAAAAGAGAATTCTTGAATCGCAAGGATTTCCTCCCCCAAGTTTTGAAAAAGGGCTGTTTATGTTTGGCAATATTTAAAAACAAGAGTAATTTTTAGTGATATGGAAATAGAGGGCATTGAAATTAAATGGTTAGGTAATTCTGGATTTTTAATTAAGAATCACAAGACAATTTATATTGACCCATATAATATCCCCGAAGGCATGGAAAAAGCAGATTTGATTTTGCTTACACATAGTCATTATGACCATTGTAGTATTGTTGATATGAATAAGATTATTAAAAAAGGAACAAAGATAATTCTTCCTGCAGATTGTCAAAGCAAGATAACTAAATTTAATGTGCCAATTGATATCGAAGTTGTAGAGTCGGGGAGGGAATTAAGTTTCGGAGGAATAAATATCTGTGCGATTCCTGCATATAATATAGACAAACCTTTTCATCGGAAAGAGGATGGTTGGTTGGGTTATCTGATAAAAATGAATGGGCTTGTGTTATATCATGCAGGAGATACTGATATGATTCCTGAAATGCAAAAGCTTACGGGATACAAACAAGAAGATAAGAAATTCGTGGCTTTGCTTCCTATTGGGGGGAGGTTTACAATGAGCGTAGAAGAGGCGTTAGACGCAGTGAGATTGATTAAGCCTTCGTTAGCTATTCCAATGCATTATGGAAGCGTGGCAGGAACAGTAAGTGATGCACAAGAATTCGTTGATTTTTGTAAGGAAGAAGGAATTGATGCTAAAATTTTGGAGAAGGAATAATTTCAAATGGAAAAATTTATTCAAAGAAAAAATTCAGTTCTTTCTAAATTAGATAAATCCTCTAAGGGAGATTGGGACAAGAGAATTGTAAATTTGTGCAATAAAATAAATTCTTCTGAAGAATATTATACAACTTCTTCTTGTGCTGGTAGGGGAGTATTAATTTTAGATGAAGACAAAAAACGAAAAGGGCTTTTTGTTAAGGTTTATCACGACGAGATCTCTTTTGAGCAATTGAAAGAAGATTTAATTTTATCTTTAAAAGAAAATAAACAAATAAAATTTAAATTAGAACCCTGTATCCTTCATGTTGCTTGTAAAGATTTGGTGGTTGCTCAAAAATTGTTTGATAAAGCTAAACTTGTGGGGTGGAAAAGGTCTGGTATAATCTCAATGACAAATAATATTATTTTGGAATTGAATAGCACAGAAAAATTAGAATTTCCAATTATTTCTTCTAATAAAATTCTTGTAGACGATAATTTCTTGAAAATTATTGTGAAAGAAGCGAATAAGAAATTGAAAAAGAGTTGGAAAAAGATTGATGAGCTTGAAAGAATTATGGAGTTATAAAATCTAAATCTTTAAAAATAAAAGATACCTCACTTTTTAATATTAATTCAAACATCAAATAGATTAAATTAACACTAATCTATGAGGCATCTCTTTCTTTAACAATAGGTAGAAATGTATGAAATATATAAACTTTTCGTAGAAAAGTAACAGAGAAATATAAGGAGGTAAAAATAAATGGTGTTAGATTTTGCAAAAGAGGCAATAGAAAATTCAGATACACATAGCATTAACTTTGATGAATTGAGAGCAGGAAAAGCGAACATTAAAGTTATTGGTGTTGGAGGAATGGGTGGCAATGCTGTCACATGGCTTTTTAATAAAGGAATCAACGGCGCGACAATCTACGCAGCTAATACAGATGCACTTCATTTGAGTGTAACCAAGGCTGATGAGAAACTTCTTATTGGTAAGGAGTTGACTCGTGGTTTAGGTTGTGGTGGTGTCCCGACTAGGGGAAGAGAAGCTGCAAAGGAAGCGTTAGTTGATGTAAAGAAAGCTGTTGGTGGAGCTGACATGGTTTTTGTCATCGCTGGAATGGGTGGTGGAACTGGAACTGGTGCAGCGCCTGTAGTCGCTCAAATTGCTAAAGAAAGTGGTGCAGTCGTAATAAGTGTGGTAACCATGCCCTTTGAGGCAGAGAAAGCAAGAATTGACAAAGCTGAATTTGGATTACAAGAGTTGAGAGATGTCTCAGATACTTGTATAGTTTTAGATAATAATAGGCTTGTTGATATTGCAGGACAATTGCCTATCGAACAGGCTTTTGCAGTTGCTAATGAGTTGGTTAGTACAATGGTAAAAGGAATTGTTGAAACAATAACCTTACCTAGTTTGATTAACTTGGATTATGCAGATGTCTCAGCAATTATGAGAGATGGCGGAGTCGCAGTAATTGGAATTGGAGAAAGCGATCAATCAGACCGTGTTAATGAAGCTGTTAAGCAAGCCCTTACACATCCTCTACTTGACGTGGATTATAGAGGTGCAAGCGGAGCTTTAATACACATAACTTGTGGACCAGACTTAAAATTAGAAGAATTTGACTTAATAGGAAGAATTGTTTCTGAAAATTTAAGTGCAGATGCTCAAGTGATTATTGGCGCAAGAATTAGTAAAGAGTTTGTAGGCAAAGTACGAGTGATTACTATTATGACTGGTATCAAAAGTCCTTATGTTTTGGGAAAGAACATAGAGGAAAGTCAACAAATTTCTAAAGAAGTCTCAGATTTGGGCATAGAAGTTTGGAGATAAAAGAAACCAATGGGTTTCTTTTGAACTTCCCTTAAACGCTGAACGGCGATTTTTAAATTGCCTCCGATGAAAATCGCGAGGCTTTTTTCTTTTTTATTATTTAATGAATATATTTTGTAGGATAATTATATTTAAAAATTACTTATCTAACTTTATTAAATGAAAGGATTACAAAAAGCGTTTGGAACTGGATTGGTTCTTTTAACTTTGGCTAGTTGTGGATTCAAAAACAAAGAGTATGTTACAGGGATTGTAACGCAGGAAGCAGGAACTTTGATGCAGGTATTAGAATCAGAAGACTCTACTAAATTTTACAATCCGTCCTATTCCCTTCAAATACAAACTCCTAAGGGATTATATAAAGTATTAATGGCTGAGAAATTAGATTCAAAATCCTTTGATTCTTTGAAAGAATTAGCTCAAACAACAAAACAAGGAAGTGTTGTTAGGATAGAGAAAAAATATTTTGATAAATGTTTTAACGAAGGAACTGTGGGATATCTTTCTCCAAAGAAAGTTTTAGTAGATAAAGAATAATTTTATTATAATAAATTAAACATCCAACTTTTTTTCTTTCTTCATTCTTTTATTCTTATATGTATTAAAATAAAGAATTTTATCTAAATCGATTTTTAATCTTTTCTTTGTTTTTTCAAATTCATAGCCAATGGGGAAAACTGCTTCAACTTGAACTTTTTCAGGAATCTTTAATTCTCTTTTGATCATATTTTCTACAAAATATCCCACCCAACAAGTTGCTAATCCTGCTTCTTCTATTTTAAGAAGAAAATTTTGAATTGCTGCACCTGCTTGTTGTTTTGTGAAAATTGCCCCTCTTTTTTCAAAAGCATTTTTTGGCCTTGAAGGGTCTGAGCAAACAACAACAATATATTCCGTATTTCCTACGAAGGGTTGTTGACAAGCTTCTGCGATTTTTTGTATTTTCTTTTTATCGTCTATAAGAATCAATTTTAATGTGAAATTATTACCTGCCATTGGAGCATGACGAAAAGCATCTATACATTCAATTATTTTTTTCCAGCTTGGCTTTTTGGATTTAAATTTTCTCACGCTTTGTCTATTTTGAATTGCCTTATCTAAATCCATAAATGAAAGAAGTAAAGTATCTTTAAAAAATTAGTGGGAACGTCCCCGGGAGGACTCGAACCTCCGACACCACGGTTAACAGCCGTGTGCTCTAACCAACTGAGCTACGGGAACTTAAAAATTTTAATTGAGAATGATATTTAAATTTATTCTTTTAACCCCAAATCAAGAATCGGTCTTGTTTGACGTCTTTCTAAAAGCTTATACACATTGCTTTGTTTAGAACCTTTAATTATTGAGATGATGGCTCCTTGGGCATTTGCTACTGATTCAGGTGGAGCAATGACTCCAATTTCATTATCTTTTAATTCAAGAAAGCATTTTGTTAAAGTACAGAGGGTTTTGAGAGTTTTTCCCCCTCGTCCGATGATTCTTGCTCGGATTCTTTCTAAATCTGTTCGCTTAGTGTGGTCTTTTATGTTTATTCTTTCAAATAAAAAATCTTCTTTTTTTATGGCTAATGCAGCTGTGAAAGGAAAACCAAAATTTAGAGCGTCGATAACTTTTTCTGCAATGTACTCATCTTCTGGATTACCTTGTATAGAAACTTCTTTTCCCCGATTAGTTATTCTTATGTTCAATTCTTTTTCTAATTTCTTTTTACTCTTTAGAATTCTCGGAAGTTTCTCAGAATAAATTGTTTTCATTTTAAAACTCGCTTTTCTCTGATTTGAGATAACCATTGGCTTTTAACCATTCTATTTGGTTTGGGCGATAGTTGAAAATAACATCCCCTCTTGTTTTATCTAATTCCCAGAGTTCTATAATTACTACATTTCCTGGTCTTAACCATAATTTTCTTTTAAGTCTTCCAGGAACTCTACAATTTCTGGATTTTCCATCTAAACAAGAAACCATCATTTTATTTCCCCCCAATCTTTGTTCTACAATTCCGATTACTTGTTCCCCTCTTGGTAGTTTTACCCTAGTAACTTTTTCTGGCTCTGGTGTTTGAGGTTTCATATTATTTCCAAAGAAATCTAATTTATAAAAGTGTTGAATTAAATAAGAACTAATGCTGTAGGAACGCCTTGAACATTTTTAACGCCTTCTTTATTTATAATTCCTATTTCTAACGCAGCGTTTACAGACTCCTTGCCTACAATATTAAATGTGGCGTCCTCTCTTACCATCTTTTTTATTATTTCAATGGTTTCTGGTCTAGTTTTCTCTTCACCATCGAAGAAATTCTCTTTTATATCTAATTGTAATTGTCCTTGGTTGAATTTTTTCCCCACCAAGTCCTTATCACAAATAATAACGATGTCTCTATACGACTTGATAATTTTTACTAACATCTTAAAATGAAAATAAAAAATTAAAAACCTTTTTTAGCATCTCCAGATTCTATAGCTTTTTCTGCATTGGCTTTCGACATCATAGCACACATTTTTGTGCCACATGTTGTACAAATTCCTTTAGCCATGAACCCTCCTCTTACGGTCTGAGCAATTACAACGTCTTTCATTTCCTTATTCTTTCCGTTTTCTTTGTTCGGTTTCCCGCAAACAACACAATATCCTGTTATCATTTTTCCTCCATTTAATTTATTTTATTCTTAAGGAATTTTTGTTTTTAAAGATTTAGATTTTGCTCACAGGGTGCTTTGCGCCACACGCAAGGCAGTGTATGTAAGTTAATCTATCTTCCTTAAGTATTTTTGTGTCCGGCTTTCCACATTCTTTGCAAAGCACGAATTCTTTGGCATATTGTTCTATTTTCTGATTTATTTTCTCGCTTTGAACTGTAGTGTTTAGGACTAACCGGTCGCCTTCTTTTTGTCCAGATGCTGCGAGTTCTTTTAGAATAAATTTTTGAAAGTGTTCTGGGTTTCTTCTGAGGTGAGTCGCTATTTGAAAGAAATTAGTTAAGATTGTTTTCTTCCCTTCAAAATGTCCTTTTACTTTTGGGATTTCAAATCTTTCTCCAGAAGAATCAACTTGTTTTACTTTTCCGTATGCTTCATCGAGTAGTTTTTCGTAATCTGTCATATTTTAATATTTAGTAAAGAGTTTATAAATCTTTTAGAAATCTTGAGCCTAACCCAACCATCTAACTTTTCCAGGACGAGGTTCGAATATAATTCCTTCTTCAAGGAGTTTTTTGATACCTTGATTAATTATTTCTGGTGAATTATCTTTTAGGCTCATAATTATTTTATCTACTTCAATTCCCCCCTCTTCTTCAGAGGATTTTATTGCTTCGAGAATTTTATCTTTCAATGCAGTCATCTGAGTTTTTTCTATTGGTGGGGGCTGGCTTCCCTTGTCTTTTTCTTTTTCAAGTTTTCTGACAAGGAGATACTCCGGTCTTATTTCTTTTATTATTTCTGGAGAAATATAAACTTCATTATTATAACTTCTTAATAATCCAATTACAAGAACTGTTTGTCCTTGAACAATATTTTTGAATTTTTCTACGCTGTCTCCGAAAATTTTCAATCTTATCTGTCCAGAACCATCATCCAATGTAAGTGAGATGTATTTGCTTTCACTTTCGCTTTGATATCTTTCTACAATGTTCCCAACGAGATTGGTTCTAATCACTTTTTTGTTTCCGAATTCTAAGAAGGAAAATCTGTCCCCGTCCATAATTGGTTTTCCGAGTAATATTTCACCCACCTTTAATTTGTATGCTATATGTCTTTTGAAATCTTGTTCTGGCATCTTGTAAAAAATCCTTTTTGTTTTTTAAATATTTAGGAGATTAACTTCTTGAGATATATCCTCTCCGCGGTTTGAAAACATCTCCCGAAATGCTAAGTTTATTTATTGCTTCTTCAATTTCTACTTTTGTTAGTTTGCCTTCTAATTCATTTTCAATTTCTTCTAAAGGAATCATTTTTCCTAATCTGCTTTCTAATTCAGTGATGGTGTCTCTAACTGTGATAATTTTGTTTCTTTGAGAAGATGAAAATTTGCCGGCAATTCTATCAATGTCAAATGTTTTTGATTCATAATCATATCCTACCTGCATTAAGTAATATTTCATTATTTTTATTGCTCGTTGAGTGTCTTCTTTTGTAACTTTTTCACTAAGGCGTATTTTGGCAGAGGCTTCTGACATCCTGATTAAGGCTTGTAACTGTCTTGCAGAAATTGGAATGGGCCTTAATGCACTCTCTGAAGCGACAGGTCTGTTTCTTAATTCAACATAAAATTTTTTTATTTCTTTAACTGCTTCTTCGTCTAACGCAGGGCGAATTCTTTGTTTTGAATATGCTACATATTTTCTGAATAAGTCTCTGTTAATTATCATGTCTGCTCCTTTCTTTTGGTGTTCGTGTAAAACATGGTCTGCAATTCTTTCATCTTTTTCTTTATCAGGTATATCTCTTAATGTGAAAATTATATCAAATCTGTTGATTAATGTTGGAGGAAGGTCTATTTGCTGAGCAATAGACTGGTAAGGGTCAAAACGCCCGAATTTGGGATTTGCTGCTGCTAAGACGCTTGTTTCTGCACGCAGTGTCGCTTGAACATTTGCTTTACTAATTGTGATTGTTTGTTGCTCCATTGCTTCATGCATCGCACTTCTGTCTTGAGGATCCATTTTTTCAAGCTCATCTATACAAACTAGGCCTTTATTTGCTAAAACCATTGCTCCTGCTTCTAAACTCCATCCCCTCAAATATTCGTCTCTTACTACTGTTGCTGTTAATCCTGCTCCACTTGCGGACTTTCCTACAACATATCTTCCTTTTGGAGAAATATTCGCCATGAATGTTAAGGTAACTGATTTTGCAACACCTGGATCCCCCACAAGCAATATATGAATGTCTCCTCTGCTTTTTTGTCCATCTGTATGAACTTTTGAAACCCCCCCAAATAATTGTAAAACCATTGACATTTTAATTTCATCGTATCCCCAAATGCTTGGTGTAATGCTGTCTGAAAATTTCTTAAAAATTTCAGGGTCTTGAGATAATTCTAAAATCTGTTTTTCATCTTCTTCACTGATGTCTAATTGTTCAAAAGTTTCTTCAAGAGCAATTAGGTTATTAACTTCAATTGCAAGTTCAAACCGTGTTGATAAACCCCCTGTGCTTAATGGAACTGGAACCTCTTTGAGAACGCCAATAATTTTAATTCTACTTCCTGGGGTGGTTTTTTCTTCCATTTTTGGTTCTACTAAATCTTCTTTAAGAAAAACATTTATTCTCTTTGGTTGTTCGCCTCCAAGCAAGGATTCTGGAGCTTCCTCAATTACTAATCTTTGAGTATCAACCATCTCTTTACTGAGAAGTTTAAATCCGCCTCTTCTTCCACAAGAACATCTGCCTGGTTCTCTGAATTTTTTTTCCATTTGTAAAACAGAGATAACTGTTCCACAACTTGGACATTCAAATTTCGCATTTACAACTTGGGGGCGAACATCAGAAGCCTGTCTGATTATTCCTTCAATCATAACCATCTCATTTAGATGTTTGGAACGAATTGTTCTTACCTTAATTTCTTGACTTTTCGGCAAATTAAATAATCTCACCCTTACATTTGTAGCAAGACCTGATTCTCCAATAGCAATTTCAACTAATCTCAATGCTTCTTCTGGGTTTGTTAAGATTTCTTCAGCCAAAACATTTGAGAACTCGGTTAATTTCATGAAATCTATGTAGATTACATTAGCATCTTTTCGCAAAGAAGTTCCCAACTCTTTTTTATAAAAATCAAAGAAGCTTTTTGCTTCAATTATCAAATCGTCGTTCTTCACCTTCTCAACCATACGTAAGAAATAGGTATTTTCTTTATATTAATTTCTATACTCCTTTGTAGTTTTTCAAGGCTATCTTCACGTTCTTTAACAAAAGTATCATACTTTCTTCTAATTGTTTTCTGTTCTTTGTTCCAGTGCAAACGAGTTTTCCGTTACTGAAGAGTAGGAAAGTTGCGTTAGGTTCAATTAATTTATAGACCAATCCAGGAAATTGTTCTGGTTCATATTCTGTATTTTCCATTTGTAATGCTAAAAAATTAAGATTAAGTTTTAAGTCAATACTTCCAGAAGCAACAATGTTTTGGACAGTTATTTTTGGGTTGACTGTAATATTAACATTTATTTTTTTTAATTGTTTGATAACTTCTTGTATAACTTGTTTAACTTGAGCGACAGATTTTGTTCCAGTGCAAACGAGATTACCTGAAGAAAAAACTAAAACAGCAGATTTTGGTTCTTTAATTCTTAATACTAATCCTGGAAATGTTTCAGGGTTATATTCAGTATTAGGATTTGTTCGCGCTAATTTTGTTAATGGAACTGGCTTTTGTAGAGAGGTAGTTGCAACAATATTCTGAATTTTATAGTTACTTTTTGGCATTTTCTAATATTTTATAGAAAAATTTATTTATAAAGGCTTCGTCGTAAAGGATTGACTGACTTCAAATTTTTTCAAGGACAAAAATCGCATTTTTTATGTAATTTGCACTTCTCCAAGCCTGAGTCAGTTTAGATGCAGAAATTTTTTGATCTTTTCTTTTATTTTTTGGTAGAAAGGGAGAAGAGTCGTTGTAAAAATAATTTTCTCCTTCATAACCTGTGATAACGACAACGTGATTTACTTCGTCTGCATTTTTATTATTATATACGCTCTTTTCCCAATAAGAATTTTCTTTATAAAATGTTTTTGCTTTAATTCCCAAAATTACTGGAGTCCCTAGATTGAGGTATTTTTTAATTAAGGAAAAATTTCTATTTTTGTAAGTTTTTAAAATTCCTTGTTTTTCGGCCAACTTTATTTGTTTCTCCCAAGTTTCAAAGTATAATTCCATTTCTTTTCCTGCTCTTTTTATTTCTTTTAAATCTTTATTTTGCCAGGCAGTCATTTTATATCCTTCTTTTTTTAGTGCAAACATCACACTTGGAACGGTGCAGCCAAAAGATTTTCTTTTATTTCTTGGGTGGTGCATCTGGGCTTTTCTAAAAATCCCCCTCTGGTTTATTCTCTTCCCATAATATCTTAAAACCATAGCAATAGTTGTCACGAAACAACTGTTTTGATTAAAATTTGTATAAGAAGGAACTTTAAGATGGACTTTTTTCATATTCTCAAATTGGTTTGAATCTATAAAAATTTAACCATAATGCCAGTTTCTTTTTTGTTTCGCAAAATCTTTTTCAACTTCTTGTAATGTAGTAATTTCAGAGAGAGGTTTATCTGGACGAAGTGCTGTAAATCTCGGGAATCTTAGGGCCCAACCAGAATTATAATTTGGTGAGCGTTGAATTTCTTGGTATGTTACTGAAACAATAATCTTTGGTTTTATTTTTACACTTTTACCTTTCTCTTCGGTGATTAATGGTTTTATTTTCTCAGTTAATTCTTCAAAAGAAATTCCTTGTTCTGATTTTTCTTTAATCCCAGTTCCAACTTTTCCTATTTCTAAGAATCTCTTTTTCTTGTCATCTTTGCAAGAAAGAATAAAACTAGATAACCAACCTGAACGTTTCCCTTTTCCATATTCTGCTCCTGTAATTACTAAATCTAAATCTCTTTCTTCGGGTTTTATCTTTAACATATGTCCAACCCGTCTTCCGGGTTGATATCCTGCTTTCAAATTTTTCATCATAATTCCCTCCTG
>Ga0075116_10000346_pt1 | contig 21841 bp, 40 predicted proteins | sample AntAceMetag02UKC_FD_69786 | JGI IMG/M metagenome (GOLD analysis project Ga0075116, IMG submission 69786) | Saline lake microbial communities from Ace Lake, Antarctica- Antarctic Ace Lake Metagenome 02UKC | ecosystem: Environmental > Aquatic > Non-marine Saline and Alkaline > Saline | place...
TCCTTGGCGACGGTTTCGATCTGTCGGCGGTCGTTCCCGTTGCGTGGCGGGGTGCCTTTGGTCCATCGGTCTACGGTGGGCCATGCGACGTTGAGCCGGCGTGCGGCCTTGGACTTGTTGCCTCCGAGCGCGGCGACTATCTGTCTGACGATGTTGGGGTAGTCTTCGGGTGGGGTGTAGGCGGGCATGTCAGGCCTCCTTCTCAGTGGAATCCAAGAATAAACTCACGCATCTGCTCGGGCGTCTCCAGGTGTCCGCCACGAAACAACTGCATGCCGAGCACGATGCCGGCGTGTCCTGCCGTCTCTTCGTGCCCCGCGAGGTCGCTGCACATAGAGAAGAACGCCTCACGCCTATTGCCTCTCGCCAGATAGTCAAGCGCTCGATTCTTGCACCAGATCAGATGAACGGCCCTCGTCTCCATCGTCATTCTCCTCTGTGGGCTGGGCCGGGGAGCCCGGCCGGGGTAGTCACATCACGGTCTGGATGATGTTGCCCGCGGCGTCGCGGGGATGCGCGTAGCCCGCGGCCTCTGCCTCGGGAGTGCCTACGCACGCGGCGCACAGATACCACGCGGAGGTCCCCCCGCCCACGCGGAATATGGTCGGCCTTCCGCACAGGGAGCAGGGCTCGTATTGGTCCGCGTCGTCGCGTCGGCTGGCCTCGCTGCGTCGCTTGCTGTCCATCGTCGCCCTCCTCGTTCGGGTTGGGGGTGAACTATTCGGGATCTGAGGCATCGTCGTAGCAGTCGGCACAGACGGGGCCGTGGGCGGAGGTCATTTCCGCCGGGCCTCCGCAACGCACACAGGCGCGGCGCGTGGAGGGGGCGGCGGGCATGGCGATACGGCGTGCGGCCCACATGTCGCCCCTAGGGCGGCTGTCCGGGCTATGCACGTCTGCCTGAGCGTCCGCAGCCGCGGCGGCACGTTTGAGAATCGCATCCAGGTCCATCTCGCTCTCCTCGTCGGGTTGGGGTTTAGCGGGCCGCCAGGGACAGTACGCCGTCTTTTTCGCCCAGTTCCAGGCAGTGATGCCGGAAGTAAGGGTTCGCCTTGTCAACGCGCAGGCGGGGATCGTCCTGGTAAAGTTCCACCGCCTTGGCGATGATCTCAGCGCTCCGGCGAGCGATGGCGGGGTCCGGGGCCTTGGGGGCTCGAGGCGCACGGGGTCTCGTGGTCTGGCGCCCTGACCCGCCGCACTTGAAGCAGATGCCGCCAAGCACATTCGAGAAGGCCGTGATGTGTCCGCGGCCGTCGCATCGGTTGCACGGGTAGGTCTTCATTGCACTCGTCTCCGTTCGGGTTGTCTCGTCGTTCCTCATACTACTTATATTATACCATACGTATGACCCATGCGCAAGCAACTATCAGGATACTTTCGCACCTTTTCCGATTCGCACTCCGTCTAACCCACGTCCGCCACGCCGCTCCCCGCCCGCCACACGCCCAACACCACCCCAAACGCGCCACGCTCGCACCTGCCGCGTCCACGCCACGCCGGTAGGGGCCAGCACGCACCCAGCACGCCCGGACGCCGTCTACCCCCGCTACAGGCCGCCGACGCACGCCGCGATCAGGCAGGGCAGCCCGCACGCGCAGCCATTCCCGGATTCCAAACGCCGGCCTCCCTAGCGCAGGCACCTGTCCCTCAAGCATTTTCCTGTTTGGCCTGCGATTCTTTTTTTGTGGTATGGCATGTCTTCTGCGTATGGGGAAGGGGTCTTGACAAATGGGTGGTGGTATGTATAGGATTGAGATGGTTTTTTGGCGAGGATTGATTGCGATGGATTGCGGCATGAGCGTTGGGAATGTGGGATTGCGGTCGGGGGACATTGTGTTGTTTGGGAATCGGGCGAGCTGGGTGAGTCGGCTGATTGGTCGATTTGAGCGAGGGCGTGGGGAGGCGCCAACGGTGATGACTCATGTGGGCACGATGTCGGGATCGACTTTGTTGTGCGAGGCGTTGTGGCGGGTTGAGATACACGAGGTGGGTCCGCGGGTGGAGGGGTATGTGGAGAGGGGTGGGACGGTGGAGGTGTGGCGAGCGCGCGGGCTTCGGGACTGTGACCGTGTGGACGTGGCGCACCGGCTCCAGAAGTATCGGGGCCGTCGGTATGGGTGGTGGAAGATTGGGGTGCACGCGTTGGAGCGGGCGTTTGGCGGTCGGTTCGTATTCCGTCGGCTGCTGCGGTGGGACCGTTATCCGATCTGCTCTTGGGTGGCGGCATTCGCGTTCGAGCCGTTGCGCCACCACTTCTTTGGGGTGGACCCGCGGCTGGCGCAGCCCGACGACATTCACGACTGCGTGCTCGCCGAGCCCGAGCGGTTCGAGCGGGTTGCGCGCTTTTCGCCAGGCCTGTAGTTGAGTAGGAAATCGAAATGAAGACACTGACTGAACCGACCCCAGACGCGCAATTGACCAAGCTCTACGGCGGCGGCATGGCTGCGGCGGAGCAGGTGGCCCTCGTGCCGGGCAAGAAGTACGCGCTTTGCCTGCTGACTCTTGGCGACGGGGTGACACCCGCGCACTACTCGGCGCTCAAGGCCGCGGTGGAAGCGATCCATGGCATCCAGAATATCGAGCTGATCGTGGATCACCAGGCGCGTGCGACCCTCCCCGATGGCACGCAGCTTGTCGCCGTGATTGAGATGAACCTGCGAATCGAGCCCGTGCCCGTGCCGGACCCCGAGGAATAGCATGGCTGACCGATACTGGGTGAATGACGATGCGGACAACTCCTTCAAGAACGCCAACAACTGGGCCGCGGAAGATGGCGGCGCTGGTGGGGCAGGTGTCCCAGGATCGTCTGACGCCGTGATTCTCAAGGCGGTGTCTTCGATAGATCAGTGTGTGGTTGATGTCGCCCTGGATGTGCAGTCTATCACGGCGTATGCGGACTATACCGGCGCTGGCGTGGACGATGGGCGCTTCGACAACGCGGCTGCTCACAACATCACGGTGGGCGACGTGGCTTTCGCCTGCAAGTCGCTCACGTTGGGCAACGGGGCGACGTGGACTGTGAACGGAAACTGGGACACGACTGGGATGGCCTACGGGACGATCACGCGCACGGGATCCTTGATTGACCTGGCGGGCACATCGAAGACATTCGTGAACGGCACTAACGGGCAACTGAACGATATTACTGTGAGCGGATCATATACGTCCCCTGGCAAGTGCGGTCGTGTAGAGGGGGCGGTGCGGGTGACGGGAACCCTCACGTGCAACCACAAGTGGGTGTACGGCTTTGACGCGTACATTACGGGCACGCTGAACGGTTCCGGGAGTTTCGGGTGCACCAACGGGAAAGAGCTGAAGGATGCGAGCGGGACGATTGATATCGCGACGTTTGAGTTGCGGCCTACCGTAATGGGTGTTGCTGAATGTGCGTCTGCGGTATTTGGTGGAAACCTAACACTGGCCCAGCGGTCTGGCTCCAATGGGACGATCCGGCCCCTGGGGGACATTGAGGTCGGCGGGACACTGACCCTGTATAGCCGGGACCACGCCACATACACATTCTGGATCGACATGGCGACGAACAACGTCGATCTCACTGTGCGGGGCGGTGTTGTTTGGGATGAGGGAACGCTCCCGATTGTCTGGCAGAAGGGCACTGGCACGATCACTATCGAGGGAGCGAACGACCAGGACATCCAACTTGGCGATCCGGTCGAGGACATTGTAGTCAACAAGAGCGCGGGGGACCTGGTCCTCAACGGCGACATCGTGACCGACTCGTGGACCGGCACCAGCACGGGCACGGGGAAGTTCAAGCCCAACGGCTACACGATCACGACCGTGGGTGCCTGCTCATGGACCGCGGCGTTCAAGTTTGCTTCGGACGCGGACGCGATGAACGGCTGCACGTGGGTCGTGGGGGGCAACTGGACTGCGGACGGGCAGAAGCTCCCCGCAACGGCCGCGTGGTATCTGCAAGTCACCGGCACCGCGGTGGCGTCCGGCATTGGCGAGGTCGCGTACTCAGACGCGAGCGGTGGCACCGAGATCAACGCGGCAGGCGGAACGTGGACCGACAACGGGAACAACATCAACTGGGCAGGCCTCGTGTCGGCTGCACCAGTTCGGGGAAAGATCGGGACAAGTCTGGCAGGCCGTAACCCCCTACTCCGAGGACTGGTCGCATGATGTACCTAGGTGATTTCGTGGAAGACGCGGAAGTTGTCTTCTACTGGAACACGAATGACAGCGATGGGGCGAGCATCACGCGCGCCACAGATGGCACGGTCAAGGTGCGCCGAGATGATGGCACTGATTGCACAGGCACGTCCGTGACCGACAATGAGGATACGCCGGACACCGGCATCCACGAGTGCAAGATCGACACCTCGGACAGCGCCAACTTCGCCGTTGCATACGATTACACGGTATGGCTCGATGGGGCGGTGATTGACGGGGCAACAGTCAACGCGGCCCTTGCTCATTTCTCTGTTGAGAACCGTTTCGTCGAAGTGGACGTGACCAAGATCGGCGGGGCCGCTCAGTCAGCGACGGACCTCAAGGACTTCGCGGACGCTGGCTACGATCCAAGCACGCACATCGCGCAGTCAGACTTGACTCACATCCATGGCTCGGCTCTGACTGAGACCGCGGGCCAACTTGCGGCGCGGTTCACGACCTTCTTCGACCAGGCCAGCGCTGCGTTCAATGTGGCGACGGCTCTTGCGAGCTTCAAGGCGACGGGTTTCTCTACACACAGCGCGGCTGATGTAGTAACGGCGCTCGGGACTGGCAGCACGCTGACGGCTTGCTTGACAGCCGCTGGGTTCTCTACCCATGACGCTGCGGCTGTCGTTACCGCGCTCGGGACTGGCAGCACGTTGACTGCCTGCCTCACTGCGGCTGGATTCAGTACGCACGATGCCGCCGCCGTTGTCACCGCGCTCGGCACAGGATCGACCCTCAACGCGTGCCTTACTGCAACGGGGTTCAACACGGTCGTGCCCGACGTAAATGGTACGGCAGCAACTTTGCACACGACTACGAACAGCAAGATCGACACAGTTGATACCGTCGCCGACGCCATCCAAACCGTGACAGACAACTTGCCCAACGCCGGGGCCTTGAGTGACCTGGCGACCTTGGCGACCCGCCTGTCTGCCGCAAGAGCGGGCTACCTCGACAATCTCAATGTTGCGGGTACTCTTGCGAATACAGACAACGCCTCCAGTTTCATGGCGGACATCACGACTTTGGCCCTAGAGGCTACGCTCACTGCCATGAAAGGCACAGGCTGGACGGACGAGTCCCTCAAGGCCATCAAGGATGCCGTGGACGCCATCGGCGGCGATGCCACGTTGGCGAATCAGGAGACGCTGTTGGATCGCCTTGGCGGATGGACCGCGACGGGAGACAACACGATTCTCGGCGCGCTCAAGGCAATCGCCTCAAAGGCCGCGGACACGCCGTCCGACATCGGCGGCACGTTCGCCGCCAGCACGGACAGCCAAGAGGCGATCCGAGACAAGCTTACCACCACCACAATCACGATCACGAATCCGATCAATCCCGACACCAATGCCGCCACGCTCTATCACGCGTCTGATTACACGGCGCTCAGCGTCGCAGGCACCCTCGACTTCACGTTCACCGATTGGGCGGGCGAGACCGTGGCAGAGGCGTGGTTCACCGTCAAGCGCCGCTACGCCGACGCCGACGCCGACAAGATTCACCAGGAGACGAAAACTGGGGGCGGCATCACCGTGTCCGATATCACAGGCCTGGACCTCTCGGTTGCAGTCAGCGCGACGAGCCTCGCCGCAATCGACGCCGGCGAGTATGTCTACGACGTCAAGCTCCGGGTCGGCGACACGGTCGATGTCGCGGTCATCGGCGTTCTCACCGTCGCGGATGTCGTGACCAAAGAAGTCCCCTAGCGGAGAGCCTTGTGCCCGATCTCACCTTCCACGTCAAGTATCACCCGCAGCCGTGGAGCGTTCCCGTGCTCCAATCCCCTGCTCGATACCGTTGGGTCGCGGGCGGCCGTCGCCTCGGTAAAACACACCTCTTGGCGCAAGCCGGTATGGAGGCGGTCGCCCGTTTTGCCCCGCTCAGGCATCAACTCTGGCACGACATGGGCCGGCACGAGGAGCCGTACATGGGTTGGGTCGTGGGGCCAAGCTACAAAATCGTGCTTAAGGACTGGAACGTGTTTCGCGGCGCCTGCGCGAAGAGCTGGTACAAGGCTCGCCAGACCGATCCCAAGCAACTCTACTTTCCGGCGTTCAACGCCTATATCGAGTTCGTGAGTGCGGACCATCCAGACGACCTAGTCTCCGAAGGCCTCGACTTCCTGCTTCTCGACGAGTGCGGCCTGCTCTCGGAGGAGGCGTGGATGACCGTTCAGCCGTCGCTATCCGAACGCAAAGGCTGGGTGCTCGGCGTCGGCCGCCCCATGGGTGCGGAGCACTGGTACTACGAGGCATGGTTGAAGGGACAGCCGGGCACGCCGGAAGTCTTGGCGGGCGAATCCGCGTCGTGGCGATTCGACTCGACCGCGAACCCGTTGTTCCCGGTCGACGAGTGGGAGCGACAGAAGTCGCAGTACCCACCAGCCTGGTTCGATCAGGAGTTCCGCGGCGAGTTTCTCAAGGCCGGCAGCGCCGTGTTTCCCTCGTTGGACCACTGTCTCCTGCGCTCGACTCTCCGTTCGCCTATCACGACCGCGGATGGGCAGCCCGGCGAACGCGGCCTGGTGACTGGCGTGGACGTGGGCCAGCACAAGGCCCATACCTCCTGCGTTACGATGGACGCGAACCGAGCAATAGTCGATCTCCAGCAGTGGACAGGCGACACCACGACCAGCCGCAAGAATCGAATCATCAGGACGGCCCGGCGTTGGCGATCCAAGATCGTCGTGGACAGCACGCTCGGGTCCATCGGGCATGACCTCGAGCACGACCTGCGCGGCGCGGGCATGCGCGTGATGGGCGTCTCGTTCAATCCCAAAACCAAGGCGGCGATGATTCTCGCCATGTGCCAGGCTATCGAGGAGGGCACGTTCCAGGTCGGCCCCGCCGACCATCCGACCGTGGCGCGGTTGATTCAAGAATTCAAGGAACACCAGCTCAAGACGACCCGCCGCGGAGTCATTCAGTACCAACCCCCTTCGGGCAAGACCTGCGATCTTTTGACCGGATGCTATCTCGCCAACTGGGGCGTTGACTCGGGCTGGGCAGGCGGAGCCGTCGATGTGGGGCACGCCCCTGGACAGAGAATAACGTCAGACGGCCGCGTGGTTGAGCCAGCCTACCCCACACTCGCGGTCGGGGGCCACCGCACGTTTTGGGCGCACGGGTCGCCGCGTATCTCTTGACACGCATGGCCTCCCATGTTATGGTCGCGCTATCCTTCAACTTAGGAGCAAACGACGATGGCTAAGTGGATCAACAGCCCATTGGCAGTAGGCGGAACCGCAGCGCCCCTCCCTGCCGCCGCGACCGATCTCAACGGCTCGGCACCCTCGTACCTGTACATCACGGTCGAGGACAACCCCGTGCGGATCAGAGTCGACGGGACCGCCCCGGCGAGTGGTGGCCCAACGGGCAGGGTGTACGTCGCTGGGGCCACGGAGGAGTTCGACCTGCGCAAAGACCCGACGCTGGCGGCCGACTTCCGGGCGATTGAGGAGACCCCGGGGTCAGCCGCGGTGATTCAGATCGCGGCGAGGTTCTAGCGCCTACTCGGGGCCTTCGGGTAATCGCGTGGGTCTGGGTTGACGTCTAGGCCAAGCATATAATCGGTCGAGACGTGGAGCATCTGGGCGATTCTGACCAGGCCGTCTACATGGGGCATGCACTGAGCCAACTCGGCCTGGACAATGTCATAGACGCTCGTCTCCAGGCGCAACGCGAGTTCGATCGGTGACCAGCCACGGTACACGCGCGCGGCGCGCAGCCGCTCGGCGAAAGTCCGGGCCAAAGGGGATGGGAGCGCCGGCCCGGGTGCGGCTTCGGGTGCCGGCTCGGGCGCCGGCTCATACGGCATATCCGGTGATGGCTCCCACGTATCCCGGTCTGAGCAATTGAATCGTCGCAGTGATGGTAGCCCAACAGGGGTCAATGGCTTTCTCCTCAGTCTCTAGTTGTCAACACGATCAATACGCAGCCGCCAAGGCCGCCCACGCAGAGCAACGCCAGGCCTGCCCATTCAAACCATATCGGCAGGGAATAGAATGCCGTTGTCACTGTGACGCACAGCACGCCTACGACCATGCAGGCGGTGGCGATGTACATGAGGGCTTTCACTACTCTTTCTCCTCAAAAACGCCCGCGCCGCGCGGCCCGTTTTAGCGGTGCGCGGGTACCACGCGCTAACCGGCGACGCGGGCTCGGGACTATGCTTCGTTCTTCAATACCTCGGCCGCGGGGCCAACCCACTCCCACTCATTGAGGCATGAACCGCAGTGAAGCACCTCCACGGCCTCGGTCGCGGTCAGACGCAAGATATCGCCAGCACGGACACCATCGCCCATTCGTAGGCCTGCGTTGCGGTCTTCTCTGTTTCAGTCATTGCAACAGCCTGGCCCGAACGCCATGTCAGGGCCGTCGATGCCGGGAATCGCCATGATCTCGTCAAACGCCAGGCACTCATACTCGCCGTCGCCGTTCGGCCCTGCCAGCAAGGGGCACGTCTCGCCGCTGGCCTCAGTCCACGTTACGTCGACGCAAAGCTCGGCCCCGTGCTCGCGAACCATGTGCTCCGCTAGGTCGCACGGCGCGCCACGGCAGCACTCGCCGCAGCGCACGCACTCGGGTCTCGAAAGCAGGGTAGCCTCCGTCATGTCAAGCAGGGTCGTTGCTTCGTCCATCGGGCCTTTCCTTCACTGTTCAGTAGGGGTTCATTGTGAAGACATGGGTTGCCCGGCGAGCGCCCGCCGGTAGACCTCGGGGTCGATGTACATCGCCTCCGCAACCGCCACGGGCGCTTCATACTCCGTGCCCGTAGCGCGGATGCCCGCGAGCCAGACGGGAATCAGCAGGCCGTGGATTTTGATGCGGTCCCAAGGCGGCTCGGGGGTGAGCCACGCGTGGAAGCCGCGGGGGTAGCACTGCCCCCACCTCGACTGAATGTCACCGCGGCAGTGTATTGACACCCAAATCCATCGTGGCGACACCCAATTCCACCCGGGGGAGTATGGGCCATGTGAAACCGCGCACACAGGCGGCCACACGGCCTCCCAGCCTACGTATGTCATCTTCCACGCTCGCACGCTGTCCGCGCTCGATTTTGTGTCCACCATTTCTAGGCACATGGCTCGCTCTCCTTCCACTCGTCGCACATGCCGTGTCCTGCGCACTTGTGCGTCGCGGCCCACGCGTCCCACCGCTCGCCCGCGGCGAAGTAGGCCGCGACTGCCTTCGGGTACTCCATCGGCTTCGGAAACGAGCCCTCGTCGTAGTACGGAGGTCGATCCTGCGTCTTGTTGCAGAAGTGCCCCGGAGACTTGCGCCACGACGCCACGCCAAACACATGCGCGCAGTCGTGGCACCCGTGCTGGATTCGGTAGGTCTCGGGGAGGTCAGTCATCACGGGGCTCCTCGGGATTCTTGGGGCAAAAGAACACATGCTCTTTGTGGCACTCGACGCAGAACCACTGGCGGCACAATTGACAATAGATCAGTCGTGACGGCGAAAATGGGGAGTGACAACCGGCACAAGACCGCAACCGCGGGCCATTTCTCTCGGGGAGGTCAGTCGGCATCGTTCGCCTCCTGCCCCGTCAGCTTGTTGAGGGCCGCGCAGAGGATGATGGCACGCTCCTCGTCTGTCGCCGCAAATGCGCGGCCCTCACCGTTCTGGAGCGGGGCAACCGCAACCCATCCTCCGCCCTCCATTATCCGCGCCGCGAACGGCTCGGTCACGCTGGCCTTGAACTCCGCGACGGGGTCGGGCGCGGGCTCCTCCTCGATGCCGTCGAGGTCCGCGAGCGTCGCGATGGGGCGCTTCGTCCAGAGGCGACCCGTATCGCAGGCAACAGCCTGGGGTTTTCCCTCTCCCGAATACAAACACACAAAACACAGGCTCGCCCCGGCTCTATACACAATCACCAATTCCGCTTTGCCTCCTACGCAGGTTTTCGTCCCGTAGCATTCCGCCTCCGTCGGCAGGTCGTGCGTGTAGCAGTTCGGCTCCCGCGGCTCGCCCACGGGCAGGGGAGCGCGCGACCAGAGGCGGGTGGACTCGGCCTCACTTATCCACGATGACATTTCACAATCCGGGGCGAATCGCAGCCCACCGCCCCATTCCCACACGACCACCGGATGCTCGGGGCCACCCTCAACGGTGCTCAGGTACACGCCGGGCACGGTCGGCCTCTTCAGGACCAGTTTCGTCTTCGTGCCCGTCGCCTTCGGCGCGGCGACTTGCAGCGGCTCGCGGGACCAGAGGCGATGTTGGCTGGCTTGGCCTACCCACTGCGCCTCGCCACTCACATCTGGCGCGAACCGCAGCATGTCCTCACAGCGCCAGACAATCACCTCGTGTATATCACCCATGCTCAGCACGCGGGAGAGGTACGTGCCTGTCTTCGTCGGATGCTTGGAAAATAGTTCCTCAGTCACGGCAGTCTCCTCGGGTTTGGGTAGCGGGTTGTTCGGGCACATGCCATCGGGATGAACAGAGCCAGGTTCGCACGACCCCAACCAAAGACAACAGCCACAGCCATAGGCACAGCCCTGCAACCACGGCGATGGGCCATAGTCGTGCGGGCCGAATCGGTTAGGGTCTACGCGCGGCGTACTGGTCCTACCGTTGCGCCACTTGTCAAACTCCCCCGGCACCGCCCAATCGGGGGTCTCGGTCGATTCACTCGGCATGGTCTCCTCCTCGGGTTTGGGTTTGTTCGCGTACTCGGGGCAGAGCACGCGGTCGGTGATGTACCAGCCCGCCTCTAGCGCAACGCGTGTGGTATCGCACATGAACGGAAACCCCTCCTGCGTATTCTGAATCCCGCATTCATCGCAGACCGCGGTGCAGCGGTGCAGCGTGGGGTCATACTGAATCGGCATCGCTACTCCTTTGGTTTGAATCCGGACTTGATCTGGCGACGGGTTTCGTCCCATGATAGCTCGCCCGCTTTCACACGGCGTATGATGTCCATGCGCCTCGGGAGGCCGGCGTGCAATGCACTCTGTCGCCGCTCGAATGCCTGTTCGCGCGCGGCCTCGCGCCGATAGTGGGTCTCGTCGTCTCGCCTGGGTATCTGCCCAGACATGGCTACTCCTCTCCCGGCAGTGCGGACAGTTCCTGCCAATGCGTGATGTGTTCGCATCGGTCGCCTTCGATGTTCCAGTAGCAGGGTCTCGAGGATTCGAGCCACATTTCCTTCCCGTCCGTCACGAGCCATCGTTTGCGGACAAGGGTAGGCGGCATCTTCGGCAGCCGATCCTTTACGCTGACCCACCCGCCGCGCAGCGCCGCGCGGCCGGCCTCGATCTCGTCTAGAGTCCGCAAAACCCACCGCACCGCGCCGCCTTGTGTGCGGTAGTCAGGCCTGCGCGAGCACAGGCGGAAAAAGCATCGGCTGCATTCCCAGACCGCGCAGTACTTCCAATTGTTCCGGCTAAGGCTTGAGAATACAGGGGTCGGTCGCCCGCCGCACTTCGGACACTTCCGCGCCAACAGCTTCGCGGTGTAGTCAATCGCCTTGGTCATTGCTGTCCTCCTCACGGTCGTACCACAGAAACGAGTCCACTGAAACCCAGTACTCGTGTTCGTGCCCCACACTAGAACGAACACGCACCCTGTCCCCCTGGACCTCAAGCACTATGCCGCGCACATTATATCGGCCGCGGCTCCACCACACAGACTGTCTCACAGGCAGCAGCGCCCTTATCCTGGCGTGCCATGCCAACTCGGCTTCTAGCAGCACGGCGCGTAACGCTCGCGGCCCGGGAACCCAATTCTTACCTCGCGCCTCGGTCATCGGGGGCCTCCTTTCAGTGTCCTGGGAAATCAGGTAGGTTGTCGTATTCTGCCTGGGGCATCGTGACCAGTTTCAACGTGATCGTCACTTCCTCGCCAATCTCCAACCCGGAAAGCTCGCCATCAATGGCCTGGTGCAGGTCTGACAATCGTTGCACGTAGGCACTGCCGCCGCGGAGGGCCACTCTGACGAATACGCACGTGTCGGTTTCAGGTTCAGGCATCGGGTGCCTCCTCAGATAACAGTGCCGCTGCTACATCACCAAGTTTGGCACGGTGTGCCATCGCCATCGACGTTACCGGAATGGTTACGGTAGGCGGCATCGCGGTGGTGTCAATCACTGCGGTATGCCACGGGCACGGCAGCGGGTGCCCACATAGCAGTTTGGGACTGTCGCGGTCAGGATGTCTGCATGTCAAGCCAGGCACTTGATGTTTAGGCTTCATCGGGTGCCTCCTCTCTGTCCTCTGGCTTCCACTCGACCAACTCTAGGCCGCGGGTCGGCAGGCCGTAGCGGTCGCGGAAGAACACAAGCAACTCTGACCATGTACTGAAGCCGTCGCGGTGAATGAACTCATTGGCATCCTCATAGGGGAGATAGCCCCTCCGATAGCGCAGCGCCTTGCGCTCGAGCTGGACACCCCATGGGTCAATCGTGATCGGCGTCACAGCCGCGCACGGGACGCGGAGCAGCAGCCGACACGCGGGCGTCCGCTGCCCCGTGTAGAGTGACAGCATGTCGCCGGGGACCGTGGGCCGCTTGCGCTTGCGGCGGATCGTCTGCGGCTTCTCGCCACTCGCTACGGCCGCCGCGAACTCATCCATGAAGTTGTACGCTGGCATCAGGACTCCTCCCCTCTCAGCTTCGCGGCGCTCTCTTGCATCTCCACCGCCGACTCGTCCAGCCTGTCCGCGCACGCGACTACAGCAGCGGCCCGGCTCGCGTACAAGTCGCCGATCTTGTAGTACTTGACCTCCGTGTCGTACGGGCTATGGACATTTTGAGTCACCGTGCGGATGCTGGCGCAGTCCTTCTCGTCCACGGACAGGTCCGTCCACCAAGACAGATCAACCTCGACCACCCAAGGGCTGTGGATGCCCTGCACGTAGTAGAAGGTCCGGCTGTTTGTGATGTCGAACGGCTGCCCGTCCGCGGTGCGCTGGGTCGCCAGCAGCATCCGATCATAGTGTTTCCTGGCGCTCTCGTACTCCGCCGTGATGCGCTGAACCTCCTCGTGTTGCGTGGCCTTCAACTCGGTGTCAAACGTCTGCCCGTCCTCGGTCTCGAACTGCGGTTTCGTCTCAGTCACCATCGGGGTTTCCTCTCAGAAGATTTCCACAGGCTGCCGCTTCCGCGCAGCAGCCACAGCACGAAACAACTTGCTGAAGTCCTTGCAAGCGCCCAGGAGCAACCAGATGACGTGATTGAGCCCGGGCACCTCCACTACGTCCGTCTGGCGAAATTGTTTGTGCCACACATCAAAGGCCATGTTGGCCTTGATTGGCATTGCCTTAGCATACCGACACATCAACGCCGCCAATGCCTGCTTTACGCCGTCTTGGGACCACGGGTACGAGCCCCGTTCAGATAGCAGTCGGGCCAATTCCAGTACGCGCCATACGCCGATGCGTGCGAGCGCGCCGCGCTCAGAACCGGCGCACTCCTCGCCATCACAGAACTTGCCCACGAACCGTGCGCCGCAGTAGTCACATCTGGTCATCGGGTGTCTCCTCTAGAATCTCCGCCTCAAGTTCGTCCAGTTTCGCGGTGACCGCCGCTGCCACGGCCTCGCACATCGCCCGTACGTGTGGGCCGCGCCACTCGCGGTCCTCGTCGGGGCCGGGGTAGTACCACACGTTCGCGGTGAGCCTGCCCTTCAGATCAACGAGCTCGCGACAGACGATATCGCGTATCCCTTTCACCATGCTCCGCGCGAGGTCGGGGTGCTCGCGGGCCAGGGCCGTCAGCTTCATGCACATGGGGTTCCTCCTTCTGTGGGCCACTGGCGCCACGTCTCGCCGTCGAGCGTGTGCTGTGTCTGGTCTTTGGGGACGTGCTTGCCCCAGGACTTGAAAAAGTAGGGAGTGCCAGCGGCGACGCACTGGTCGCGGAGACTTCGCACCCACTCGGGGTCCATCGGCCGCGCGCCGGGGCCACTTTCTGCGCCCGCGATCAGCCAATCAAGTCGTGGCGTTTCGTCACAATTTGCGAAACCAAACGCTCCATCCTCAGAGGTGCCACAACGGGGGCATTTCACCTCGTCGACTTCGGGATCAGTTTCGGCGCCTATATCGTTTCCAACATATCCACAGTCGTGACAACTATACGTGGGGGCATACCGTTCCACATTCACGAAGCTCAAACATGGCTCCACGCTCGCGAACCGCACGGCCGCGGGGATGCGTAGCAGCTCGCGAACCCGCCAGTCCTGGTCTTGGTTTTCGACCGTCACGCCGAGCCACGCGTTCGGCAGGAATTCCCCACGACGGAACGCCATCGCGGCCTTGTGCAGGCGCATTGGGTACGAAAGCTGATTCTCAAATCGTAGTGCGCCCTCTACGGATTGCAGGTCGGAGATATAGGCCTCCATGCGCAGGGGGCGTTTAGTGAGGAGCATGAAGATGTGTTGCGGGCATTGGGCCATTGTCCCGACCACGCGGTCGATAGCACTGAAAGCCACGTCCTCGTGAAACAGGTCGCCCATGCTGCACACGAACACCGCACGCTGCTTGCGCCAGTGCAGGGGCTCGCTGAGCTTGTCCAAGTGAACCGTGCCGGGGCGGAAGGGCTCGTCCTTCGGATACCCGTATCGCCCCGCCAACCGTTGCGCCATGCGCTTCGCGTAGCAGTGAGCGCAGCCCTCGCTGGCAGGCGTGCAACCCGTGATGGGGTTCCAGGTCACGGGTGTGTAGCCAGGGATATTCAACCATCCGATCTTGTGCTCAGGCATCCGACACCTCCTTCCACGTAGGGGGCGACTTCGCCACATGCCGGTGGTGCAGCGCCCAAAACCGTCGCCACGCCTCCTGTGTGACTGCAAGGCTGGCGGGGGGTCTTTCGAGCAAATGATACGGGGCTGGTTGGCATTCAAGCACGCCGCTGCGCACGTTGGCTTGACCAATCCTACACAGCGTGCTGCGTGCTCTCGCCAAAACCCCTGCACGCGTGGCCTTCTTCCGAGAATCGCTCGCTAACCTATAACCAGTGTACGCGTCTGCCACGACCCATCCGTAGTCTTCTTGGAACGTAGCCTCCCCCATCATTGGCCTATGTACGACCCACGCGAACGGCACTGCCGGGCGGTCTGAGAGCGACCAATCTGGGGCCACGGTGATCGGCTCTGCTATCACGGGGACATACTCTACCGCGTTATCGTGACCTACGGGGGCACGCGCCAATAGGGCCAACACGCGGTTGCTCGGAATATCAATCGGGGCATTGGCAATCTTGTACTCAGGCATACTTCGCCTTCCTTTGTGCCTTGTGTTGGAGAATGAGTTGGCTGTTGCGGATCTTTTTGCATCTGGGACACCAGCGTTTCACTCGGCGGGTCTGGCGGGACGCGGGGCGTTCGTAGGTGAACATCCTGTGGCATATCTCGCACTCCGTAGACACCTGTTCCATCACCACCTGCTCCGTGCCGTGGTCGTGCGGATCAGTATGCCCGCGATCCTGAGCGGGGCTCCGCGCCTCTACAGGATCGTCCGCGTTGCCCGCCCGCCGATCATCACTACGCAGCAGATCCTCCACATAGGTCGTGCCATTCGGGTTGCGGACCGAGACGAGGTCGGGGTCCGTCTCCTCCAGGTAGTGCGTCATGGAGCTGCGCACTGGCGCGGAGGATGCCATACGCGCGGGGTGGCCCTGCCGCCAACTGTCTCGCGCGATGCTCCTGGGGGTATCGGTCGCGCCCAGGGCGTCGTCCGGTTCGTCTGGGTCGTCCGTCTCTGCGCGGGCCAGGTCCTCGGCTGTCGGTTCGTCAGGCATCGAGGACCTCCTGTTTAAGTGCGTTGGCGAACAGTTCGTTCGCGGCATCAATCGCCAGATCCAGTATGGCGGCGTCGGCCTTATCCTCGTCGTACAGGTTCATCGCCTCCATTTCCAGTTTTGCGGCCTCGATCAGGGTCTCGAGGATGTCGCAGGGGATCGTCACCGTGGGGCTACTCATTGGGGGGGGGCTCCTGTAGAGAGGCGACATATTCCGTGTCCAGGTAGGTTATGCCGTACAAGTCAATCTGCGCGTCCGCGAGCCGGTTTAGCTTGCGCAGGAACACCTTCTCACAATGCGACAGCACTTTTTGATCCTCCTTCTCGATCAAGTCGACCCGCCAACGATTCGTCGCCTCCCAGTCGGTCGTGATCGCGCGGTAGTCGCTCGCGGATAGCCCGAGCCAGAATCGGCCGCGGACCTCCAACAGCTTGCGGAGCAGGGCCTTGGTCGCGCCGGCCTCCGTCTTGCGGAATACCCATGTACCCCAGTGGCAGGTAGAACAATGAAACTTGGTCATCCATTTGCTCCGCACGTCTCGGTAGAACTCGAGCAGATCAATCTTGATGTCACTCGCCCCGCAGAACGGGCATCGCTTCCACTGCGCTCGGCGCGCGGCCCAGTCGATTCTAGGCGTTGGCATCGGGGGCCTCCTTCTGCGCAACCCGCAACTCCTGCACGGTGATCTTGAACTGCCGCTTCCCGCGCTCGTCAGGCTTGCGGTGATACGGGACATCCGAACTATACCCACCGCACGCGACGAGCCAACCGCTGCCGTCCATGAAGTCGGCGAAACTCGTCACATCGCAGACCATGCCCTCCCACTCGAATTGCGATCCGACGTACAATCGCTTCTTCTGCCAAAGGAACGGCGTCCGGCCGCAACACGCTTCAACACTGCGCGCTGCGCTGAGATTGCCCTCCCTGATGGCATAGCGATAGACCTGCTCCATGTGGAGCCAGTACTGGCCTCCCTGGGTATCGTAAATTCGTTCAATGTCGTCGGGGTAGAATTCCATGTGCAGTTCAATGGCGATGCACAGGGCACGTTGCAAGGCCCCGTTGAGTTTCGTCCCCGACCGGCGTTTCGCCGGGCCGTAGACCGCCTGGAGCAATCGCTCAGGCCCCGAAAGATCGTCGATGGCCTCCACGGTCGCGGTGTAGCACCGCGGGCTGATCGTCACTCGTCGCGCTACAATGGTCGGCACGTCCATGTCCTGTCCCGACGCCACCACGTCGTCCACGGCGACGCGGATGCAACGCGAGTTTGGCATCAGTTTGAGGGCGCTGGGTTTCCGAACATACAGGGACCAGCCGGCTTTGTACGCAGGGCGGCCCGCATATTTTGCGACTTCGTCCTGGCCCCGCCACACGTTTTCGCCAGGGCTCCATTCGGTCACTTTGCGGCCCGTGCCATCCACGAGCCGCCGGCCCTTTGCCCAAACGATAGGATGGGCATGGGTCACGTTTCGCGTCTGTTCGTCTACCGTGGTCAATGCCATGTCACGGTTCCTCCGGTAGTGAGAGTGGGGGTCATTTACTCTGGGTCAACATTGCTGCGCGCGGGCCACCTCATAGTCTACGGCCTCCTCGGTCGCACGCCATTCTGCCTGCGTCATGGTCTGCACCAGCAACTCCCCCATACATTGAAGGAAGTTTGGCGCTTCGCCAAGAGACTGGCGGGCAAGCCAAAGCCGAGCGCGGGTCGGTAGCAGACGGGATATAGGGTCGGTATCCACGAGCGTGCCGCATAGCCCAGCCCACGGCGTCCAGAAGAACAGCAGGTCGCGAAACCAGCCGCCTTCGCGCACGTTGGACAGTGACAGGATTGGCTTGCCCTCGGCCGAAAACCAAGTCGCTTCGATCCACTCTACCACGTCTACGATATCCCACTCCGCAGGCCCCGCGGGGTAGCAGAGTTCGGGCGGACCGGTTGTCCGGGCTGGGTCGCCTGGACGATACTCAACGGAAACGCGCAGGACGGCGAGTATGTCCTCGCGGTCGATGGTGAGCGGAATCACGTATGTCGTCATTGTGCGGTCCTCAGTTCATACTACAGTCGTGCGGGGCTGAGTCGCTCGCCTTAGCGTTATCCTTGGTATGTCCAAGCCAGATAAGGCCGCCGACGATCAGGGTCGCCATCAGCCGCCATCCGATTTCGATTTCGATCATGCGGGTCTCCTCAGACTAGGGAAGGGTGTGGGGTCGGCTGCGGCGCGCACGTGCAGCGCCACAGGTGCAAGGTGAACTCGTGAACATTGATCTGGAGCGACTTGGCGGGGTGGAATTGAACCACCGTATCCTCGGCGTTCCAGAACTGCCGTTTGATCCAGCACATCTCTGTCCACGTCGGGCAGCGGGCCTCGCCCACCACATGGACCGAGACGTGCTCCCAACCCATGCCGTCGGACGCGATGATCGTGAAGCAGACGGCGCCGTGTGTCAGGGTGAACGCTCCATGGTTGCCCGCGCGCTTCGGCGACGCGAGCGGGCCAGTGCGGACGCGCTGTTTCTCAGGGACGTGGAAGCTCATAGGTTCGGCTCCTCCAGCGCCAGACGGCGCTTGTAGAATCGGCAGAGGCGGCCCACGAACTCGTCGCGGATCGTCCACACGTCTGCGCCTGCGCGGTGCCCGTCGCAAGCCACGTTCTCCAGAAGTACTCCGCCGCGGCAGATGCCGGGCCGCACTTCCCAACACCCGAGGCCGCCGCCTTCGTCGACCCATTCGTAGCGTTTGTTCCAGTGTGCCAGCGCCCAGGCGCGTATGGGATAGGTGCGCTTGTCAGTCACCGCCACTCTCCTTTCTCGGGGACGTTGGTCTCGGCGGTTTCGGTATCGGGGAAACCCCTGCACTTTATGAGCCACGGGCCTTTGGAAGACTGCCGCGAGACGACGTGTAACGGCGAGCAGGGATGTGCGTTGTCAAACAACTGCCACACGCGCATGAACTCCGTCTTGCGAATTCGCTTGCCCGGCTTGTTGCTAAAGTACGCCCATGACTTGACCTCCGAATAGTGCAGTTGGGGGCCGTGCTCGCCTTTTGTCCATACCCCGAAGTCCAGACTGACCCGCCCGTGCTTGCCCGCGTCGATGGTCACGATGGGATGCACGTCGATGTGGATCACGTACTCCTGCGCCTTGAGAAATTGGTAGCGCTGCCACTCAAGCCCGGAGTCGAATGTGAAACCGTCCTCAGTGTGCTTGACCGCTCCAAACTTGGTCCGCTTGGGCAGGCCCGCGACCGCGGCCGCGCAGACTGCGGGCACGACCACTTGGCCTCGCCTGCGCATGTCCGCCTCAAGGGCGGCTCGGTCGGCGGCGGGCATCATGTCCCATGCCGTCTTGCGTTCGCTCATTACAGCCACCCCATGACGCGAGCCTCAATGACCACTCGCCACGTCTGCTCCTCGAGAGGCACTGGCGGCGGATTGCTGCACCCCATGAACGCCACCGCTTCCTTGCTCGTAAACTCAAAGTCGATAGCGATGGGATGGCCCGCTTTCATAGAGCGCCGCGCCGCAACTGCCAGCGCGGTGTCGCCTGACTCCATGACGCCGCGCTCAGGCACTTCGCCTTCGACCAGTACCTCCAATTCCTGCACCCGCTCGGCCGCGAACGCAACGGGTATCTCCTCGCCCGTATCCAGGTCGTAAAGGGCCGCGAACCCCCACTCGTCGTCCTTGGCCCGTGCCGCGGCATACTGGAGGGCCAGGCAGATATCGGGAAATGAGTAGTACCAGACCCGCGCGCCGGCCCTGCCTGTTTCCACGAGCAGATAGGGCGCGACAATTAGTGCCTTGGGCGTCGGCTCGTCCGTCCTAAGCTCCACGAGTTGGTCAAGCTCAACGGCTCCGTAGTGGGCGACGATCTGCTCAAATGCTTCTACTCGATCCATGTTGCTATTCCTCCGGGTCATGGGGCATAAAGTGTGGGGTGTCAAGGTCGTCGAAGCCAGCATCGTAGCCCACGCTCAGGTTCACCTGGCGAAGCTTGTAGGGACACGGCTCAAGTGGACTGTGCTGTCCGTCGCACTCGTGGCAGGCATTCCACAGATCGCGGTCGAAGACATCGCCGCAGGAGCCGACCATCCTGCCGTCGTCGGTCAGTTCCTTGCAGGTTACGGTCTCTCCACACACGGGGCACACGTCGCCCATCAATTCGCGCAGGCATCGCAAGACCCGGGGACGTGGGCCAGCGTCGTCGAGGGGCATGTAGTGTTCGCCATGCGGCCCACGTTGGACGAACACGGTGTTGGGTTTGGGCCACCAGTTCACGCAAATGCCCGCCCGCTTGAACTGCCAGCCGTTGGCGATTGCCCTGAGAGTGATCCTATTTCGCCCGCAGTAGGTGCGGATGATGTCAAGCCAGCGGTACAATCGCCGGGCGCGTTCCTTGTTGACTGTGCTCATTCGGTTTCTCTCCCTGCCCGGTTGTCAGGCGGTGATTCGGGAGTCTGGGGAATGGGGTCGCGCGGCCCGTCGCGATACGCGTCATACTCTCCGGCGGGGCCGTGCAGGTTCTCAAAACGCTTTGTCGGGCCGTCCCAACGTAGTGGTATGACCCCGACCATGCCGTTGCGATTTTTCGCCAAGAACAACTGAGCCTTGTGCATGTCCTCTTTATCATCGTAGTATCCAGGACGGTGCAGCAGCATCACCACGTCCGCGTCTTGCTCGATTGCACCGGAATACCTGAGATCGCTTAGGGTGGGAATGTGATCTTTTCTGTCCAACGCCCCGCGACTCAATTGTGCGGCGACAACCACGGGCACGTCGAGGTCTTTCGCCAGCACGGTACAGATATCGCTGGCAGCCGCAACCTCCTCCTCGCGGCTCCGGCCCTTCGCCCGAATCCGTTGAAGGTAGTCTATAACCACAAGGTCGAGTCCGTCCGCTTGCAGCTTGGTCGCCCGCGCTTCTGCAAGCAGGGTCGCGGGTGTGAGTTTCGTGCTCTCGTTTACATGCAGGTTGGTCGCGCGAAGTTGCTCGATAGCCTCGATTACGCCCGTCCAACCTTCCTCGGTGAGGTCGCCGCGCAATAACGCGTCAGTCGAAACACACGCGGACTCGGCGATGATGTTGGCGCCGAACTGGAGGCTGCCGGTTTCCAAAGTGAACATGAGCACTTTGGTCTCGGGCTTAGCTGCCAGCACATTTCGCACGATTGCTTCGCAGAAGGATGTCTTGCCCATGCTGGTCCGTCCGCCCAACACGTAGACCCATCGCCGCATGAGCCCACCTGAGGGCAGGAAGTCGTCCACGTCGTCAAATCCTGTGGAAAGACTCGGCGGTAGGTCGCCTTTGCTCGCCGCGTCCACATGGCGCATGGTCGTACGCAGGACCGTCGCCACGTCGGTCGTTTTGGCGCGACCTTCGCCAACGCGAATGCCGAGCAATTCGTGCAGCATGTCCGCCTTGATCTCTTCGGCAGCTTCCAACGGGGAGAGGTCAGGGTCGCGCTCGTTGCTGTGGCACTGGCCCATGATTTGGTTACATGCCGCAATGAGCTTTCTGCGCACCCATGCGGCCTCGACGAGCTGGAAGTAGTACTCCCAGTTTGTGGCTGTCGGCATGGCATCGAATAGCGTCATCAGGTAGGGCGAACCACCTACTTTGTCCAGAGAGTCAAGCGAGGCCAATTTGTCGCGCAGCGCGACGGGGTCGATCTTCGTGTCGCCGCGCATCATGTGCCGAGCGGCCTCGAAGATATACTGGTTCGCCGGCCCGTAGAAGAAGTCATCCGGGACATCTTCGACTACGGTAGCGAGCGGCCGCGAATCCACGAGCAGTGCCCCCAGAAGCGCTTGCTCAGCATCGACGTCAGATGGTGGCAGTCGTGTGGCAGCGTAGAGCGCGCTATCGACTCCGTAGGTTTGCTCGTCGGCGTCCATCTCGTTAGCGTCCAT
>Ga0075116_10000356_pt1 | contig 21680 bp, 48 predicted proteins | sample AntAceMetag02UKC_FD_69786 | JGI IMG/M metagenome (GOLD analysis project Ga0075116, IMG submission 69786) | Saline lake microbial communities from Ace Lake, Antarctica- Antarctic Ace Lake Metagenome 02UKC | ecosystem: Environmental > Aquatic > Non-marine Saline and Alkaline > Saline | place...
CCTATCAGGTTGTTGGCGGCGTAACGACTGGCCCAGAATGGGGCGATGTATTACTGCGTGTCCGGTGTGCAGTAGAACGAATCGAAGATATAGTATAACTTATTAGTTAAGTTGTACATAAGAAAATGTAAATAAACATCAAACCAAAGGAAAAGCAATGAAGAACATGAAGAACATGGAATGGGGCCGAATGACGAAAAAAGAGCGTAGGTCAGCCAAGAAACAGTTGGGAGCAATTCCGATGGCTCACCTGTACCAGTTCACGAAAATCGGCGACCAGTGGGCAATGAGTAAGAAGAAATAGCATGAAAGCACAACAAGTAAAAGCAAGCAAGATTCAGGGTTGGGTTAGAAAATATGGCACAATCGGTGCTATTAAGCAAGTACGTGACCTTTCTGGCGATGATTTGAGGGCTTGCCACAATCGAGTATTAAGCCTCATTAGTTTGTGGCGAAGAAAAGGCGTTAGAGTTGAACACACGAATTCAAGATTAAGGGCATAATAAAATGGCACGTATAATTACACCAACCTGTTATAGTAAATCTCAAACAAGAGAGAAACTTCGTGAAATCCTCAAAGCGGCACCCAAGCAAGTATCCAATACTCCCGAAGCAATGAAAGGGCTTGTCGCAGAATTCAACGTGCCGGGAATGGGCAGTGCTGTTGGTACGTTAAGTGAATTGGGCAAACACCTTAAAGAAACTCGATTCATTGTAAAATTCAAATGTGGTCGTACCCTTAACGTCACATGTGATAAAGAGGGTAATTGGACCCAAAGAGCATGAACGACAAAGACAAAAGACTGTCTCGACCCGAAATTCAGAAAATAATCGGAGAACAAAAATTGGACATTTTCGATAAAAGAAAACGTTATAGAGAAGTTAAACACGAAGCGAAAATACTGTCTGACCAAATCTACAACGTAGAACGAAACTGTAACCATTCATTTGGTGAACCTGAAAATGACCCACACGTTGTGAGAGAAGCACTACCGGGAACAACAAGACTTGACAGAGAAAACTCACACGGTTCTGACCCTGTGTTCAAATGCTCTTATGGGGATGTTACGAAACAACGTTGGAAAAGAACTTGCTCCAAATGCGGCAAAATTGAAACAACGAAAAGGAAGAAATTGGTCGGATGCGGTTTGAAGAGGGAAGTACCTGACTTCGGAAATTGAAAATGATACCACTCACACCACATATCCAGAAGAATTAGAATCTGCTCATTTTTGTGAATTACCCGATTTGCCCGAAATTGATTAGGTGTGTACCAATGAAAAGAATCAACAAACCAACTAAACCGGGACTCTATGGCTATGCAATGCCTGAATTCTCGTATATCGAATATGCAAGAGTTTTTCGCTCTGATAGTGAATTGAAATGTAGGCTCTATTGGCAACTCAAGCGGAAAATAGGGATTCTTATTAAAGACTTTGAGATTGGCAGCGAATGGTACAAACCGTCATTGTGGGATAGATTCAAGTTCTTAGTTGTGAAAGTTTCACAATTTTATCCCACATTAGTCAGGAAGTCAATAGAACAATAACCTTTTAATTAACTTGTACATTGAAAACTATGAAACATTGGCAACCTGAAATTGGCTCATGGCTTGAAAAACTTGCAATGCTGGATGCAGCACTCACTCGCAAGCCTTGGAAAGATGTGTGCCATACAGCCTCAAATCATCATAGCAGATTATCCCCTATGGGACAGAAAGACTTCTGCCTAGGTGAAATATACTATCTTTCAGATGGGGGATACTCAAGACTATGCTGGTCTATGGTAGATAACAAACTAACGCTTACAGATAGTTCCAGACAAGAAGTAAAAGATATGTGGATAAACTGTAAAGAATTGATATCCGATATCGAAGTGATGTGCGAAGAATTCATTAAAGCACATACAAAGCAATAAAGAGAAATTAACATGGGAAAACTAAAAGATGATGAAGCAGGATATAACGCATTCTTTGATGGTATAGACCGAGAAGAAAACCCTTTTGCCACCGGAAGTATAGCGGCAAGGAATTGGTATGGTGGGTGGGATGAGGCCAAATCAGAGAATGCTGCTAGGAATGCTGCTGGAACATCTTGCAGTGAACCAGACAAGGTTTGCCCTAAAGACTGCACAACATGTCCTCAACAGTATAAGAACATGACGAGAAGTGATATGTTGCTAATGTCAAAAATAGGCGCACATCATCCAGTATTGCTCAATGAAGCAATGTTTAAAAAAATCGAAGCAGTCTATTCTATCCTCTTTGTATTAGAGAAGGATGAAAACTTTAAAGAATTGGCAATGCACATTCGTACAGCATTAGAAAGTTAAAGGAAAGTAATATGAGTAGTTTAGGTGTAATAGGATTAGTATTCCTTCTGTCTGGAATGTTTAGTTCCAATCCTACAATGATAATCATGGGAATTGTTTTCTTCTGTTCAGGAGCGATGAGTTCAAAAAGTTAATAACTTGTTGTTAGTTTACAGGGGGTAAAATAGGAATGTGTGCCTAAATGAAAAAAATCAACAAACCACCCAAGCCGGGACTCTATGGCTTTCGACCAGTTGGGCAAATATATATCGAATTTATTATTGTGTGCCGACTGTCTGCTTATACCTACCCACTACTATTGAAAAAGAAAACTCTAGGAAGTGGTTATTTCTATAATATAACAGATGAAGGAGATTGGTACAGACCGTCATGGTGGGATAGATTCAGACTTGGTGCTGCTAGACGGTTGGGACTCATTGAATGGAAACATACATCTTGGATATACAAATTACAATGTGTATTCGGTAAAATATTGGGTTTTTGACCCCTTATTTTGTTCCGGTGTTTTTCCCAAATCTAAATTGTTCAGTAAATGCCTTGTTTTTCAGCATTAAAAACAATTCAATTCTAAATAGAGAAAAATGGGGTTGCGCTACGAACGGGTGAAATTCCCGCAAATTTAGCCTAGCCCGTCTGTCTATTGAGACTAACGCTCCCCGCCCACGGGCGGAAAGCGTTCCGAAAGACATAATTTATACAAATATCTAACAATTTTATAATTAAGCCCCCCACCCCAATTGACAAGTATATGGATAACCGCTTCGGCATCGCCGAAGTGGTTTTGTTGTTTTATACAGTGAATTGATGTATGTTTCATAGGGGGTAGAAGAATTGGAACATGTTCCATTTGCTTTATTTTAGTGGGAATGGTATTCTGAACGTAAATGAATGAATATCCCTTAATGAATAATTTAATAGAATCAGGACATAACCCTTTCGCCGTGAGGCGTGAGGGTTTATTTTATGATTGGAACATGGACCATTAGTTAGCATGTACATGTGGGTGCCTTGGCAACATCAGGCGATTGGTTAATCGCAGTGAGAAGGCACGTTCAGAGCTATAATAACCGATAGTGTCGGCTGACCTAATCACCCTGATGTTTTTTTTATGATTGGTGTGAAAGATTAACTAATTAATTAGCATGTACATTACTGGGTGAACAATAACCCTCTGAGAAAGACCACATGATTACACCTACAGAAGTAATGAGCCTGAATAGCACTGAACAAGCACTGTTCATCAAGGCTGAAAAGTTCATTGACGATAACATAAATGAACAGGTTGCCTCCCACCGGGACAGACATGAGTTCGTAATCAGCATGAGGGCGTTTGTTGGTGCCCATAACAAAGACGTTCTCCTTTCCAGAAGAGTCCTTTCTGTGATTAAGGACGCATACATAGGTGCTGGCTGGAAAGCCTCATACGATGCAAGTAAGGGCAAACTCACTTTAAGCACCGATGCCAAATGGCATAAGATGAACAGAGACAGAGACAATTAATTAACTTGTACATTACTGGGTGAACAATAACCCTCTTACAGAAAGGCGAACCACCATGCACATTAACAACAGCATTTACAACCACCGTAGCATCCGAGATGGCATCAACGCCGGAAAATACGTCCTGCGGGTCACTGGTTCCCAAAAAACAGGTTTTCGTCTGGGCGGCGAATATAATGGCTGCATCCATCTGTTCGGACAGACGTACAAGAAGCAGGTCGAGGCTGTAGCCTACGGCGAAGGCAAGTTCGGCAAGACCGCCAAGAAGTTCGTCCAGAGCAAGTCCGCAAAAGCCGCATAAATATAAATAGGGTTTAACCGTCCTCTCGCTTCGGCGAGAGGCGGTTTCCCTTATATTGAGGAACATTCATGGCTGATAGATTCAAAATTGGCGACCCTGTATATGTTTACATGGTGGATGGAAGTTCATTTCGTGCGGAAGTTGTTAAGTTGCCCGAATATAGGGGTGACAAATGGATATTCAATCAAATCACACATCATGAACCGGACAAGTTGGTTTATGTTGGGCAATACAAAAAGATTGAAGCACGAAAACGTCATTGGAATGATTGACTTTTTTGTTCTGGTACGGTATAATTTCGCACTATGGACATAGAAGTTTCACAAATTAAAAACAAGCGATGCACTCTTGAGCGTCATCAGCAGGATTATCGTTACCAATTGAAGAAAGACGAATGGTGCGAAATCAAGTTGACTCTTGAACGTATTGATGGTGAGAATTGGCAATTAATTGAGTTATTTGTTTCGACTCATAATTATGATTCTAATCAAATGACTTTGGATGGATTAGCCAACAGGTTATGTTCCATGCTTGTTTCCAAAACGAGTAGTCCTAAATCTTGGGATAACGCCAAATATTGGGCTGGTAAGGTATTCTATTATCTTCAAGCCACGTTGAGTAATTATGGTGTTAATTTTCAATATGGTGGTGTTGGTCCTAGTTAGCATGTACATATAAGTGCATGATAATTGAAAAGAAAATTGAAATCAAGTTTGAATTGGAGAGTTGTTGGATAGCTTTCCGTCTTAATCCTGCTACGGGTGCGATAACAGGACATTTCAAAGCCTATGATGGTATGACATACCATAACACTACTGAGTTGAACGGGGAAACTATTCATAATGGTCAGTTGGCCGAACTCCTTCAACGAGCGACAGGTAGCACTGAGTTAAGGCCGGATGCCGTTGAAGCGATTTACCAGTTAGTTGAATTCCACAATATATTGGGAGGATAAACAAATGCAACTCTTAACTGACATTCGGGATTTTGTGGAATATTGTTATAAGTTCTACAATAAGAAAGATGGGATGTATCCGATAGCAACTCGGGACGAAATTGAGTTTGCTGTCACCAAGTATATTTTGGGTATCAAAAGATGCACAATAGCTTTTGATACTTTCGACCGAGAAAAGGTTCGAGAAATCATAGGTCGTTAGTTAGTAAGTACATAATGGGACTCACATAAGGTGTGTAGGCTTGGAAGCCCGTGGGAAAGGAAATGGTCCCACGGGCTTATTATTTTTTAGTTAGTATGTACAAAAGATATCATGAGTGAATTCAAATGCACAGACTGCGACGAAACCACTAGTAAAGATGCTGGCGGTCGAGTATGTGTCCAATGCCGTAAAGGGTATTGCGAGACACATGCTGCCGAGCGATTCAGTACTCACGCCTTCTTATGTGACACCTGCGTGGCAGATAAGGATGAGGCACTAGGCGAAGACGCTCTAGAGGGGGCTAGCGAAGATGCTCGGGTAACCTTAAGAGCGGTAACCACGTCTATATCACGTCCGCATAACAGCCGTTCCGTTCAAGGCAATACGTATGTATGATTTGTAGGTTAACAATATTTGTTTCGTTCAGGGAGTCCTCGCTGTGGTGGTCGAGGACTCCCACTTTTTTATGCACTCCTTGTACATGCTAATTATGTGTAATGATTAATTTTTTAATTAAGATGTACAATGTGTAGTATGGCAGCAAACAAACATATAGTATTATTACCTGTGGAAGTACCTGTGGGCCTATTTTGTTGGGACTTCTCTGGAAAAGCACCAATATGTGATTACTTCGACAATGAGGGAGGACACTCTAGGTGTTCACTCATACCGTCATGGGATTTGAAAGATGATAAAGAAAATAAAGGTGTGTTAAAAGCACCTGAATGTTCAGCATTAAATCGGTTAGCATGTTATGTGTAAGAAGCAAGCCCTTAGAACTGAAAAATGGATTATCGCCATAGCTTGCCGGATGTGTAAGCTGTCTAACGATGATAACTTTAGTCACAAAGAGTATATGTGTAAGATAGATTCTTTGATTAAGGTTATGAAGATATACATCAACAAATTGGATGGATATCACACGGTATCCAAAGGTATTGAAAAACGTGTGGTGAATTCATCAAAAAGATTAATTGGTAATTTAGTCCTTGGGCCACATGAAGTTGGTAACATTTTGACACCATTATGGGCTTATGGTGCTATCCTCTTGAAAGAAAAAGAAAATGAACATCAAAAAAGATAACATACCGGATGAACATGTTGAGTTGTGTAACCTGTTATTTGAAAATGGTGGTGACACCGTATGTTTCCCCGGCATTGACGAAGACGAAGAAAAGATAATCAAACGTGGATTGCTTTTCCATACTGACGGGATATTGATGAATGAAGGGGCACAGAGTCAATGTCACCGGAATTCGGCTTTATGTTGGGAAGCAAACGTATCATACTGTGATATCTGTACTGGATACGCATTGAGCGACGATGGAATTTGGCGACAGCATTCTTGGTGCATAATGTTCCATTCTACTAGTAAAATCAATTGGAATGTTGTTGAAACGACAGAAGCGAGAATTGCATACTTTGGTTATGCCCTCACAAGAGATGAAGCTGAAATCTTCCTTTTTGAGAATGAGTAATGGAAAAAGAATGCGAAATTTGTCAGGGCCGCATGATAACTTGTGATTGCTGCGGTAATGATTTTTGCGAGGATTGCGAACCAGACTGTCCTGAATGTGGAATGGATAAACCATAAAGAACAATTAATTAGCATGTACAAGATGGGGCAGTCATTGAATGAAAGGAACCATCATGGCAACGAAAACAGCAAACAATATCCCTCCGAGATGTTTCAGCGTAGACAACGGTAAGCTGATAGTGATTACAGCCGGGGAATCAGGTTACGTTCCCGTGCCTTGCGTCACAGACCCTCAGACAGCGGCAGACAGCTTGAACGAAAGTGAAAGCGTCACCAAAGCACAGCATGACGCTATGAGAGTTGGCTCGATGTTCGGTTGGGGCGTACCGGGGGCAGACCCCGCTAATCAATAAGTTATTAATTAACTTGTACATGGGGGTTCAGTCATTGGAATGAAAGGAAATTACAATGAGCAACCCCCAAGAGATACATGCACGAATCGAAGGCGTAGTGGCATATCTGGAAGCACTGCCGCATCGTGGAGCTAAGATGATTGGCCTCATTTGCCGCACTGAGCCAAAAATGCTCGTAAAGTCACGCCTCACCAAAGAGCCAAATCCGCATATGCCCGAAGGTGTAATCCGAATCAATCACAGGACTTGCTGCATCGGAGCCAATTACGAAAATGCGGTAAATCGGCAACGAGTTGTAGAGGCTGACCCCAACGGTGAAGTGGACTACTTCAATGCAGCCGAATTGTGGCGTGGTCAAGGCGAACGTGCTTCGGACTACACTGTACGCCATAAGCCCACTGGCAAGCTGTACTTCGCCTTCCGTCCCTCACAGGACAGGGTAACAGGTTTTCCCAACAGCATCGAAGACCAGTGGCTTTCGGCCAGAACGGGCGAAGTACTGGACCCCGAAGAACTGAAACAGTACCTACCGAAACCGTCCCCAGCGAAGAAACAGGACGTTGACAGGCCCGTACCGTGGCGTTGTCTCACGCTGTCCAACGTGCAGGACTTGTTCTACGCCGGGAATCACTTTATCATTGACCCGCCCGAAGCGGCGGTTGCATAACAGCACCTTTCGTTCCGACCCCCGACCAGCGATGCTGGCGGGGGTTTTTATTATTAAGTAATTAGTTAGCATGTACATGTAAGTGCATGGCAAAACAAGGAAAAGGATACTACTTGCAGCAAAATGTCGGCAACGCTAAGTACTTGGTGAATTTTGCTGACGGAAAGAAAACGCACAAGGACGGAAGTAGGTTTTACGATATAAAGATACTCACCAACAAGAAAGACCTTGCATCATTCATACGGCAATTGAAGCTAGATGGCTATATTGCAGAGTGAATTGATTAACTTATTAGTTAAGATGTACATGTAAGGATGAAAGAAAGGAACCTATGATATGGAATCAAAAGAAATCTCAATGGAAGAAATGACCAAACCGCTTTGGCCCGAAGTCTTCACGAATCCCGACTTTGAGTATGATGAGTCAGATTTGGAAGAGGCGAAGAAAAAGGCATGTGCTGATGGCATAGTCGGATGGATGTTGCATAATGCAACGAAATTCCCCCATCCTCCCGAAAATTTCAATCTTGGTTTGTCCAAAATCAGAAAAATTCTCGGTATTGCTACTCGGCTGGATGCTCTCAGACACAAGGGATACGAACTTGGCTTGCCTAATGGCAAGGGTATAGGGTGCGACACATGCACCTTGAAGGGCAAGAACCACCCGAACATAACGAAAACTTATGGGTGCGAAGGACGAGACTGTTATTCACGGGATTACCTTTACCATACGACAATGCCAATTGATTAACTTATTAGTTAAGTTGTACATAAGTGGGTGAAAGGAACACCACCATGACGACTATATCACTAGCAGCATTCAACGAGAGCAGTGACGACGAGGTTGCCGATGATGCGACCGTTAAAACACTACTCGCAGCCCAACTGTTCAAGAACGATTCGGCGAACACTGACTTGGTAACGAGTCAATTAGTTTTCTTGGACGCTACACCCGAAGAAATACTTACAGGCTTGTCGATGGCGGCTGGATACCTTTCGACCCCCACACTTGCCCAAGTCGCAGCAGCATAAATCGCATGGTTGGGGTAGGCCGGAGCTTGTCTTCGACCAACCCCGCCGTGCCCAACACGCTCGTTCCGCATAGGTCATTGGAGAGGCCGCAGCGGGACTAGAGCAACGCCCCGGTATCTGAAAAGGTGCCGGGGCTTGGTTTTTAATAAGTTATTAGTTAGCATGTACATAGGGTGGTGTGAAGAAAAGTAAATCACAATTACATGATGCGGCTTTCAGTGGCCTTGGTTCAAACCCACAGGTACGAAGACCGATTAGCACTATGCCTCACGAAATGCCAGAACCTCCAAAAGATGCAGCAAGCAAATTGTTTGATAAACTATACATTTTCTCAGGAAGGCAAACAAGATGAAAAACAACCTATTAGCTTATGGTGTTTTTATTTTCGGTGTACTCAGTACTTTCGCCGTAGGTCTTTGGGCTATCTTCGGATAGCAACATATCGACTCCCTGTACATGCTAATTAGTTGGTCTTTAATGGGGTATTATTGGTGTATTAGTTAAGTTGTACATAAGAGTGCGACCTAATACAAGGATAACCACCATGAATAACAACGGAGACAATATGGACCTGTTCAAGACTATCGAAGCTGTTGAAGCCCGTCCTGATGCTGACGAACTCTTCGCCCAGACCATTCAAGCAATCATTGACGAAACAGGCAACACCCCCTCCCATTTTGAAATTGCTATATACGATTGGGCTGTAAACGGGACCGGACATGCCGTAGTCGATGCCAAAGCTGGAAGTGGCAAAACTACCGTTCTCACAAATCTACTTAAATTCATACCTTGTCTGAACAAAGTTGTTCTCGTCGCATTCAACAAACATATCGCAGAAACACTTACTGCACGAGGTTTGCCCAACAATGCTACTGCCCGAACTCTCCACAGTATCGGCTTTAGTGCGTTGAAGCGTCACCAGAACCGTAGCAAGATGACTGCTCAAAAGACCCAATACATACTTGGTGATTTGATGGGCGGTTACAACCTTATGGACGACGAGACAAAGAAAACGTATTTCAAATTGTTGGCCCCGGTAAAGCGTATGGTCAGTTTGTTCAAGAACTTCGGATACGGTGCGATTCTGGACTATCCGAAGAAAGAAGAAATCCTGCAATTGGCAGCAAAATACAGCGTGGAACTTCCTGACGAAATGGAAACGTTCCTCAAAATGCTGTCCAAAACTTTCAACAAAAGCATCACGCAACTCAATGTAATCGACTTCGACGATATGCTTTACTTGCCAATTAAGCTGAATCTGTCCTTCGGACATTATGATGTCGTAATGGTAGACGAGTCCCAAGACTTGAACCCCATTCAAATTGAAATTGTTGCTAGAATGCTTGGAAAGAACGGAAGGGCACTGTTCTGCGGGGACGAAAATCAAGCAATCTACGGTTTCAGGGGTGCAGACCCAGAAGCGATACAATCTATCTTTGACAAGTTCGATGCGGCAAAACTGCCTTTGAGCATATCATGGCGTTGTCCTACGGAAGTTATCAAAGAAGCACAAATGCTCGTGCCCGATATTGAAGCGTCACCACACGCCAAGAAGGGAAACGTCAGAAGTGCGAATCTCGATGCTTTCCGGGTCGAAGTCAAATGCGGTGATTACGTTCTAAGCCGTACAACTGCTCCGCTGGTACAAGAATGCCTCAAACTTATCAGACTTGGTAAAAAGGCAATGGTACGGGGCCGGGACATTGGTAAAGGTCTGGAAGTAATGGCAGACAATATTGCAAAACAATTCGGTCGTGCCGATGTTATGGAATCAATCGAATTGTACTCTGCACAAGAAACCGCCAAATTAGCCAAACCGTACCAAGCTCCGCAACTCATGGCATTGACCGATAAGCTCGATACCCTGCGAATACTGGCTTGTGAGTGCAATAGCTTCTTTGAAGTCAAGAAGACAATTGTAAAGATATTCAGCGACAAAAACACAGGTATCGTATTCTCCACAATACACCGTTCCAAGGGATTAGAGGCTGACCGAATCTTCCTGTTCATGGCGAAATTGCCCCACCCCCTCGCCCAGCAGGAATGGCAGATTCAGCAGGAAGCGAATCTGAAATATGTCGCAATCACCAGAGCAAAAGACGAATTGGTGAAAGTGGACAATCGAAAACAAAAGGCCGCATAAGTGAAACAAAACCCCCCGGCGTTGCCGGGGGGTTTTTATATATTAAGTTATTAATTAGCATGTACATAGGTGTTTATGGCAGAGTACTATAACATTAGTGAAGACGAAATGAGAACGTTCTTGGAAGCTCAAGGGTTCCGTCAAGTCAACCCGCCTAGAACGACTGAATTGGTTTTTGGGAAGCGAGTGGACCAAGATGATATCCCAATGACTTTGAGAGTTTATACAGGGATTAATCCATCTGGTAAATCCCGGCCTGTTGGCAAAGACGCAATCAGGGTTCATTTGTTCATGCAAAACCCTGATGGGAAAATTTCAAAATTAAGCGGTTCCAAGAGAGTCCACCGTGTTTTGTACTGGAAGAAGAACCTCCAAGACCGACTTGATTCTTGGCTTGACTTCATGCCGAAACACAAATGCACTGAATGTGGTTTCCCGATGGTTCCCCGAATGAAGGGTAAGTTCTTAGGATGTTCTCAATTTCCTACTTGCCGAAACACAAAGAATATAGGATGAATGACAATGGGCGACGACCTTAAATACATTATTGTGAGACAAAATGGTGATATGGAATTGCCTCTCACTTTTTCCTTCATGCTAAACCATATCGACGCTGCACAAGGTTTCCGAGCAATCAGCGATACACCTTACAGCAACATCGTAGCAGCGGGGTTTTGTCGCATTGAAGTAGACCAAGATGGGAATCTCGCCGTGGACTGTCGTGGTCAAAGTACCACATTGGGTATCCAATCAAGGCCCGAAGATGCTGCAATAATCAAAAGGGAATTGAACCGTTGGATGCCAAGCTGGGGCTAATTATTAAGTAATCAGTTAGCATGTACAAGGGATACTATGAGCTTACAAAATAACATATTGGAATTGCAAATACTGACTGAAAAGAATGCCCGTGATGGCATGACCATATCAGATGCACGCTTTGACTTTAAGGGTGTCCCTGCGTTGTTGAGTTTCACAGAAGGTCATTGGGTTGCAAGTAATGAATTTGGTTCATCTACGATAGTAGTCCTGCGTGACTATCTAATCCACATTGAAGGATTGCATCCAATGATGCCCCCTATGAGTTACAGTGACAAAATGCACAAGAAGCTCTGGACGATTACCACTGGTGAAGCTATCACAGGTTACATCAGAGAAGAAGTTAGAGGTAGTCATCTTTTTTGGGCTATCATTCGTCACAATTTGGATAACTACGAATTAATTTTGACTCGTCCTTCCTACACCCAATTCAATGAATTCACGCCCACATTTACCAATGAGGAAATGTACACCACAACGGAACTCACCGAAGCGATATCAGCAGCCGGAATATCTGAATCGGTGTTAGCAGCTAAAGACAACTAGCATGAACATAACAGAAGCAATCAATGCGATAGTAGAACAGTGGTACGCTGAACGGGAGGACACCTTCCGTAATAGTGATGAAATCACAATTGACAATATAAGATATCACATCAATTGTGGTCTTTGTGAAGAATTAGCTGAAACCATCATTCGCAGTGGAGAATTTGAAGGGGCCGAAGGATTTTGGGGCGACAACTTCGATGCAGAGTTTTGGGGCATAGACGTTGAAGGTTGGGTAGAATACGCCGCCTATCATTACTTCATTCTCTACAAAGGTAGATATTACGATTCAGAAGCACCAGAAGGTGTAGACCATCCCAAAGATTTACCATTGTATCAAAAAAATTTGATATACGCCACAACTGGTCAAATTTGGGACTGGAAAAACGAAAAATTCTACGCAAAGGTAGCAGGGTAATGGATAAAGGCCCAATTCAACTTACGCTGACAAGAGAAGCATATGTTTCTTTAAAGAGAAGTATCACTGTTGCTCAAATCTGTAGACAACTATCCCCATCAGAAACATTTGTTGCCTTATTGCTAAAGAAAATGGATTCTGGGGACAAAGAATGGAAATGTGAAATCAAGAACGATTTGGATTGAACATGGGAAACAACAGAACAGAACAAAAGAGAAGAGGCAAACAAAGAAAGAAATTGCGAGAGCAAGGACTTTCAGAACAACAAGTAATGCGACGAGTCCCGGTTCCCGGTACTCGTTTTGTCAGTGGCATTGAATCATGTCTTAGGCATAAAGCTCAATGTGAACATTTGTCACAAGATAATTTTGATGGAGAATGGTAGAATGAAACATATCACCACAATATTCCTCATTTCAATACCGATTGGGTGGATTACATTTCTTATTCCTTGCCTTGCTATCCCTACTGTGTACGCCGTAGGAACCCTAGGCGTATCTTCGACCCTATACAACGTCTTAGGACGTTAGGGGCTAACCTACGCCCTCTGCGATAAGTCTGTAGCTTGGTTAGAATGTGCAATATCTCTAATGTGTAATTGATTTAATTAAGTTGTACATGAGAGAGTGTAAAGCCTTTGGCTCTGCGGATAGAAGTATGAGACTTAGGAAGTAAGTTGGTGAATTTCCTGTACACCGACTATACAGGTACTTCCTCTGAATCCGTGGAGCCAAAGGCTTTTTTAGTTTATGATTATTAATTAAGATGTACATAAGAGAGCATGATGAGTTACTTACTACCTCTGATGTGTATCGGGCAAATGGCAATGCACATGCCAGCGGCACTCAACGCCGAAGACATGCTGCCCCCAATGCACCTTGAAAAATTTAGCTTGTGGGTGGCTAACGACCACCCAACTACAGAGTGTGAAATAAATAAATTTTGTTATCGCTGGACATCCGGGTTTACTTAACTGGAAGAAAAAGGTAAAGCTAAATATATTATAGACGTACATAAAATGAGAACGATCAAGAGCAACCCCGCCTAATGAGGTGGGGTTGCTCTATTTTGATTAAGTTGTTAATTAAGTTGTACATATGGGTGCATGAAGATAGCTGAAAAATACCAACGGTTCATAGCATGGGTGCTACAAGTAGATAAAGCCCTTCAATGGATGTCAAGGAACCTTGGGAAACAAGAAAAGAAGTTGAAGACCCCGTTGATGATAAAAATCCGTTTGACAGCGTGGAATCACTTGACTCAAACTCCATGGCATACATTTCGCAATTGGCGTCTTCGTCTTGCTTTAATCAAAATGAAAAAAGAAAGACGAAGTGACTAACCTCCCCCTGTACATCTTAATTGATTGCTTTATATAAACTAATTGATTAAGTTGTACATGTAGGGGCATGGCAAATCAAAAAGATTACTATTTGATGCAAAATGTCGGTAAGTCTAAGTATGTGGTGAATTTTCACGACGGGGAGAAAACACACCCGGATGGAAGCAAGTTTTACGACATAAAGATTCTCCGCAACAAGAAAGCCCTTGCATCATTTATACGGCAATTGAAGAGAGATGGCTATACCTTGAGATAGCACTCTTAATATAAACTAATTGATTAAGTTGTACATGTAGTGGCAGGAGATACACCATGTGTTTCAAAAGCAAACCAAAAAACACGCCAATCAGAAGAAACTTTCAACTCTGTGACGGTATTCGCTGTCACACTGATACTAATGTTTTTGTCGAATCCGAAAAAGACCTCAAGAGAATGCAAAACAAACAAGCCCGAACAGGCAGTAAGTGGTTCTGGCAGCGTGTTGACTAACAACAAGGAGAACAAAATGATTTCTGTTGATTGGATAATGGAATACGAAAATGGTGGCATGAGTGATGAAGATATCATAACCGGCTTTCAGCATATGATTGATGATGGCTCGGTATGGCAACTGCAAGGCTGTTATGGACGTATGGCAGTCAATCTTATCGAAGGTGGACACTGCACAAAGGCAGCTTAATATAAACTAATTGATTAAGTTGTACATGTAGGGTCAGGAGATACCACCATGACCAAACCCGAATTCAAACAAGCATTCGCACTCGCCCAAGTCGCCCAGCCGGAAACCGACCATTCAGCCCTTGCTTTGTTCCATGGTTGTGGTCTGTCCGATTTCAAATCCGTACATTGCACACTAGCGGCGGTTGCCGTGTTGATTCGTTACCAGTGTGCCTACATGTTCGGTGGTTGGGACCACGAAGAGTTAGCGAGTATCGCCTATATCGCACGCCGAAAGTTTCAAATAATCGACGCATGAAGCAAGGGATGTAACATGAAAGCATTTGAATGTAACGACATCATTCTCGCTCAACAGGACGCTGAGAGAGATAAACCGCTTCCCAAAAAAACAAGCCACCATATGAGGCGTGAAGCCCTTTGTAAAAAATGGGGTAGACCCAAGAACGAACGCAACTTTAGTATTTATTAAGTTGTTGATTAAGTTGTACATGTAGGGGAAAGGAAACCACCATGATAATCATCTGTGACACTATCAAAGAAATGACCGAAACTGTTGCCGAGCTTTACAAGCAAGGCACCGCTGGCAAGGTCGAAAAACTAGGCAACGGCAACTGGCAAATAGTACTGACAGGATTTTAATTAAGTTGTACATGATTGAGTGTACGAGGCGGAAGCCTCCCCCAGTTCCGGGTGATAGAGCATAAGAACGGGCCGTTAGGCCCACCCAAAATCGGGCGTAAGCCCCCCTTATCACTTCGGGAGTAAGTGAAAGCGAGGTATCCCACAGGATACCTCGCTTGGTTTATATAAAGTAATTAATTAAGTTGTACATGTAAGTACTCAAGGGCTAACGCCCCCCGATCGAATTCTATAATGGGTCACATATCTTCATCGACGAAGATTAACTTGTTGATTAAGTTGTACATATGAGTTCATGGCACTTACAAGAATATATATCGAAGTCGATGAAATCAACCCCGATGGCAGCATGTCCTTGTCCGGGTATGCTGACAGCAGTGATGGGGACCATATCTTCTTAGAAGATGATGAAACCATGTCGGGCATGTTGAAAAAACTCAAGCCCTATGCTGTTGACCATGGCATACTATTCATTGAAGTTCAAGTAGATATGATACCAGATGGTGACTGAACAATGGGATACAATATAGGACAAGTAATTGCTGATATGCACGGAACAAGCATCCACCATATTGGATGTATAAAAGAAGTCGTATCAGTATCCAAATTCGGACTCCCGAACGCCAGCGAAGTCATGTTGAGCATGTTACCACCAAGGGAACCACCCCGGTCTTTCGCAGAGAATAAAGCCTTGTATATTATTGCCGAGAAATCAGCAAAGGGTCAGCAAGCCTTTATCGTAGCGTGGGCTTATGATGGTGTCACATTGGGCGTTGCCCATGTAATACTCGTTGATTAAGTTGTACATAGATATGTGTAGGGTAGGCATATCGAAAATGTGTACCCACCACCTATCGAAAATGTGTAAAGCAAATGAACAAATATAAAGTAACATATGAAGTGCGAACCCTCGGAGCCATTGGCATTTTTGAAGAAATGACCGATGTAGTAGAGGCCAAGACCACCGGGACAGCAGCCTTTACAGCATTCCGTAAGAAGCACGAAGATAGATATGAATTCCGGTCCCCTGTGTCTTGCGATATTATCCAAGCCACTACCGCAATCGAGCCGAGTGATTCGTGGTCCGACCCTTCACTACACCCTCAACGTGAAACCCCCAGTGTGTAACATGTATATTTCATTCCACGTAGAATTTCATAAACGAAAAGACGATTTATACGGGCGAGATTCCGAATGCTTCACTGTGTATTGCGGAAAGAAGCGTTTCACCTTACCATACAACATCGAAAAAGATGATGTATCCGATGAGGAAATCCTCGCCTATGTGAAAAAGGTAATGGACGAGAATAAATGGGAGATACTTGTAAGCATCGACCGAATCGTTACTGAAACCAGAACCATCTTTCAAGCCCCGGACGAAATCGTTGAATGTCCGTGTGGCAAACGGTTCCCAGCAAGTGAATCTTTCGCTCATTACTTCGGTACGCACTATTGTACCGATGTATGCTACGATAAACGACCGCCAATCGAAGAAGTCGAAGGCGAAATGCCACCACATCTACAGGGATAGTTATCAAGTGAATCAATCAAGATATGTCTATTAAATGGATGTATCTTGATTTGTACAAAATTCCGTCGCCATCTCTTGTACATGCTAATCAATCCCTTATTATTAACTAATTAGTTAGCATGTACATGAGGGTGCATGGAAAATCAAAATGGATATGTAGGCTTCTATAAGGATAGGCGGGCAGAATGTCACGCCGATACCAAATTGGAAGCACAACAGAAATTGGCGAAAATGCTCAAGGCAAAACATGGCTATGATGTTTCTGTTGTGCTTGCCTCAAAAGACGGTAAGCCCGTCGTGCATACTGCTACCTAATGATAAACTAATTAGTTAGTATGTACATGAGGGTATAACTGAAAGGGACAAAATGGAAAGTAAAGCGACAATGACAACTCTAGCCGAATCAACCGCCACCAGAAGGGTAGCAGTTCAGGTTATCAATGAAGCCGCCCCAACCGAACGCTCCAAGCTGGAGGCCCGTGAAGGTCAAGTATGGACTACCGACGAAGTTAGTGCCGATTTTGATATCATCGGTTTTGCGGCCCCGATGGTCGTGGCACGCAGGAAGTCAGACGGCGAGAAGGGGACTTTGTTCTTCCAGCACGAACCACGTTTCTATTTTGGCTGGCAAAAGGCATAAACAAAACACGATGTCCCGTTAGGTGAAGCTCAAACCTAACGGGATATCTGCATATACACTTTTCCCCTGTACATACTAATCAATCCCTTATTATTAACTAATTAGTTAGCATGTACATAGACTGGTAGTTGAACAACACAAGGAAAACGCAATGTCAGAATATATCAACCTCACTGACGTACTCAAGACCGCAGAGCATATACTTACAACCTCGGTCCAAAACAGTGCTGAATTTGGCCGTGAAACTGAGTTCCAGTTTCACAACAAAATCGGGATATCTCTTTTCGTATCTCATGAAATTAGACTACGTAATGAAAATTTCGGCGGCTTCACCATTAGCGTCTGTGTCAACCAAGAAAAATCGCAATTGGGCGATAAACTGAATAGACAAGATGCTTATATGATACTCCGGGGAGCGTTGAGCATATTGAACACCGCCGAAGCCAAAGCCAAAGCAGCATAATTATTAACTAATTAGTTAGCAAGTACATATAGGTGCATCATGAGAATAGCAATACAGGTAGATAAGGACGACCGGGACGCTGGCTGTGACTATCCCGACTTCTGCGTTAGGTGCTTCAAAAACGGAGCCGCCAAAGCGACAGCAGCCGCCATCGTTAAGGTACATCCCGATATGTCAATCGACACCGATATGGACCCCGACGACCATCCCGACTACGACGATGGAGAATACTTCTGCGAGTGCTGTGAGAAAAAACTAACAAGCAAAGACTAGTCAGGCGTTGGGACACGCCTACCGAGGAATCTATCAGGTTCCTCGGTCCATTTTTCAATTCCCCCTGTACATGCTAACCAATCCCTTATTATTAACTAATTAGTTAGCATGTACACTTGGTGGTATGACACAACAAGATAACATTGACAGACAAACAAGAGTAAACGAAATGCTTATCAGAGAATACAAAGGCGTCAAGTTCCCTTGCCCCGGTGTCTGCACAAATAAGTGGGATACCGAAGATTGGAAACAGTGGATTGAAAATCACAGAACCAATTAGTTATTAATTAACTTGTACATGATTGGTCAGTAAGTAAACGAACGAAACACTTTAGTAAAGGATTACCACCACCATGCCGAAGAAACCCACCGAAACAACTGCACTCGAAGACATCCGAGCCAAAATCGAAGAAACCAAACAGGAAATGGCCGAAAGAGACCAAGTAATCGAGGCGGCGCAAGAACTGAACGAACTGAATAAGAAAGCCAATCAGCAAATCGACATGCTGAACCGACTCGCAATCTGCGCCGACGACACCGATGTTGACTGGTTGATGGTTTACAAAACGCAGTCCCACCGCTTCAACAAAGGCGGTACGCCGCTCGAAATTCTCCATCTGCTGATTGCGGGGAAAATCGAAACCAACGATAAAAACTGCCTGACCCCGGCAGATGTACGGGACCAGTTGATAGCACTGGGATACCACAAATACGCCGCTTTCAATAACAACCAAGGCTATGCGTTGGTCTACGGTGCCTTGCGAAAAATCGGGGCAATGGCCGGAATGCAATGGATGAACGCCATCCGAGTCGGCATCTACATCTAAAACCCACTAACCACGATATCCCGTTAGGTGAAGCTCATACCTAACGGGATATCTGTTTATATTCAACCCCCTGTACATGATAATCAATTGCTTATAATAAACTAATTCGTTAGCATGTACACAATGGAGCATGAAGCAAAGTAACACAATACAACGAAACTGACGAAAAGAAAAGAAAAGTAATTAGTTAAGTTGTACATGATGAGATGTAAAGTAAAACAAACAATCGCCACACTAACCAAAGACGCACAGAGAAGAGAAGGAAAAGCCCATGATTACACCGGAATCAATCACGACCCTGACCGAAGCCGAAAAGCTCCAAGCAGATGCGCTCGAAGCACACTGCGACGGAATCATCGGACCCGCAAGCCAGTTGGACCCCGCCCAGAAAGATTACGTTGTCGATATGGGTGCTTACGCCAAGGCCGCCAAGAAAGCCGACAAGGACTTTGTCCTGTCCATCAAGGTCCGGGCGAACGTAGCCACACGCTACGAAGAGGCGAACTGGAAAGTCGCTTACGATGTCGCAACGTCCAAGCTGACTTTCACCATGCCCAAGGTGAAACGCACGTACAAGAAACGTGACCCCTCGCCCGCCGTAGTCGTACCGCCCGCCGAAGCTGCATAACTGCATAACCGCATAACTCCGAAGCTGTAAAAATATTATCGGAACGGCCCCGCTGGAATTCCACCAGCGGGGCTTTGTTTTATATTAAGTTATTAGTTAGCATGTACATAAGAAGGTAGTTAAAAGGCAACGTGACGCAACACCCCCGACCGGATGGCCCTATATAACTGGGCACTGCGGGGGAAGCCCCGGCATCGTCCCCCGAAGGGATGCCGGGGCTTTGTTTTATATTAAGTTATTAATTAGCATGTACATAAGTAAGTGTTCAGAATGAAAGGAACAACAATGTCATTGAACGTGAATTTCGACGAATGTAAACCAGCCTTTGAAAAATGCGACAAAGGCTACAAACCCGAAGGACCATTTGCCATGGTCAAACGTGACGAAAAGGGCAATATCACACATCGTCTTACCCATACATGTCGAGCCATCGTTGGAATGCTCATGGGCCTCGGCATGGGAAGAATCACAGGAAAGACGGTTAACGAGTTCACCGAAAGAAGCGAACTCTGGCAGGATGTAATCGGACCATGTGGACCGGGATGGTGCGATGATGCAGAGGACGAAATCAAATACGTGCGAATAACCCCCGAAGATATCCGCAACCATATCGGCTTGGCCTCCAACGTGTCCAAAGAGACAAATGCAGTCTTCTACAAGAAGCTGCGGGGCAACGTCAAGGACCGTCTGTGGAGACTGGCCCAGAAAGCCGCCCAAGCTGCATAACGAAGGTCGATGAGGTGCGACCCGCCATGCAAACCAGCTCAACAAGAAGTCCCCGCCCCGGATGGGTGGGGACTTTCCTTTATATTAAGTTATTAGTTAGCATGTACATAAGTAAGTGTTCAGAACGAAAGGAAACGACATGGACGCAAATCAGGCAGCAGACAAACTGGCAAAAGCCGCTAGTAAAGACACCAAAGGCAAAGGCACCGACCATCTAGGCACCAGTATGAGAGACATGCTGAAGGCTGGTGTAAGCGACGAGGTGCTGCTGACAGGCATGAGTGTGGCATCAGGGTACTTATCCCCCGAGTCCGCCGTAGCCTAACCCCCCGCCCCCTAACCCTTGGCCCCGCCCCCTCCGGGCGGGGTCTCTTATATATTAAGGTATTAATTAGCATGTACAGGGATTACTTTACTAATTAGCATGTACAAGATAGTGCATGAGCAAGTCGAAGACCCTCATCATTGCTGCTCTGCTGTTGGCCCTCCCTGCTGGTATCGTACTCGCAGGAACATGGCTGACAGTGCAACGGCACAAACGGAAAGGACTCACCGATGAACATCAAGCTCGAAGCAATGGAACAGGCACGCAGACAGGAGCAGGAACGACTCACCACGAACTGCTCACCGTGTACTCCTGACGAACACTGTGCCGAGTGCCCCGGTCAAGGGTAACACGACAACATACCAGCATCCCCGACCCCGCAGCAATGCGGGGCGGGGTTGCTTAGTTACCTTGTACATGATGGGGTGTAAGATACACCACCATGAACGAAAGGAAACACATCATGGACGCATCGAGAGACGAGAGAGTGATAGCAATCAGAGCCGACAACCTCATCGGTACAGACTCATGCTCATTCATTGATGAATGCTTGAGTGATGCTGACATCGTAGAGGAACTAGACAGGCGTAACATAGTGTCACCTGTCGATGCTATCAAGCACCTCATCGACGCACAGCATGGACAGTACGAGCGAGGGTTGGGTACACGAGCAGGCGACGATGATGACCCCATCCTCATTCAGTTCAACGACTGGGTAGTCAGACGTGACGCTCACCTACTCACACTACCCAGCTAACCCAGCCCAGCCCCCAGCCCTGCCCCGGTCAGGGGGCAGGGCTGGGTGACG
>Ga0075116_10000357_pt1 | contig 21677 bp, 15 predicted proteins | sample AntAceMetag02UKC_FD_69786 | JGI IMG/M metagenome (GOLD analysis project Ga0075116, IMG submission 69786) | Saline lake microbial communities from Ace Lake, Antarctica- Antarctic Ace Lake Metagenome 02UKC | ecosystem: Environmental > Aquatic > Non-marine Saline and Alkaline > Saline | place...
AAAAGGCTGTTTACTTTAGATATTAACATAAAAATGGAAAAACTTAATTTTGAATGCAAGGAATTAGATAAGAGTAAAATTCATAAATTAATTCTTTTAGCAGATGAAACTGAATGGATTTTAATGGTTTATTCTCAGTTTGGATTTAATACTTATGAAGAAATTAGGGCGTTTGCTTTAAAGTATGAAAATGAATGGATGAATTATTTTTATTGGAGTAAAGAGATTGAATCAGAATTTTTAAAAGTAATTTTAAATTTTTATCCAAAAGGAAGAAAACAAATTCAAGTTGCAAAATATTACAGAGAAGCAAGTTTAAATTGGTTTCCAACTAATATTTATGATACTTTTTTAAAAAAACAAGGAGATAAAAATGGTAAAAAGAATTAAAAAACCTCAAAATGATTATCCAAGTAGTGATGAAATTGATGCTTTAATTGTTGCGAGTAAGACTGAAAGACAAGATAGAGATAAGCTTTTTAGCGATATTTATGAAAAGGCTAAGGTTTATTTATATGGAGAAAATATGCTTAGTAATGACCATAAAATTAATTTAAGCGTTGGGGAATTTGAGATATTAATGACGGAAGTTAAAAAGGTTATGGATATTCCAAGATTTAATACTGCTTGGAGATTAGGGTTTCCTGAGTCACATTGGGATTATTTTGAACAATCTGATTTTATTAATTTTATGAGAGATAAAAAAGAAGAAGAATTTAAAAAGTATTTAGAAGAATTTAAAAGCGGGAAGTGGAGTAAATGATAAATGATACAGAGTTTTTACTTATTTTATATTGTTGTGGAAAGTCTATTGTTATTGGAATAATGATTATGGGAATTGGTATTTTAAGAAATCTAAATAAATGGAAAAAAGAAAATGATAATTAATATTGATTCCCCTGATAATAAAGAATTTTTTAGAATTAAAAAAATACTTGATGAATTGCGTAATAGTGAAGATTATAATAAAGATAGGATTATTTTATTGACTAATCTTGCTAAAAAACTTATGGAAGATATTAAGATTAACACAGATGACGGAAAGATAACCGCTAATCGTTTCTCAGGAACTAAGATAGTAAATAGTAAAATGACAGAGGCGGAAGTATTATCTGAAACTTATAAAGCTATCGAAGAACAGTTTAATTTAGATATAGCAATTGAGAATTTAACAGCTCTTGTTCGTTTTTGGAAAAACTCAAGCAAAGAGAAAGATGTTTATGAACCTTTGCTAAAAGAGATTGTTGAAGTTTTAGATGATACGCAGGTTTATCTTGAACAGATTAAAAAGGTTGAAGATATTAAGAAAATAATAAAGGGCAAAGAAGATATTATTCTTAGTTTACAAAATGAAAAGAAAGGAATTATACAGGAATTAGATATTGAAAAGTTTAAAGTTAAAAAATGGAAGGATAGTATTCAACCACTTCTTAATAACCTTAATATAGTTAAGGCATTACTGGATTTTAAAAATAGTGTAAACCAATTAACAACTCCACATCTTGGGTTATTTTCTGATGTTGTTGTTTATTTAATTCTTGAGGGTGGAAAAGATGGTATTCCAAACATAGCTGAGGGTTTAGGCGTAACTCAGGAACTTATAATGGAGGTTCAAAGACTTTATGTAGATTTCTTGGAATTAAGCCCAAGTGGAGAAATGATTGGGATTGTTCCAAAAGAGGAATATGATTTTAATATTGAAGAATATTTAGAAGAAATAGAACATAGTAAAAAGCCTAATTTTAAATTAAAAACTAAAACTACTGAAAAAATAATTCATAAAGAGTTAGGGGAAGGAGTTATTAAAGAAGAAGTTAAAGAAGAAATTAAAAAGGAGGATGCGGAAAGTGAAGAAGTCAAGACCACCAAAAACAATAAGAGAAAGAAATAAACTTCGTTGTAGTGTTTGCAGAAAGAAAGAACTTTTGGATGCTATTGAGAAAATAGATGGAGTTTGTTATTCTTGTAAAAATAAAAATGGTAGATAATGAAGTAAAAAAAATAATTGGTGCAAAAAGACAATCCAAGACTCCTTTTAATTTAGTTTTTCCTGAAAATAAAACCACTACATTAAATCAAAATTTAATTCTTTTAGCAAGGCAAGGAACAGGAAAAAGTAATTTATTAATGGGTATAGTTTATCAGTTAATTAAAGCATATATTGAAGAAGATAGTCGTTTTGGGGCAATACCAATTGTTTTTGCACCATTATTTGAATTAACTCAACTTACTTATCCAAGTAAAAATGAAAATCTTGCACCTTATCAAGTTTCAGAAGGAATTGATTGTTTGCAATTTAGTTTTAAAATTGCTAATCCTCCAGAAGACTCTGATATTCGTATTATTGGATTAGATTTTAATAAATTAACACAAGAAGATATTTGTGCGTTTGCAGGTTTTAGTGGGGATTTAAAAGTTTTGGGAAATGTTCAGAAAATTTTAATTTCTTTGAAAAAAGATAAACCTAATTATGATATTGATGATTTTTTAGAAATAATGTGGGAAGATAAAAGCCTAAGAGATGCACTTTATTATGTATTTAGTAGGCTTAAAGAAGAAGGATTTTTTGATAGTAATTTAGAACAAATTGATTGGATGAGTTGGATTAGAGAAAGAAAACCTATTATTTTTAACTTTGGAGATATTGATGATAAGTTTTTATATAATTCTATTACAGGTATTTTACTTGGTGGGCTTTGGGATTTAAGTATTAAATTTTATAATGCTTTTCAAAAAAGTCAAAGGTTATCAGATAGAAGAATAAAAGGTTTAGAAATTGAAGAAAAGCATTTGTTAGATGATGATGATGAATTTTTATTAAAAAACTTTTGGATAGCTTTACTTTTTGATGAAGCTCATCAAATATTTAACGCAACTAAAAGCACAGAATTAAAATATTTCCCCGCACATTATTATTATAAGAAAATTAGTGATTTAATGGGAAGAAAAAGAGGTTTTAAATATAATTTACTTGTAACTCAGAAGATTATGGAGCTTTATTATGGATTTAGAAAGAGTTTTAATAGTCTTTACTTAGGAAGTATTGTTTATCAGAACGATAGGGATTATATGAATAGTGAATTAGGAATAAAAAAAGATGATATTGGGGTTATTTGTAGATTAAGAAAGTATGAATGGGCTGTTGTAAATCTAGATAGATATCATAGTAAACTTCCAAGAAGCGTTGCTAAGTTTAAAGCTTATCTTTCTCCTGCTGGTCAACCAGTTTAAGCCCTATTTCTAAACGAGTTTAAAACCACTTTAATTTTTTAAAAAACCTTATAAACTGTTAATACTTAGCAATATTACAATGGAGGATAAAAAAGAAAGAAAATGAAAGCTCACTTTATGAATAAGAAAGGAGCTGTTCTACCTATGAGAACCACTGGAAGAAAGCAGAAAAGCGGTCTTTTGACGTGGGCATTTATTATAGTTGGCGGTGTTTTCTTAGTTATGGGTGCCACAGGCGTTTATAACAAATGGCTTGCTCCTGCTTTAGATAGCAAGGGAATAACAAGTTCATTAGAAGACTCTTCTGGAGATATCGTTATTGAGGGTTCAAGCTCTCAATATCTTGACCGACCAGACGCTGCAAGTTTTACTTTCCAAGTATTAGATACTGCGAATGATAACGCTGTTATCTCAGCTGGTATTCCAGTTGGCGGAATTACGCAAGTAACAGACGCTGATGGTGTAACAACTGTTAAGGAGTATTTAAGCACTGCGAGTGATGAAACCAACGACACTATAACATCTGTTCCTGAAGACACAGTTTTGACTTTCTACGGGGGAGATGCAACTTATTACCTTAATCCTTTGACAGGACGTCAAATTGATATAGGCGATAAGATTACTCTTTATGGTGCAACAATTCAGACTGAAGCAAATATGGTCGTAACAGTTTACGACGATACTGGTTCAACTGCGTTAAGCACTGCGGATGTTTCTGGAGCACATGATTATAAGGCTACTCTTGGCGAAGGTCAAAGGGAAATCATATATATCAAGCTAAGTAACAACGGAGCGGACGGGACTTTTAATATTAAGTCAATCTGCACTGGAACCGAAGGAGCAAATGTTTCATCCCTTGAAATAGTTGGTTCTGATTGGACTAAAGGTTTAAGACCTATCTTCGTCGAAGACGGAGCTGTTGATGTAAACGAAACAGAAACAAATTCTGCACTTACAAGTGCTGAATATGAGACTTGTTATGTTTATAAGACTGGAACAAACGAAGTTATTTCCCTAGAGGAATGGGAAGATACACCAAACATTAAAGCTATGATTAATGCCAAGACTGGCAAGAATCCTACTGACGATGTTGTATTTTTCACTGCGTTTGATGGTGCTTGGGCACGAGGTTCTGACGGAAAAGCATACTTTGACTTCTATCAACACGATGGAGATGAAGCAAGTGTTGGTTTGTTAGAAAGTATCGATAGTCCTTTGGGTAAACAGCTTGGTGCAATAATCGAACTAGATTAGTTCGGTTAATGCTCAATTGTTAAGTTTATTTACAATTTTGGGGGAAATTAATTTTTCCCCCTTTTTTTTTGTTATTATTAAAAGAAGTAAGTTATTTAAAGATAGAAAACCTTTAAATAATAGGAATAAATAGGGTAATCCGATTAAAAAGAAAATGAAATTAAAAGAAATTCAAAGCAAAACAAGAATTAGAACTTATGGTGGAAAAAAAACTGGGGTTATTAGCTTAATTTTAATTGGTTTATTTATTGGAACTGGAACATTACTTGCAAAAATCATATTTCAATGGTTGGGGTGGATTTAAAATGGGGACTAAAGTAGCAAATTAAAATGGCAAATGGATTTATTAGAACAACTGGAAAGAAAAATCAAACAAATATGCTTTTAATAATTTTGATTGTTTTAACTCTTGTTGGAATTATGGCTGATTTAATTGTATTAAAGGAGGGTTGGAGAAGCTTATTTAGTTGGCTTTTCTAAATTATTATGGCAACATTAGGTTCTTCACCAAGTAAAGGAGGAGTAAGTTTAGGAGATATTATTTTCGTTCTTCTTATCGCTATGGGTTGGTTTTTCTTAGTTCAAGTTAGCAGTAGTTTTGTAGTTATTGCAATGTCTGGTTTAGCTTGGTTTATGGTTACCTTATATATAATAAGCAGATTTACGGGCTTTTTAAATTATATGAAACTTTTAAGACCGACTTGGACAATTAGTTATTTAATATCATTACCAATTTGGTTACTTATGTTTGCAATTCTTCCAGTTCAGAAATTACCTAGTGCAATAACTGAAGGCTCCAAATACTTTTTAGACCAAATTATATCCCCGCCAGTTATGGACTGGGTTGTTAATAGCCTTTTCTTTGCAATTACTGAAAGTTTATTAATAGTATTCTTAATCAGTTTATTTATAGGCGTTGCAATGAAGAAAAAAGGAAAACTAACAAGAGAAAATAAAAATGGACAATTAGCTGCAATATTCTTAGTTGTTGGATTTGCTTCTCTATTACATACAGGGGTTGCATTAAATATGGCAGACGCAGGACAGTTTAGTTTTACGGTTGTTTTAGTTCACCAATTAGTTTCGTTCTTTATAATGGTTATGATGGGAATGGTATTCGGTGCACCTGGAATCATAGCCCCGCACATGGCAAAGAATGATTTAGTTTATGCATCTGTTGGTTTATGGTGGATTAGTTTATTAATCTGTATAGTAATGGATATTGTTTCAATATTTAGTTCGGGCGGTAAAGTCAAGAAAGTAGTAAATGAACAACTGGGGTTCACTTAGTGTGAGTAGTAACTATATAATGGTTACCAACCTTTAAATAAACAAACCCCTTAAAATACACAATGAAGATAAATAATAAAAAAACCCAATTAAAGAAGATATCCATAGTAATGGCTTTCTTATTAGTTTTATCTCTAACTTTTGTTTTAGCTTATCCATTAATTGTAGAATCAAGTTCTAATCCCGATGATTTAGATAGTTTTAATAAAAATAATCAAGAGTTTAATTATACCTTATATGAATACGATTATTTAACATTTACAGATAATGGTGTAAGTTTTGATATACCTAAAACCCTAATAATGAATGATACTTTTAGTGGAGATTTTTTTAGTTTTTCAATTTGGGTAAATTTACCAAGTAGTAATGAAGATTGGAAGGAAATTTGGGGAACTTCAGGTTCTACCACAAGAATGGAAGTTTATACTGCTTTTGATGCAATATCTTATCGGCTTTATAATTCAACAGGGGGGTATGTAGAACTTTATGTTTCTGATTTTTATACTCCTAATGAATGGTTTAACGCTATTGTAACTTATAACGCTACAGAAGGAAAAGCAAGGTCTTATAGAAATGGGGAATTAGTAGACATTGATGATTTTACTGGAAGTTTAGCTTTATGGAGTGGAAATTTATCTTTCATGAATGGACTTAATGGTTCTATAGATGAAGTAAGAATTTATAATAAAACTTTAAATATAACAGAGGTAGAAAATATTTATTCTGCAAAAAGGGCTTATACTAATCAAACTATTTCTTCAGATGGTTTAATTTTATGGTTACCTATTAATGAAAAAAGCGGAACAGATGTTTTTGATGCAACTGGAAATTTAGGAAATGGAGATTTAACAGGAAGTGATTATGAATGGACAAATGGAGATTTAACAGAAATTAAATGGATTTGGGATAATTCTAATTATACTATTTACAATGATAATAATTTAATTTTAATGTTAAATTTAGATAATCGTTCTTCTTTAGGGGAAGATAGCATCACTATTAAAGATTTAAGTTCAGAAGGAAATGATGGTGTTATTTATAATACTATTAATGGAGTTATGACTTCTAATGGAAAATATAATGGGGCACTTTCTTCAAATGAAGGTATAAAAGGACATATTCGTATTCCAAATCAAAACTCATTAACTAATTTATCAAATAATTTTACACTTATGGCTTGGATAAATCCTGCTGAAAAAGCAGGAGGTTCTGGAGATAGGTTTGTTATTTTAGGAAAAGACTATGACCTTTCAAATTATGGATTTTTCTTAGGACTAGAAGGTTATGATTCAACCGAAGAATTAGAATTTAGAATTAACGGACAAGATTCACAAAGAATTATTTATGATTATGATTTTAGTTTAGATAAATGGACTCATGTTGCAGTAACTTATATTGATGGAAATGCAACATTATTTATTAATGGAGATTTTGTTAAAACCGCAATAGTAGGCGATATTAATGGAAGTTCTGGAAGAGATTTAGCAATTGGTGCATCAAATGTTTATGCAACTTGGAACGATGGTTCTTGGAGATTTAATGGGAGTATTGATGAGGTTAGGGTTTGGAATAAAACTTTATCCTTTAATGAAGTTTCTCAAATGTATTCTTCTCAGGTAACAAAATATGATTTAGATAGTTGGGGCTTTTATATTAATCAAACAGAAGTTGATGGAACTTATAATTATGCTGTTTGTTCTATTAATTCTGAAGATGATGAAGAATGTTTTACCACAGAAACTATTAACTTTGATACTGCTTATCCTCAATTTATTGAAATAGATGCTCCCGAGGTTACAACTTCAAATTCTACTATTAATATTGATTATAATATAACTGAATCAAATTTAGATAAATTTAAATTTATATGGAATAATACAAATTTAAGTTTTTTAGGGGATGATGTTATTATGTTTTATAATTTTAACAATCGTTCTTCTTTGGGAGAAAATGATTCTTATGTTAAAGATTTAAGCGGAAATGGATTTGATTTAAATTCTTTTGTTGGAGCGGAATGGTCAGAAGATTATGGAAAATACAATGGAGCTTTTAAATTTAATGGAACACAATCTCAAGATGTTTTAGTTTCTCCTCTTTTTAATAATTCTAACGAGTATTCTTTCTGTTTTTGGTTAAACGCAACTCCAGAATATGCAGATTCTTGGCAAACTATAATGTATCGGCAAAATACTGCAAATAGAAATAATGAATTTGGAATTTATATTCGTAATGGAACCATAGGAAGTGATTATATCGCTTTTGAATTTTGGGACGAAGCAGGGGCAGGGGCAGAATTTAGTCAAACTTATGGAGGAATTTATAATCAAGGATATTTACATTTTTGTAATACCGTTGATGGAAATACTAATTTGGCAAAATTATATGTTAATGGAGTTTTAGATGAAACAGATACGATTGTTAATCATAATGTAACTAATATTGAAGGTAGAATAGAATTTAATAAAGATTTTAATGGTTCTATAGATGATTTTATTATGCTTAATCGTTCTCTTTCAGCAGATGAAGTAAATCAAATTTATTCTGCATCTTTCACTAAATATGATTCAAGTAATTGGAATTTTTATATTAATAAAACAATACCAATTACTTCGGGGGATTCTTTAGATTATACTTATAGCTTATGCGGGGAAGATTTATTAAATGGAGAAAATTGCACAACTACCAATACAATAACAAGAATCCCTGAAAATATAATGGTTTTTGCAAATTTTACAAATGAATTATTCACTGTAATTGATAATATGAATGGGGTTGGAACACATTCAAGTTTTGCTTCTACGGATACAGTAACTTATACAAATGATTGTTCAACTTCTAGAACTGCAAATTATACAGATTCAAGACAAAAATTATTAGAATCTGGAATAAAAACCATAAGAAGAGATATGAATTTACAAAGCAGATTTTCTTCAGGAGAAACACTTACTGGTGGTTCACAAGATAGGGAAATTGTAGAATTTGCATATAATAATGGATTAAAAGTTCTTTATATTGCAGATTATACCCCTATTTGGTTGGCAAATACAACTGATGGTTATTGCGCAGAAGATGAAGGATATGGGTATATTACCTGTAATCCTACAAATATAACTAAGTGGGCAGAATTATCCTATGAAGCTCTTAGAAATTTTACAAATAATTGGGAATATTTAGATGCTATAGAAGGTGTTCAAATAAGAAATGAACCATATCATACTGGGTTTTGGCTAAGTAATTTATCTAATGACCATCAAATTAAAGCTGATTTATATTGGGAAAATTATAATATTTCTTATTATTATTGGAAAGCTTTAAATCCATCAATAAACATTATAGGAGCTTCTTTTTATGCAGATAGTGCTCCTAATATGGCTAATACTTGGATTTCTAATATGGCTATTGCAAATAACTCTGATGGTTGGGCAATAAGTGATTATGTTGCTTTAAATAATTTTGATGTATATAAAGAAAGAATAGATTGGATGTTGGGAAGATGTGATGTTTACGGGGCAGATTGCACAAATATTTATATTACTGAAACAAATCTTGGTTGGAATACAGGCTATTCTCATACTAATAAACATTATGCAATTTTAGGAAATAGCTTAATAGATTCATTAAATAATTATGCAGATAGAATTCATGTAATGACTTTTAAATGGGAAGTTAATAATTATAATATATCTTGTAGTGGATATAACGGTGATTATGCTATTTATTCAGAATTTGACACATTACCTTCAGGGGCAAGGGATACTATACAGAATTTTGCAGAACTTTGTTCTGCTCAGTCCAAAGTATTTTCAAGTAGCCCTATAAGTTCTAATCTTAAAATGTTGACTTGTAATAAAGGAGAAGATTATAACACTATGCTTATAAATATAGGAACAGATGCATTAAATTTATCTGTAAATTTAAGTGGAAGTTATCCTTATAATAATGTAACAGATTTTGAAACAAAAGAAATTACCGCTTTAACATCGGAAATTGCAGAAATGGGTTCTTTGGCAAGTAATGAAATAATGTATTTATCCTCAGGAGTAGCCCCTACAATTACAAATCTAAACAATAATTCTTATGTTAATAGTTCTTCTGTTAATTTTACTGCAAATCTCACAGATGGAATTAGTTTAAAAAATGCAACTTTAAATATCTATAATGGAAGTTTAATAACAAGAGTGATTACTTATGTTTCAGGAGAAATAAGTGTTATTCAAAGTTGGATAGTAGATTTAGCAGATGGTGTTTATACATGGTGGATAAGTTTATGGGATGATGAAGAACAAAATACCATAAGTTCAAATCAAACTTGGACAGTTGATACAATTTATCCAACAATAGAATTTACTTCTCCAACTGAAGGAAATGGTTCTATACTTTCCGAAACCTCTTTATTTATAAATTATTCAACAGGAGATTTAAATAATGTTTATTCTTTTACAGACTTTGATAATTCTATTATTGGATGGTGGAGATTTGAAGATTTAGCAAATGATGAATTTGGAAATTATAATGGAATCATTAATGGAACAAGTAAAATTTCAAATGGAATTTTTGGAGAAGCATATAATTTTGATGGAATTAATGATGAAATAACTGGAAGTTTTACAACTCCAATAGATTTAACTAATAATGGTTCCTTATCTCTTTGGTTTAAAGTTCCAGCAATTACACCTGCTTCGGAATACTTATTTACATTACAAGCAGGGGATAGATTTGTTGGAAGACTTAAAAATGATGGTAATCTAAATTTTATAGTTTATGATACTACTTGGAGAAATACCGAGGCATCTTCTAATTATCCAACTGACGAATGGGTTCACGCTGTTTTTATCTGGACAACTAATGATTTTTATATTTATATGAATGGGGTAAACGGAACTCATATAAGTAGAGGAACTCAAAGCCCTGCAACTTCGTCTTCTTTTGTATTTGGTAACTCATTGATTACAAATTATTTAAATGGTTCAATGGATGAAATAATATTGTTTAATCGCTCTATTACACAAGAAGAAGTTTTAAGTTTATATAATTCAACTTCAACATATCATAATTTTACAAGTTTAGGAGAGGGAATTTATGATATTCAATCTTATGTAGTTGACCAAGCTGGAAATATTAATGAAACAGAACTAAGAACTTTAACACTAGACACCACCCAACCAACTTTAAACATAACTTACCCATTAAACACAAGTTATAACCTTAATGTAACTGAGTTAAATTATACTATTATTGATGTAAATCCTGATAGTTGTTGGTATTCAATAGATGGCGGAGCAACTAATTCAACAAGCGTTGTTGCAGGAGTAAACTTCACAGGAATAACAAGTGTTGAGGGAAGTAATACTTGGACAGTTTATTGCAATGATTCAGCGGGTAATGAAAACTCAACAAGCGTAACTTTTTTCTTTAAGGACGATATTGACCCCGTAGTAAGTAAATCAACGCCCATAAGCGGTCTATCAACTACTTCAACGCAAATACTTTATACTTATATGGCAACAGATACAAATGTTATAAGTAATTGCAGTTTGGTAATTAATGACACTATTCAAGCCACAAACACATCAGTATCTAATCAAAGTATAAACCACACTTTCGACTTTGCTTATTCCCCAAGAGGTAATTTTAACTGGAGTATTCAATGTTATGATAATTATGGAAACTTAGGAACAACTGGAAATATTGAAATAGAATTAAGAACAGAAGCTGGATATGTTGAAGGGGGAAGCACTGGCGGAGGTTCTACTTCTGACACTAATGACACAGTTCTGGGAAATTACACAACCCCAGTTTCAAATGTAACTAATCAAACTAATGGAACTAATGGAACAACTACTGAGCCAGTAAGCACTTGGAGCGGAGACACGAGAGAGCAAATGAAGAAAGCAATGGACTTTACAAAATATTGGCTTTTTGAAAAAGGTTGGGCAGTTTATCTTGCTTCCTTTTTTGGAATAATTTTAATGTTAAAGCTGACTTTTGGAGGGAACAAAAAAGAACGAAAAGTAAATAGAGGTTTTCCTGACAGAAGATTCAGGAGATAGTTTTAAAAATGGTTGATATGAATGGAACACATACTTACGGGAGAAATGATAAAAAAGATTATACAGGGATTGTTATTATTATTTGCGTTCTTGCCCTTTTTACATTATTTTTTATTGGGTATCTTTTCAATGAAAAAGCCATTGAAGATACAGATAAACAAACAACTAATGAAAGATTATTAAATAATAGAATTGTTTTATTAGAAAGAGATATAGAAGTTATGCAAGGAACTATAAATGATTTGCCAACTGGTTCAGGGGGCGGTGGAGGAGTTTCTACAAGCACTTTAAATGAAATGTTTTTGGATTATTATTTGAAAACTAATGTTTACAATACTTCTGAAACTTATAATATTTCAGAAATTAATGCAAATTTTTCTTTATACTTGCTTCAAGTAGACCAACGATATAATGAAACAGATTTAATTAATCTTATTAACACCACTCAAAATATAATGAGTTTAGGATTTTATAACACTACTGAGATTGATAATAATTTATCAAATTATCTTCTTGGAACAGACCAAAGATATAATGATACAACTTTAATTAATTCAGTAAACACTACTCAGAATATAATGAGTTTAGGATTTTATAATGATAGTTATATTGATAATGAATTTTCTAGTTATTATAATATTTCTCAAATAGAAAATAATTTAACAAATTATTTACTTTTAGTTGACCAAAGATATAATGATACCGCCTTAATTAATTCAATAAATACTACTCTTAACATAATGGCATTAGGCTTTTATAATACGACACAAATAGACACTGCCCTTAATTTAAAATATAATGCAACAAATCCTGCGGGATATATTTCTTCTTATACAGACACTAATGCTTCTAATTGTGCAAATGGAGAATATTTAAATGGAGATGGATTTTGTTATTCTTTTAATGATACTGTAAATATACTTAATAATGCAATTATTTATAATGCTTCTTCAATTAGTGCAGAAAACCATGATGGAGTTAGCGGAACTTATTCAGATGTTAATGATTTTGGAAGCGGTGCATATGTTGTTCAAGAATTAACCAATGAAGATTTTGCAGTATTTGTTAATTATACTAATGTTGAAGACTTTGATAATATTATTTTAAGATTATGGTATAATGCTCATGACAGTGTTGATAAAAAAGCAAATAAACTTCATCATATTCATACTTGCCTTTGGGATTGGAGTGGAAGTGATTGGGATTGCGAATATGTTGAAATATATTATTCTAACCATTATATTGTTGAGGTTTCATTAGTTTTAGACGCATTGAATCATATTGGAACTGGAGGAAATGAAGGAAAAGTTATGTTAAAATTACAGCATGATGAAGAAGATGACGAAGGAGATAATGACCATGAATTTTCATTAGATTATGCAGTTTTAGTTGATGGTTTTGTAGGGTTTTCTCCAACAACTCCAGAACCTCAAGATTTAGCAGATGTTTTAAATATTGGAAATATTGCAAATAATAATATAGATTTAGGAAATGGAAATTTAACTGTAGCTGGAATGCATATTGGTGGTTGTTATTATTATAATACTACCGCAACAAATAATTTTAAAGTTTGCCAAGATGGAACTGGGGAATGCGGAAATACAACTGTAAAATATATCACTTCGAATATAACTAAATCCATTGAAAATGGGAGATGGTGTTCATAATGAAAAAACTAACAATATTTTTTGTATTTTTAATATTAGGATTATTTTTGATTAGTTCAGTATCTGCTTCAACGAGTAAAATAACAAAATGGGGAGCAACTGTTTTAGAAACAAATGATAATTTCACAGAATTTAGAGATGAATTATTAAAATATCCTGAATGTCACATGAGTAAAGCAAATACAACCTATATGAATAAAACAAGAGTTTTTGAAATGTTATGCCATATTTATTTAAATAATACAGAAAAAGTTCTTTGGGAAGATGCTATTTTAAGCTTTTATGGATATTCGTCTTTAATGAATAGTTCACAGCCCGCAATAGTTTATGCAAATAATAGTTTAATAGATTTAGAAGGAGTTCAATTTTCTATTACAGGTAATGCATCTGAAGGAATGACGATTATGGGGATGGATAATGATTTATTAATTGGTTCTTGCAATGAAAAAGCACCACCCGTTACTCTTACATTTCCAAATTATAATTCTGATACTTGGATTAATATAGATAATTCTGCATTTAAATCAATGAGTTATCAGAAAAATGGAATAAAAACTAATATTGCAGATAGAAGTATAGCATCAAACTTTTTTTGTGAATCTAATATGACTAATGTGTTTTTTGAAAATTCACAACCATCTGGGCAGTTTTTTACAAATGGCAGAGGGGCAGTAACATATTTTGATAAAATTGATACATTAATTTCAGCAAATAATGGTTATTGGAGAGGAGGAATTCATATTGAAAATAGTGAAAGAGTTGTTTTAAAACATAATACATTTTGTTTTGTTCCAACCTTAGCAACAGTTTCGGGAATTTTAACAAATGGTTATTTAGAATGTAATGGAGATTTAGGTTTTGCTTTTTTAGGAGTTATGAATTTGGGTTTTATTGATTCAATATCTGATTCTTTTACATTTTCTGGTTATCTTGCTGGATGGGATGTTCCAATATATAATACTATTAAAAATAAGTTTAGAAATACAGATGGAAATGAAGTTTATGCAGATTATTCTATTGTAAACGGAAATGGAACAATTTATTCTGGAAGTGGAACAGCATTTGATGAAACAGTATTGGTTAAAAAATATTCAAGTGTTACAGGATATCAAGATTTAAGTTCTATTAAGATAACTATTCAAAATGATTCATATTTTCCAACTACAAATTATTCATGGGAAGTAAATGAGAAACAACAAGGATATATTACTATGCTTAAAATTCCTTATGATATAATGTTGAAAGCAGGTAGTGCTTTTGGCTTAAACTTATAATATTAAACGAGTTTAAAGAAATAAAAACTTTTATAAAGGACAAACCCCTTATATAGGTAAGCAAAAATGGTAAGAAAAAGTAACAATAAAAATCGTGTATTCGGCAGTTTATCAGTTCTAGTTCTATGCTTTATGTTTATATTTTCTTTTGCTCCAACGGTTATGGCACAAGATGAAATGATTGAAAATGGTTGCCAAATTGGAGAAGTTTATCTTGAAGGAAGAGGTTGTATTCAACCTCAATTTGATGTAGATTTTACTGTTAAGCCAGAACCAAAAGGTGTGATTTCTTCTTCTTTGGGTGCAATTCAAGCTATTAGGATAAATAATCCTTACGCTGCGGGAGGACAACCTGTTGTTATCGAATTTACTTTAGAAAATATTGGAGACCAATTGGGTTATCCTTTTGATAAAATTGATTTACCCGCAGATGTTTACGCCTTACAACTTGCAGTAGATAAAGATATTCAGGTTATTATGGCAGACGGAAGACGGGTTGATGTTTGGGGAATGATGAGCGGTTATCAAAAAGTTATGTTTTTATTGGGTTTAAGCAATGGACAATTCTGGGAACAGGTTAGTAAAACTTTAGAAGGAAGAAGTTGCGGTTATGTTGAGATGAGTAAATACTTGCCAAATAATGTTCGAGATAGATTAAGAGATATGAATGGAGGAAAAGAAGCAAATGTTTATTCTTGGCAATGTATTAAAATAGTTGATATGCCTTATTTTAGGACGGCAATTAAGGGCTATTGCGGGGATGAAGTAGATAGTGGTTGTATTAGTAGATTAAATAAAGAGTTAGGAAATTCAGTTTCTGATGTTGTTACAGTTTTATTAAGTAGTGGAACAAAAAGTGGTTTATCTAAAGGGGAATGCGAAAGACCAAACGCTGGAAGCTTTTGGAAAGATATTGGCGGTTATTTAAAAGGGAATGTTAATGTTGTTGAATGTGCGATTGGAGAAACAGGGTTAAGACCAGGTGATAGAGTAACATTTAGTTTTGTTGCATTAGTTCCATCTGACGCTCCATCGGTAAGCCCACAAGCATTAAATCAACTAACAGATATTAAGAATTTAGATGGAGATTTATATGGGGGTTACACAGAAAGTGCTTCTTGTATAGGTAGCTCGAACCCAAAAGCATGTCATACAGTTTATGGGGCAGTTTACCCAGTAGCTCAGGAAAATTTAATATCTTGGTTTGGAAATAGTGCAAATCAAGTTTTAAGTTTATTTAAATGTTCAGGTAGCGAAATATGGCACTTAGGAAAAAGCAGTTTTAAGGGTTGTATGGCGACAGGACATAGTGATATAGATGTTGTTGGAGAACCAGTTTGGGAAGGGCAAGGAATTTTCTTTGTATTAGCCCCTGCCTTATCTGCAAGTATTACAATGATTTTATGGGGAGTTTTCGTAGCTGGAAGTCTTACACCATTCCTTAGGAGGAAACCATAAAATGGCAATTAAAAAACTTAGTAAGTTATCACCAAATCACATGGCAAACACACTAAAAAAAACAATGAAAAATGAGAAAAGAAGGGCTAAAAGAACAGTTAAAAAACTAACTGGAGGTTTTTCTTAAAATGGCATTCTCTCTTTTATGGTTAGGCTCTTTGATGTGGATAGTTATATTAATTGCAATAATTGCATTTGTATTTTTCTTTTGGGGAATACTACTATCTATTGGGCTATTAATACTTAAAGCAATATGGTTTATAATCAGTATTCCAATGAGTTTCCTTGGAAGAAAAAGCAAACAAGGAATTAGCAAAATAGACGCAAAATTAAAAACAACTAAGGGGTTCAAATAAAAATGGCAATTAAATCAAGAATAAGTATTCCTTGGGGATTTGTAGTAGGTTTAATCCTAATTATCGTTGCTTGGTTCGTTGGCGGTTCTTCTTTAGCAATATCTGCTGCGTGGAGATGGTTGCTTGGTTTAGCTTCTGGAATTGGAGTTATGCTAATCTTCGGCGGAGTTAAGAAAGTCAGAGCTAAAAGGAAATAATAAATGAAAAATGTTATCCAAAAAAAAAACGAAAAAAGTGCAATTAGGTTTCTTGTAGTTTTTACTCTTTTATTTTTAGTCATTAGTATTCCCCCCGTTTCTGCAGGTTGGTTTTCAGACACTGTCGGTTCTGTTGGCGGTTGGGTTTCTAGAGTTGTTGATACTGTTAAAGGTTGGTTTGGAGGGGGCGGTGGTAGTTCTTCGAGCGGTTCTTCTCAAAACAGTAATAGTAATTATTTAGGCGGAGGAAGTGGCGGTTCTTCTGGGGGAAGTGGCGGTGGCGGTAATGACGGAGGAAGTCAAACATATAATCCTTGGGGTAGCGGTTCTATGCCAGACCCAGTTGTAAAACAAGACCCCTCTTATATTACACCTTCAGCGGGTGGCGGGGCGTTATATCACGATGTAGATATTGCAAGTATTGATTTTTATTGTATAAATTGCCCAAGCACTCACTCACGAGTTTCAGGATTTGATTATGCTTTAGAAATAAGATTACTTAATAAAGGAAATCATATTGCAGAGGGCGTAAACCTTGAGGTAAATGTAGAATACCCTGACGGAGAAACAGATGATTATAGTTTTAAAACCAATAGATTATGGATAAATCCAGGTGCGTATGATTTTAAATTTAGGGTTCCAAGCGTTGGTTTAGAAGATAATGGGGAAATTAAAGATTATGCAAAAAGTTCAGGAACAATAAATGATGTTCCAATAAAAGTAACAGTATTAGTTGAAGATGACGATGGTTTAGATAGGGCGGAAATAAGATATAAAATAACCCCGCAAAGAGAATGTAAATGGTCTGGAAGTTTATTCAGTGGTTATAGTTATGTATGCGAAGAACTAGAACCAATAAGAACTGAACAATATGTTTGCTTAGATGGAAGTATAATTAAGGAAGGCTCAGGCAAACCAACTGCAGAACAATTAAAGAAATGCGTAATAGAGTCAGACACTAAAGAAGATACTTATGTTGGAACAGAAATAATTGATACTATTAGTCCAACACTATGGAGTGGGGGGGGCTTGAGAGCTTTTAGTTAAATGGTAAAAAAAAACGAAAAACTAAAAAGGAAAGATAAAATTCTTAACTTTGTTTCTATTATAATGATACTTGGAGCAGTATTTTCTTTTGGAGTTTTGGCGGGTAATTATTTGTTAAAAGGAGAATATAATGATAGTATTAAAGGAATGGAAGATGATTATAATTTACAATTAAAAGAAACTATGACTGGAAACCTTCGTTTAAATATTAGCTTTAAACCTGAAATAATCCCAACAACGGAAGAAGAAATAATTAATAATTGTAAGCTTTTGAATTTAAAAGAAACTGCACAATGTTTAGTTGAGAATATTGGAACCTTTTATAATTATACTATAACAGATGATAAAATTAATTTAACTATTGAAGATATTCAAAAGGTTGGCGGAGATTGTAGGGATTATGCCTTTTTATACGAAAGATTAGCACAGGGGCTTAATGTAAAAGCAACAACAAGAACATATCAAGGAATTAGCGGAATTATGGCTGCACATCGTTGGGCGGTAATATGGGATGATTATGAGTATTGTAAGCTTGACCAAATGAAGGTAAGCTGTTATAAATCAAAGAAGGCTATTAAAAATGATGAAACAAGGTAAAAAACAACTAAAGATATTCGGGATTTGTTTAGCTTTTGCTCTTCTTCTTTTAAGTATATTTTTTGTTTCGGGTTTATCTATAACCAATTTTTATGGACAATCTAATTCAACAAATACAACATTTCATAATAATTCAAATCAAACATTTTTAATACAACTTAATCGTTATGCAAATGTTACAGAAGCATTTTTAAATATTACTGGATTAAGACAATATGATAATCATCTATTTTTTAATAGTATCATAGACACTACCGATACAAACTTAAAAGCTTGGTATAATTTAAATGGAAATTTTGAAGATTCTTCTATATATAGCAATGACGGAACAAATAGTGGTTCAACTTCAACTACTACTCACGCCTTTGGAAGTGCTTATGATTTTGATGGAACTAATGATTGCATTTTAACAGATAATTCAGATAGTTTAAATATTAGCGGAAATATAACATTATCTGCTTGGATTAATTTAGATAATTATGTTAATTACAGAAGAATAGTTGCAAAATCTCATACAGTATCTTCTGAGCCATATACTATGTATGGGCTTTTATTAGATACCAATAGTTCAACTGGTCTTTTTGGAGATAGTAAAAAGGCAGTAAGAATGGAACTTGCAAGTAATGGTTCACAACATTTTGTTAGAACAACCACAAGTCTTGAAGAAAATACTTGGTATTTAATAACTGGAACATATAATCAAGGTAATGGAGAAGCAAAAATTTATGTTAATGGTATTTTAGATAACTCAACCTTATATAGAACATTTGATTTTTCACCCTTTAATGCAACAGTTGTAAATAATTTAACACTCGGAGCAATAGATACAAATTCAAATCCATTAAGCATAGGCTCAAGTGGATTTAATAGAGTTTGTTCTGATTTTATTGATGGAAAAATAGATGAAGTTTTAATTTATGATAAAGTTTTAACCGCCACAGAAATTTATAATCTTTATAAATATAATTCAATTACTGATACTCAAAATTATACACATACCGCTGCAGGAAATAAAACTTATTATTTAGAAATTCCAAGATACTCAAATGTTACTGAATCATATTTTAATTTAAGCGGTTTAACTTCTGCATGGGATTTATCCACCGCTATTTATAATAATCATATTGGGGCTCATGTAAATGCTCGTGCTTTAACTTTTAAACCTGATGGAACAAAAATGTTTGTATCTGGTAATAGTTACTTATTTGCATATAATTTAACTACCGCTTGGAATATTTCAACTGCGGTTCCTCATTGGAGCGGGTCAATATATCCAGTAGAAGAAGGTCTTTCTTTTAGCCCAGACGGAACAAAAATGTTCGGTAGTCATTATACTGATAAGAGGGCATATCAATATTCAATGTCTACACCGTGGGATGTTTCAACATTAACTCAAGACGCAGGAAGTCTTGGCTTAGTCGGTAATACTTGGAATATATTTATGAGTCCAGATGGAACAAGATTTTATGAATCACCAAGTTCAACTGTTTATGAATATACTTTATCTGACCCTTTTAATTTATCTTCTGCAACGCTTAACGGAAATAATTTAACAAAAAACGGGGATTATGGGGGAACGGGTATAACTTTCAGTCCAAATGGAAAATATTTGTTTGAAGCAGACCGTTGGGGAGATAAAATTCATAAATATGTTTTAGCAACACCGTGGGATATATCAACAGCAGTATATACTGCCACCACATTAACAACTGGCGGAACAGATTTATGTGGCGTTGCATTAAGCCCAGATGGAACAAAGATTTTTAGTATAGAATCTGGAGATATATGGCAATATGATTTAGTATCTTATCCAAATAATTTAACATTATATTTAAGTAATCAAACAATTTGGACTCATACTGGAGAATTTAATCTGACAAATAATAAAACTAATGACTTATCATCTTCAATAAATCTTATTTTAAATGGCGGAGCTTGTAATTATCCAAGTGCTTCACTAGACGGAGATAATTGTTTAATCCCTTTAATTATTTCTTCAGATAGTATAGGAAAAATAAATTTTGGAAACTTAAATATAACAACCAGTTATCCTTCTAATTTATGGTTGGAAGTTGGAACACCAGATGGAACAAGAGAATGGAACTATACTGGAGAATATTCAACAACTACTAAAACAAATAATTTAAGTGCACAAATGAACTCCGCTTTAAATGATGGGGCTTGTAATTGCACAGGTTGTTCTTTAGATGGACAATATTGTAGTGTTCCTTTTATATTTCATTCTGACCAAGGCGGTAAAATAACAACTGAAAATGTTATTATGACTTATTTAACTACTTATGAAATAAACACTAATGCAATATCTTATGTTAATATTTTAGAACTAGACGAAGCAGTAGTTTATGGAAAGAACGCAACTTCTTACCTTGCAGACTCAGTAACCTATCACGAATTTGCAATAAATGACGATACCCAAACAAATTATTTAATGATATCTTATGCTGAACTAAACGCAATATTAACAATTTATGTTAATGGATATGAGGTTGGAACAATTTCTGCCGTTGCGGGAGGAACGGGAGCTTGGAAAAGTGCAGTTTTTGATGTAACTTCTTCACAATTATTAACATCTAATACCATAACTGTTTCTGCAGATGCAAGTAATTCAGATACTGCTTATATTAACGAAATGTATTTTGTTGAGTCAGATAGAAGAGAGTCAATATATTTAAAAAATGGAACAGCTATTGCTGTTTTAACAGACATTAGTGGAACTCCTGATTATATGGCTTTAAATATTAGTTATGATAATACAACAAATGTTCTTCAAGAAGATTTAGATTTAAGGGCATACCACAACACAACAGAAGGAAAAATAATAAACATTTTCAAAACAGAACAATATGACGGAAATGTAACTTTAACCCCATTGGCTAATCAAACAGATAAAGCAACTATTTTAACTTCAAATAATTGGACTATAATTGTTGATAAAAATATTCCTATCTTTAATACAATAACAACTTCTTTAAGTAATCTTTTAGCTGGAAGAACTTATGCTATGACTTTAAACCAAACTGAAACAAATCCAAGTTATATTAATTTTAATCTTAATGATGTTGCTCAAGGTAACTTAACGCAAAATATAACAAATACTGAATTATGGTATGGAAACATAACTTATGTTGATGGCTATACAAATAATATTAGTATAACCAGTTATGACCTTGCAGGGAATAGTTATACTTATTCCTTTTCAACTAATGTTAGTAAAGCAACAACCACAGAAACAAAC
>Ga0075116_10000360_pt1 | contig 21511 bp, 16 predicted proteins | sample AntAceMetag02UKC_FD_69786 | JGI IMG/M metagenome (GOLD analysis project Ga0075116, IMG submission 69786) | Saline lake microbial communities from Ace Lake, Antarctica- Antarctic Ace Lake Metagenome 02UKC | ecosystem: Environmental > Aquatic > Non-marine Saline and Alkaline > Saline | place...
TTTACGCGTATTGACGCTGCCTTTACATTAGGTGAAAAATCTAACTTAAATGCCCATGATATCGGTACCTGTAAGATCATAATAATAAAAAAAATAACTACTGCTACATAAAACAGTTTGCCTTTTAAGAATTTACTGACTGTTATCCCTGAGGCTAATGCCAGGGTAGGATATATTGGTATAATATACCAATGGAGCTTAGTTTTGACTAAAGTAAAAAGCAGGTAACTTGTTATTATCCAGCAGGAAAGTAATAAAGCACTCTTACCTCTGTATCTTATGGCCTGCCAAACAATATAAAGGGCTGATATAAACAAGAATACAGACCATGGCTTATTCTTGTTAAAGAGTGCTTTCTGATAAAAATTTATACCTCCAACATGCCCTTCTATTGCCTGTGTAGCCCTGGCAAATATATGGAAATCAAAATAATTTTTTATAGAATCTATCCCAACTGTTCTATATTGCACTAAATACCACAATAGAATAAAAAATATACTTATTAGTATGCCTGATATAAAATAACGATTAAATATGGATTTTTTTTCTTTAGTCAGAATAGAATATATAAGTATTATAAATAACCCTAAAAAGCAAGCAAAACCTTTCGCGAAATAAGCAAAACCAAACGCGAGCCCGCAATAAAAAAGATACCTGACGTTATCTTTCCCCCGCAGAAAAAGATATATCATAAGCGTAATAAAAAAAGTAAGGGTTACATCAAGCATAGCCATCTTAGCAAAATGCAGGTAGTGCGGCAAGCCTAAAAGAACAAGAGCGGATAGAAATCCTGTTTTTCTATCTGCTATATACACCCCGAATATATAAACTAACATAACAGTCAATACGCCAAACAAACTCGATGTTATGCGTGATGTAAACTCATTGATACCAAAAAATTTATAAAATACAGCCGTAGACCACATGTACAAAGGTGGTTTTTCCAAAAAAGGTTTTCCACCTAAAGTAAGCGTATGCCACGTGTTATTCTGCGCCATCTCCTTCGCGGGAATCATATAACAGCATTCATCCCATGTTGCTAAACTGCCCGTACCAATATTGCCAAGAATATATATAGCTGTGAATATCAACAACAGCCAGAATAATTTGTCTTTCATTCTTATATAATTTTTATGCTGCGGTGTTTGTTAAGAGAACGCTGTATATAACCTTTTTTCTCAAGCGCAAGCAACTTATCAACAGCTGACTTATAAGAAACTATGCCACAGGCATCCTGTATCTCTCTTATATACGGGGCTTGCTTATTCTTACCTATATGCGTTTTAATAAAATCATATACAGCCTTTTGCTTTTCGGTAAGCTTAGATTGCTTTATCATCTTAATCCTTTTGTTTTTTGATAGTTTTAGATAATTTTATAGGTAATATTAAGGTATATATATAATAATTAGTATATAGCAAAATATTACCATATTTCTATATTATAGTCAATATTTTATGCAATAAGAATTGTATAGCAATTGCCACTTATATAAAAAGGAATAGATACGTATTGCTTCCGATTTTATTCACTTTATTTTAATATTGATAATTATATCTAAGTCGTGTTATAATTAGCTGCAATGAACAAAGATAAATTGGACCTATCAATTGTAATACCTGCCTATAATGAGCAGCCTAATCTCTATTCTACTTTCAAAGATATCGTAGAATACCTTAAAACCAAAACTTATAGCTATGAAGTAATAGTTGTTGATGATGGTTCAACAGACAAAACTGCAGAAATCGCCTCTTTAAACTCTAACCTATTTCAATCATTTAGATTGTTAAAAAATTTACCTAATCGAGGAAAAGGTTATTCTGTTAAAAAAGGTGTCTTAGCTGCACAGGGAGACTGCATATTATTTATGGATGCTGATAATTCTACACGCATAAATCAGTTAGAAAAACTTATGCCCTCCCTTAAGAAAGGTTACGATGTTGTTATAGCCTCCCGTCGCATACCGGGAGCAGAAGTAGTAGGCTCGCAACCATTATATAGAATAATTCTGGGCAATATATATATTATTCTTTCTAAATTAATAGTAGGGGCTACTGTAATGGATTATAATTGCGGTTTTAAATTGTATACGAAAAAAGCAGCAAACTTGCTATTCTCTCGCCTAACAAGGGATAACTGGAGTTTCGATAGTGAACTTATATTTTTGATTTATAAATTTAAACTTAGGGTAAAAGAAGTCCCAATCAAATGGAAGGATGAAAGAAAAACTTCAAAGGTAAGGCCTCTCCGCGATGGCATAAATTCATTCTTGAGCCTTATAATAATAAGGCTCAATGCTTTTAAAAAATTTTATGATTAAAAAATCAAATTTCACTTCCCTGGTCATGCTTACCTAATAAAAAAGAACCCATTATAAGATAATCCATATTTGTGCGCATAAAACATTCATAAGCATCTTCTGGTGTACAAACAATGGGCTCACCCCTTACATTAAAAGAGGTGTTTATCACTAATGGACAGCCTGTTTTTTTATAAAATGCATCTATTGTGTCGTAATATAATGGATTATCTTCTCTTTTTACTGTCTGAACCCTTGCTGAGTAATCAACATGCGTTACGGCCGGTATATTTGATCGCTTTTCTTTCCTTACAGGCACCACTAAAAGCATATAAGGGCTTTCACAATTAATATCAAAGTATTCAGAAGCATGTTCTTCTAAAACTGCCGGGGCAAATGGCCTGAATGACTCTCTAAATTTTATTTTAAGGTTTATTAATTGCCGCATTGTCTCAGAGCGAGGATCACCCAATATGCTGCGATTCCCCAATGCGCGTGGCCCAAATTCCATTCTTCCCTGAAACCACCCCAGGACCTTTTCTTCTGCAATAATTTCTGCGGCTTTCTGCGGAATTTCTGAATCCTTTAATTTCTTATATGATATCTTTCTTAAGTGTAAGAAATCTTTTATCTGTTCATCAGAAAAAGCAGGGCCCAGCAAAGATGCCTTCTGCGCATCTGTTACATTATCTACTTTTCTTTCTTTTCCAAAACGCATATGCCAGGCAATTAACGCGGCACCTAACGCGCTTCCGGCACCAGAAGCAGCAGGCTGAATCCATATTCTCTCAAATGGCCCTTCGCGAAGTAATTTACCGCTTGCCACACAATTTAGCGCTATTGCTCCTGCCATACATAGATTTTTTTTGTTGGCCTGTTTGTATACATGGTTTGCCATTTTAAAAACCGCGCGCTCTGTTACAGCCTGTACAGAACACGCTAAATCCATATACATTTGCTCTATCTTTACCTCTGGCTTTCTTGGAGGTACACCAAAAAGTTTATAGAAATTCTCGTTCATGGTAACGAACCCGGTATGATAATTAAAGTATTTCAAATTAAGCTTTATGGAACCATCGTCTTTTAAATCTAAGATCTCTTTTAGAATTAAATCTACATATTTATCCTTACCATAAGGCGCAAGCCCCATAAGTTTATATTCCCCTGAGTTAACTTTAAAACCTATGTAATGAGTAAATGCTGAGTATAAAAAGCCTAATGAATGTGGAAATTTAAATTCAGCTTTAATTTTTATACTATTCCCCAAACCAACACCGTAGCTCGCACTTATCCGTTCACCAAATCCATTAATAGTTAATATGGCCGCCTCTTTAAATGGTGAGGGGAAAAACGCGCTGCCGGCATGAGGGTCATGGTGTTTAATAAAAGGTTTATTATCAAAAGCAACATAATCCAGCTCTGAAGAATTAATACCTGCTTGCTTAAGACAACTTTTTATTGCATTAACCGGAAAATTATAATCATGCTTAATTCTTGTAAAGCGCTCTTCTTGCGCGGCAGCTATTATTTCTCCATCTTTTAATAGAGCTGCGGCGGCAGCATGATAAAACGCGGATATGCCTAAAATATAAGTGGATTTCATATATGTGACTGGGGTTTAGATATGCTTTTTACGCGTAAATATTACTATATTTCTTCGTTTTGGTCAATAAAAATTTACAAATCCGGATATGCGTGATATAATTATAGTAATATGTATAAACTTAGTATTATATTTATATGTATAAATCTCCTCCTGCCTCCTGCAACATCTTATGCTTCATTTAAAAACACCTTTAGGCCCTATTTTGCCGCAGGAAAAAAATCTCAAACTGACAATATTGAAGAGCGGGATCTCTCTGGTAGCTTTGATTATTACAAATATGGTTTTTCCTCTAGTTTTAAGATTGATGAAAGTCTCTCCTTAAAAATAGGATTCCAAGAATATAACAAGGATTTCTTAAGCAACAGCCAGCCAGATGTAGATACATACATTTATAAAATTGGCACCTCTTTTCTCCTCTCAGAAAACGATGCTAATTCCTTAAATACAAATTTAGACTTCTCTTTGCGTAATAAACGTTATGAAGACTCTTCTGATTCTGATTACGACCAAATAAAGGCAAGTGGCGGGCTTAAATATAAAATTAAAGATAAGTTTTCATTGAGATTAAGCGGTGGCATAAATGACTATGAATACACAAACAATACTGACAAAGATGTATTAAAGACTTTCCTGAAAATATCACCCGCAGTTTACCTTTTTGATAAATTCTTGGAAATGGGCGGTTTTTGTAAAGTGCGCTGGTTAGATACTTCGGGAAATAATAAAAACACAGCTGAAACCATTCTCTCAGGCAATACAACATTAAATTTAAGAAACGAACTCTTTGAAAAAATAAAAGGCCATATTGAAACAGGCAAGGAAAACACACAAGATACTGAGGATAGAGAAGATTTTCTAAGGTATAAATATACGCTGTGGGATATTACAACATATCATAAATTCAATAAAAAATTAAAAACACAACTTAAGTATGGGCAAAAACAGAGGGATTATCTCACAAATAATAGTAATTATGAAAATTGGTATATAACAAATAATACTACTTTTAAGCTCCTGGAAAAAGATCCGTTTAATTTGGGGCTTTTTATTAAAAGCGAACACAAAGAAACGGATTTTAATAAAATACATAAAAACAGTTATATAAAAAATAAAATTGCATTCGGCTTATCATTTTTAAAAAGAGCTAACTGGTCTTTAAAGCCGGAATTCAGTTTAACTCATTATAATTATACTTCTGAGTCAATGTCTGATGAAAAATCATACAAAGCAAAAATATCAGCTAAGAAATATATATCAAAGGATTTTACACTTGGAGGCTACTATTGGTATAAGTGGAAGGATTATAAATTCAAATCAGATTCTGAGCAATGGACAACAAATTTATCTCTTACTTTGAAGTTTTGACGAATTTCGATGCAATCTCTATCTAATCTATCTCAAGTCAACAAAAGCAAGATTTGACCTCATTATTTGTTAATAGTTTTAAAATCCAACTTTAATTTCTGTGAAGTTACGTTGCAAGCTGCTATTAATATACCAGATATTATCCAAAAAGTTGTTATAAGCATTAATGCATAAAGAGTTGTATCGAAAAAAGCATTTACCAAAAGCCCTACTAACCCCGCCATTAGGCCCCGAATTAAAATATACTCTATGTTGTTTGTCATATTTTTAGAGCTTAATAGCCAAAGTGACCTTATACCTATGCTATACAAGCTCCATACAAACAAAAAGAACGCTCCTATCCCTACAAGACCTGTCTCTGCTGTTTTGTGTAAGTAAGAATTGTGCGGGTATATCCCACCAAAACGATGTAATTTATACTTTGGCGCTACGGTTGTATATGTATTAAGGCCTGTGCCTGATACAGGATAATCTATGATAATAGATATTGCTTCTTTTGCCATAAAAAATCTTTGGTACGTACCCGGATCAGCAAAAACCTTATTTTGAATATTCTCTTTCCGCATACTTTCTTTTACAAAATCTTGTAGCGGAAAAAGGGAAATTACTGAAAAAAGCACAAAGAAAAAAAACAACCATTTGTTTTTAACAAAAATAAAAAAAAGAACCATAACGATAAATCCAACCCAAGATGCTCTAGAGTAACTAAAAAAAATACAAAGTAATGCCGTAGAAAAGATAACAGATATTACAATACGACGCCCTAATGGTTGATTCTTCGCAACAACAAAACTAAATAAAATCGGTATAAATATAATTGCATAAGTGCCGAAATCATTAGGAGATAACATTGATCCTGTTATTCTAGTCCCACATAGAAAGTTTTTGCGCACTAAGTCAATACCTGTAATATATTGTATTATACCATCAATATAAAATAGTGATATTGATACAAATACAACTTTTAACAAAATCTTTATTTTTTTTGCGTCAGAAAATACTTCAGCAACAATCAAAAAAAACAACATGTATTCTAATGTTTTTGTAAAGAGGGCCTTCATGCTATGGGCCAGAGATACACTGACTACACAGGATGCAAGATTAGCAAGAAAAAGCAATGATAATGTAAACACAACATACTTAGGCAGAGAAGCGAGGGGATTAGAACGCATAAGTAATGTCTTAATGGACCATGCTACAATAGCGGTTATTCCAAATATCTCAATACCTGCTTTTGAAAATGGTATAATAAATATTAATCCGTATATAGCAATCTCAACTATTCTCTCTAAAATCTTCTCAATTTTTGACTTCACATTTACCTACCTTTTTTATCCAACCTAAAGCCAGGTACCATATCTTTTAACTTATCCAATATTTTCTCTTTATCCATTAACTCAGATAACCTTTCAAGAATTGCTATATCTTTATTAAGCTTGGCATGATCAAAGCCGTCAGGTTGGGCTATATAGATTTTATCATGCTTAGTAGACTCATTAAGCTCTCTGTCAAAAAACATCTCTTCATGCATTTTTTCCCCGGCCCTTAAACCTATAAACTTTATCTCTATATCTATATCAGGCTTTAGCCCGGAAAGCGTAATAAGATTTTTGGCAAGATCAACTATCCTTATCTGATCACCCATATCAAGCATAAAGATCTCACCACCTTTACCCATAGCCCCTGCTTGTAAAACTAGCTGAGCGGCTTCTTCACCTGTCATAAAATACCTTTTTACATCAGGGTCTGTCACCGTGACTGGGCCTTTATGCTCAATCTGCTTTTTAAAAAGCGGCACAACACTACCGCTTGAACCTATAACATTACCAAATCGTACAGCCATAAATTTTGTCCTGGCTCTTTTTGCCTTTGATTGTATCATCATTTCCGCAACACGCTTTGAAGCTCCCATAACACTTGTCGGATTTACAGCCTTATCAGTTGATATCATGACAAAACTCTCTACCTTATAATGCTCTGCGGCATACATAAAATTTCTTGTCCCGATAATATTATTTTTAACAGCTGCCTCTGGATTTTCTTCCATAAGAGGCACGTGCTTATGTGCTGCTGAATGAAAAACTATCTCCGGCTTATAATTAGAAAAAGTGCTCTTTAAAAGCCCTATGTCTTTTATATCACCTATTATTGCTACGTGCTTTAATTCAGGGAAATTCTTATAGAGTTCGTGCTGCAAATAAAATACATTATTTTCATTATAATCATATAAAACTATAATCCTTGGCTTGAATAGAGCAACCTGTCTGCATAGCTCAGAACCTATACTTCCACCGGCACCTGTTATTAAAACAGTTTTTTTGTTGATAAATACGCTTATATCTTTTGTATCTATGACAACTGGCTTTCTATCAAGCAAATCCTCAGGACTCACATCTCTTATATCCCTTATAACAACTTCCCCTGAAATAAGCTTACTAATACCCGGCAAAATCTTTATTTTTGCCTGTGTTTTTTCGCACTTTGAAATGATCTCTCTTATAACCCTACCGCTTTCAGAAGGAATACTTATAATAATTTCCTCTATTAAATATCTTTCTACAATACTACTTATTTCGTTTGTAGTACCTAAAACTTTTAACCCTGATATTCTGCTGTATTTTTTGTATAAATCATCATCAACAAAACCTGCTATATTACAATAGGCGTTTAATTTCAGCTCTTTTAACACCATTATCCCTGCTTCCCCAGCACCTACAATAAGAACTTTCGTATTTTTAATATTTGCCGCAGGTAAAAATCTCTCCCTAAAAAATCTAACTGAAAATCTTATGCCAAATAAAAAACCTACGCACAATGTAAAATCTATAAAAAATATTGACCTTGGAAAAACACTAAATTTATAAAAAATCGTTATAAGGAAGGAAAAGGCTAATGTTGCTACAATATTAGCCTTAAGAATCTGTAATACATCATACATACCTACATAGCGCCATAAGCCTTCATAAAGCCTAAAAACATAAAACAAAATAAATTTTATAGCTATAAGATATAAAAACGTATCAATAAAAACATTTAGATATTCATATGGCAGGTTAAATTCGAAACGTATATAAAAGGAAAGGAAATAGGCCCCTGTTATTAAAAAAATGTGGGCTATCGCTATCAGGATCTTTCTATATTTGAGTATTAACACTTTTTTATTATACATAGTAATTAATTATATAGTAAAGTAAAAAAATATTTTACGCAATCATTTAGTAAAATAAAATCTAATGCTTCACCCCTTCTCTCTTTATGACCTTAAGCAAAGTCAAAAACATAATGTAAAGATCAAAACCAAAAAACCTATGCTTAAGATAATACTCATCAAAAGAAACCTTCACAGGTATCGGCAAATCATCCCTCCCATTTACCTGCGCCCAGCCAGTAACGCCAGGCATAAGCTTATGAATGCCCTTGCTAGTACGCAATTCCACCAGATCATACTGATTAAACAATGCCGGGCGTGGCCCTACGAAACTCATATCCCCCTTAAATATATTAAATAACTGAAAAAATTCATCTAGGCTGTATTTGCGTAAAAATCCTCCTCCATGAATTAAATACTCTTCAGGATGCTCGATCAAATGAGTAGCTACCTGTGGCGTGTTTAATTTCATGGTTCTTAATTTAGCCATTTTAAAAATAGTGTTATTAATGCCCACTCTATCTGTCCAGAATATAGCGGGCCCTTTAGACATTAGTTTTATGAATACGGCAATAATTAGCATTGGGATACTAAACAAAATTATCAAAACAAAAGCTAATATAAAATCAAAAATCCGTTTCATATCATCCTAACCTTTAATAGTCTGCTTAATACCCTCTTCAAGGGTAAAAAGTGGACTCCAGCCAAGTAAATCCCTTATTTTACTGCTATCAACAGCCAATGTGCCTATTACTTTATTCAGCTCCTCACTCTTCCCTGCAACCTTGCACAATGCCTTCAAAATACCAGGATTCAAATAAAATAACCTGAGGTGGCTACTAAAGTTTTTGTGACTGTCACCTTTGATTTCCATAACATCCGCAATCATCCTTACTAAGTCCGGCGTAGAAATATCCTGTCCATCACTTACCATAAAGGTCTGGCCTGCTGCCTTAGCGTGCTTCGCACAAGTCATAATGGCGTCCAATAAATTACCTATATATAAAAAACTGCGCCGGTTATTTATACCCTTAAACGGCAAGGGCAGACGAGAACCTGCTATTTTAATCAAATTCTTAAAATTTGCCTTTACCCCAGGCCCATAAACTAAAGGAGTCCGTAAAATTACTACTTGAAGACCTGTTTCAGCAGCTATATTCATCAAAATATTTTCTGCTTCGTACTTACTGATACCATAGGCATCTTTCGGCTCAGGGATATCATTTTCAGTATACGGCCGCAAAGCTCCTTCACCATTTACCTTAACCGAACTAATAAAAATAAATCTCTTAACTCCTGTTCTCACAGCCATTTGCGCCAAACGTTCGGTTCCTGCTACATTAATCTTGCGAAAAGATTCAAGAGAATTTGACGCAACTTCATGCATGATATGAACTCTCGCTGCAAGATGTATAATTATGTCAACTTCTGTCAATGCCTGGCTCCAATCAGTTTCAGGACCAATATTACCAACTTCAACATATTCGTCAACACCAATAATATCATTTATATGGTTACGAACACAGGCACAAACATAGTAATCTTTCTTATTTAGAGAAGCACATAAACTACGTCCGATAAATCCATTAGCCCCTGTAATAAGAACTTTCATTTTGCAAGAATCCTTTGATAAATTGCTAATGTTTCAGTAACAACCTTTTTTTCAGAAAAATCTCTAAGAACTATCTCGCGTCCGCGCGATCCCATCTTCAACCGAAGCTCTTTATTTGTTATTAACTTAATTAAGGCTTCAGCAAGAGCAACACTATTTTTTGGTGGAACAAGAAATCCATTAATACCTTCCTGAACAATTTCGCGACAACCTGGTACATCTGTTGCAACAATCGGCTTTCCGCAAGAAGCAGCCTCAAGTAACGCCTTAGGAAGCCCTTCACGATACGAAGGCAAGCAAACAATATGGGCCTTAGCCAAAACTGACGGCATATCAACTTGATGTCCTAGAAATTCCACAACTTGCTCCTCTTGCCATTGTTGAATCTGCTCTTTAGAAACAACGGCCGGGTTTTCAGGATCGCGATCACCAACTAAGATACAGCGCGTTTTATAATTCTTTCTCATTAAGATTCTAGCTGCATCAATAAATTCTTTCACTCCTTTATCATATAGCATACGAGCCGGCAAAACCACAATAATCGGTTCCGGAGGTTCCGGAGTTGTAACAAACATATCAACATTAACGCCTGATCCTCTAATCAAACATGCTTGATTCTTTCGAACAATGCCAGATATAATAAACATCTCCATATCTTCTGAATTCTGAAAAATAATATATGTTTTATTTTTACGAAAAAGAAATCTAAAAAGACAGCTAATCCAAGTACGTATTATGCAAACCTTAAAGCCCTTAGAAATGAACAGGTAGCCCATACCTGTTATAGCATTAATTACGCCCGGTATCCTTGCAATAAATGCGGCAATACTGCCATAGAGTGCTGGTTTAATCGCTACATGATGAACAATATCGGGCTGCTCACGTTTATAGATTTTCACAACTTCAAGAATCGCGGCTAGTCCCTTAAAAATATTCATACCACGCCGTTGCATATTTAAATCAATAACGCGGAAACCTTGTTCACGTATCCGATCACCATGTTGGTTAACTCTGGTTACGACCAACACCTCATATCCTCTCCATTTTGCTTCCTGGGCAAGGGAGAGTCTATGAGACCAGAAATACCAGTCTTCCGTTACAAGATATAATATCTTAGGTTTTTTCATTTTGCACATTAACTATTCATATTTCTCATTTTCAATCTTTCAATAAACATAATAAAACCCGCAACACCAAAAGCCACTAAGATCATTATATAGGCGTATCTCATTCGATATAATGAACCTACATTGCATATCACCAATCCATAAACCAACATTATATAAGTACAAAATATAGAAACAACCCATATCTCGATACGCTTGCGCCAGTGCCATATAGCGTAGATTAAAAATAACAAGAAAAAATAGATAATTACCATCTCAAGTGCAGATATTCTTCTCATTAAAGTATTAGCGGGAAAACTCCCCTTGTCAAACCACTGGTTAGGAAATGGGGCTAAAAAAACGATTTGGGCTGCACGGGGTAAATAAATTAATAAATCAACAACATTTCCAAAACCTATATTGCTATCAATAATACTCCTTTCTCCGGAAAAACGAAAGCCGCTCCTTATTTGCGCCAAGGAATAAGCATTGCTATCAATAAATGTAGGAAACCATTTTAAATTTTCCCAACGTTTTTCCTTAGGCACATCTTCAGCAATCTTTTTATAGGCTTCTAAGAGTATGGTTTGCTTTTTATCTTCAGGGATATCTGCAGTAATCTTCTTATGGGCTTCTATAAGCAAGGCTGACTTTTTATCCTCAGGGATACTCGCGGTAATCTTCTTATAATCTTCCAAGGTTATAGTTGATTTTCTATCTTCCGAAGCTTGCACATTTTCTATAAAGCCAGCATAATCACAAAATACACTTGCCTTGCTTACAATAAACAAAATAGACAGTATCGATACAAAAAATAAAAGAATGCTCTTCCACTGCATCTCTCTCTTAAAAAACCTTATAAGGATTATAATAAATAATAATAAAAAAAGTAACATTACAAACGGACTAACTATTTTCAGAATATAAGGCCGGCCGAGCCAAAGTAAGAAAAACCCACACAAAAAAGAACCTACTGAGACGAAATTATTAAAAACCCACCTATCTACTTTATATCTTGCCAGCTGAGATAATAAAAGCATTGCCTGCAAAATCAAAATCACTCCCAATAGAGTAAAACCATCCCTATGCCATTGGGCAGTCCATTGCAGATTTGAAGGAAACACTAAAAAAGGTAAGACGCAGAGGATTGACTTGGCTTTATTTTTTAGTAATAAATCTACGAATTTAAACAGAATCAAAGCAGCGCTCGCATGTAAAGCAGAAGTAATAGGAATAAATATTCTGGGGTCAGGAATTATAAAAAAATAAAATATTGAGGCTATGCCCGCTGGTGACTGGCCACCTGGCCTTAATTGGTAAACTGACCATCCTTGAAGGCGGACCTTATCAGCTAAATCAACGGCTATACGATGAAAACCTATGCTATCAAGAGAAGAGGTTAACAGCCCATTTCCTGCATGAAAATAAGAGAATACATACGGCAATAATATAAATTGTATGGCAGCAGAAATACAGAAAGTGTATAGGAAAAAATACCACCACAATCTTAAATCATTCAGTTTATTCATTTCTTATTATTCATGATATATTCTGTAGCGACATCTCTATGGCCTTTTTTGTGCTTCCAACCATTCCTGAAACATTAATATCGTCCAAAGAAAACAGAACCAATTTCGCTTGCCGGAAAGATGCTCTTGCCACCGCGAGCGAATAATCTTCGCGTCAAAGAACCCCTCTTGCTTTAAGCGAGATTCGCTCAACAATGCTTCCACCCAGTCTTTAAGCGGGCCACGTATCCAATCTTTTACAGGAATAGAAAAACCCATTTTGGGACGCTCAATAAGTTCTTTTGGCAGATATTTCTGAAGCACTTGTCTTAATATCCACTTACTCTGGCCTTTGCGCATTTTCATTGACAAAGGCAATGACCAAGCTAAGTCTATAACCCTGTGATCAAGAAAAGGGACTCGTGTTTCAAGGCTATTAAACATTGCCGCTCGATCAACCTTAACTAAAATATCATCGGGCAAATAAGTCATACAATCCATATACATCATATGAAGTTTAGAATTTGAAAATTGTGTTTTCAATCCTACTTTTGTAAGCCAAGTATTTGGTTCTTTAGCATTAAAAACTATGTCATCTGGAGAAGCGACTTCAGAAACGATGCTATAGTACAGAGCTTCACCGCCATTAACGCTCTCCAAGCTCCAGGAAAGTTTCTCTAATTTTTCATCCATATTAGACGGAAGAGTTAAAAATTTACCAGCATACTCAAAGAAATTAGACCATGCTGATAAGCCAAACGTTCTTATTAAACGACCAACCGATCTTCTTAAACAATATGGAACTCCTTCAAGCCTCTTCCAAATATCGGCCAATACGTAACGATTATAACCACAAAATAATTCATCTCCAGCATCACCTGAAAGAGCAACCTTAACATTCTTACGCGCCATTTGAGATATTAGAAAAGTGGGTATCTGAGAAGAATCTGCAAATGGTTCGTCGTACATTTTACCCAAACTAGGAATAACTTGCATAGCTTCTTTGGGAGAAACATAATGCTCAACATGATCTGTGCCAATATGCTTAGCAACAGCTTTTGCGTAACATGCTTCGTTATAACTTGGTTCATCAAATCCAATCGAAAAAGTTTTTACCGGACGAGTTGACAAAGATTGCATTAAAGCAACAACCACTGAAGAATCAATACCCCCGGACAAAAAAGCACCTAAGGGCACATCTGCTATCATCTGTAAAGCAATAGCCTCTTTTAATTGCTTATCAACAGCATCGATCGCATCATCATCACTGCCAACAAACGGTTGAGCACTTCCTTTGGCTGCTACTTCAAACAAACTCCAATATGCCTTAGGTTTTACGACAGACAAATCAATGTGGTTCTGCAAAAATGGAAATTGTATAAAATGGCCAGACCGAAGTTTATATATACCCTTGTAAATTGAATAAGGAGCTGGCACATAACAATGCCTAAGGTATAGACAAAGAATATCTCTATCTATTTCACCAATAAAGTCTGGGTGTACTTTAAGCGCTTTTAATTCCGAACCAAAAATAAAGGTCTTTTTCTGAAAACCATAATAAAGCGGCTTTTCACCAATACGATCACGTGCAAGAGTAAGTATTTTTTCTTTACAGTCCCAAAGCGCAATTGCAAACATACCGACTGTTTTTTTAAGGGTCTTCTCTATCCCCCAGGCTTCAAAAGCAGCTAATAACGTCTCGGTATCCGAATGACCACGCCAGTTATTATATTTATCAAGCTCTTGCCTTATTTCAAGATGATTATAGATTTCACCATTAAAAACAAGGACAAAACGACCTGATGGAGAAAGCATGGGCTGATGTCCTGCTTCAGTAAGCTCTAGTATAGTAAGCCGGCGGTGAGCTAGAGTCATTCCAGAAGCCCGATCTATCCAAATCCCTGAGCTATCAGGACCTCTATGGACAATACAATTAGCCATTTTTTCAGCTATATTTTTAGCAGTTTCTATAGAAAAATTACTTGGCTGGTAAAATCCGGTTATACCACACATGAGTTAACACCTTTGTAGACCCCTTTTATTCCTACCGCACACCAGAACGGTTGTGTTTCCGAAAAATGAATATCTTTAAATCCAGCAAACTGCAACATTGTCGTAATTTCCTGGCGGCTAAAACGCTTCTCCAAACGGGTACCAAAACGATCTAGCGCATCTGTTCGCATAACATAGTATTTGCGGTTACGATAATAGGCCAATGGCCATGATGCAGAAAGCATTTTAAGCTTCTCAAGCAGTAATGCTACTCTGGCTAGTGGTAGATATACTAACAGAGCTATAATTTCACAAACAAAACCTTTTAACCATGTGGGCATTATAGAAATAATCCTGCGAAATATATTGCTAATCTGCCAAATTGCACGAAACCACCAAGGACGATTATCAAAAGAATAATAAAGATAAATTAAAAATGGTGCGCCAGGTTTCAAAGCACGAGCTACAGAACGTATTGCCTCCATCGTGTCAGGAACATGGTGCAATACCCCAAGTGAATAAGCAAAATCCAAGCTTCCCTCATCTAAAGGCAGCTCTTCTACTGATGCCTGATAAAAAGATACATTCTTTGCATTTGACAAATTCTTGCGTGCAACAGCCAAAGCATCACTACTAGGATCTACAAGGTGCAGATGCCCAACGTGCGGAGCAACCAAATTCGCCCATCTGCCACTACCGCAACCAATATCGGCACCAACAGAACCAGTAGGTAAGTTTCTCCAAGGAAATATTTTGAAATAAGAATTAAATATTTCTGCCTGTTCATTTCCCGAAAGACTGCTCTGATCAAACCTTTTCCATTCAGAACCAAAATCTTTGATTACATTTGTCTCTACATTATCTTGCTTTGTGTTTTTTGCTACACTTTTTTTAGTAATATCAATAAATCTACGCCTAATACGCTGAGCAGTAATGTACCAGGCATATTTTTTATTATAATTTTCATCAAATATAATGGAGGCTTCTAAATAATCCCTAACCCGAAAAAGAACTTGATTTAAATCAGTATCATTAGGTAACACAAATGCCCATGGCGGTGCAACCTCAGGCAACGCGCCTCCATCGGAAATAATAACCTTTTTCTTAAACATGCTAGCTTCAACTACCGGTAAGCCAAAACCTTCCAATTTAGATAAGCAAACAAGCGCATCCATACGTTGATATAAAACAGATAGTATATGATCATCCACTTGGCTCAAAATCTGTATATCTGATCTTGAGCGTACATAATCTTCCACATTAAAACCGTAGTTCTTAGTAGATCCTACCAGCAAAAGGTTACCAGTATATAACGCCTTTTCTTTTAGCATTATGAAAAGATCGATAATACGCTTAATGTTTTTATTAGGCCTCCTGGTACCGATATAGAGCAGGAACTTTTCAGGTACTGCTAATGAACTTGTAAGATTTGGATTAACCGATTGGCACCGTAACATGGGCCCTTCTCCACAAACGCCTACTTTATCAGAAAAATGCTGGCCGACTTCCAAAAGAAGATCTTTTCTAGTTGTTTCTGAAACGGTAAAAATAAACTTCGCTTTTCTCGCAACTACCCACAACATAAGCTTAAAATATATTAATTTCAACCAACGATTTTTAATCATATAACTATGGTCTTTTAATGGGATTAGATCATGTATCACAGCTATAGTTGGTAATTTAATACCGAATGGCAAATCGAAGTGAGGATAAAAATAAATATCACCACCAATGCGATTGATAAAATGAGAAAGATAAAAATGCTGATTAAGAGAAATGGGCGCACACGGTACAGAAATAACACGACAGTCCCCTTTACTCTCATATTGCCTGAGTTTCTTGTAATAAAAATTCTCTGTTGTAGATTTCGCCTCTTCCCAGATAATTACGGTATATTTAAAATCGGCATTGATATTCGTATCGAGCAACTCAAATAAAAGCTCACCAGTAAATCTACCGAGTCCACTATACTGCTCCACCATTGTTCTGCCATCATAAATTACATGCATACTGCCCGCCCCAACTTTTTAACTATTTGCGATCGTAATAACTGCAATACTGTTTGGACCTACTCTCAATTCTGGTTGTAAAGGATAAAACAAAATTCTCATAGTCCATCTCAATAAAGCTACATACCACTGCAACATCAGTAAGCATATTTTGCCTATTAATCCAAAAGCACATAGTCTATTTGAAGATAATAAATCGTCCTGATAAGATAAACACATCAAATCGTTCCTATCGCAAAGTACTTGAATTTTTAATTTCGTTAAACTAGTTACGTGCGTAAAATCCCCATTCTGATATGCTAAGCCAAACGGCGATGCTCCTTCAGGAAATCGTAGATACATTTGCCCTCTCTTGCTGAGATGTTTTCTTGCCCAGGAAAACAATGCATTCAAATCATCATAAGACATATGCTCTATAACACTAAAAGCTGCGATTATATCAAATTTCTCTGATTCTAACTCAGGAATATTCCAAGCAGATTCCCCATATGCCAAATACCCCGCGTTCTTAGCCCTTCTTACAAGAATATTATTGGCCTCAATGCCGATTACCTCCTGGCCTTTTTCTAGAAAATATCCTAGCATTTCACCATTTCCAAAACCAATTTCAAGAACTTTAAGATTCTTCTTATTTAATAGTTTTCTGAATACTTGATTAAAGTAAAAAGAAGCTCCATGGCCTACAACGCCAAAGTCTTTCTCATCCCATCTTTTCCATTCTGCATATCCACCATAATCCATAATAAGTTATCCTCCTCTAATATCTACCTTATATCTCTTAAAAAGCTTTTCATATTCATTTTTCTCGTGTTGATTGAGTTTTACGGGATCCATCATATCAAGCACTGTTTTTCGAGCATTAAATCCCATGCGTTTTGCATACTTAGAATCCTTCAACAGCTTAATCGCGGAATCTGCCATTGCTTTCCAGTCACGATATTTAACCAACTCACCCGTCACGCCCGTCTTTATCACTTCCGATTGCCACTCAATATCATAAGCTGCAACTGGAACTCCACTAAGAGTGGCTTCTGTTAATGCCCGACCCATGAATGGTGAAATAACAACACTTGCATAGGGCAAAACAGAGGCTATCCATTCCTGATTTCGATTACCTGCAAAAATAACATTATCCGCAATTCCAAGCAATTCAGCCATTTTAGCAAGGTCAGGTTTCATCCTGCCATCGCCAACTATTAAAGCTGATAAATTCATTCCGCACTTTCTAATCTCTGCCAAAACACGTAATACATCATCAATCTGTTTTAGTTTTTCAAGTCGAGAAATTGTTATTGAAAATTTCTTGTTAAAAAGCCCTAATTCCCGTAACGCATCCTCGGCTTTTGGTCTTTTGTCGGGTGGCTTAAAATGGGCACGATGGATCAAGTTTCCATATCTAAAAACAGTAGCATATTCCTTTCTAGCTCCGTTATTAAGCGCAAAATTAAAACAATCCTGATTTGCTCCAGCAACAAGATCAGCCCTTTTTAGCGTATAATGGTCTATTAATTTCTCAATCCATCGTTTTCGAAATAACCTGGGCCATGCCATGTCACCTGATACCTGATAAAATAAGTCATAATTTATTGGTATTCTGAACACACAAGGGATTCCATTTCCTCTTGCTAAAGCTAGTCCAATTAAACCTTGATAATATGGTTCACCAGCACGGATAACGGAAATACTTTGATTTTTTATCAACCTATAGAGATATAAACAGATATTCCACTGAGCTAAGAGGAAATTCGTTAATGGAAGTTTTTTTAGCGCACGAAATCGGCCTATTTTTCCTTCAATAATCGTATGTTTTGGTGAAAAAGATGTTATCGTCATTTTACCAAAGGTTTCTTCTGTATTTTCCTGTGATATAACAGTTGCACAAAGATGTACTGACCAAACATGTTTAAAGTATCCATCCAAGTCTCTTGCAATGATGGCCTGATGAAGTTGTCTTTTCTTAACCATTTCAAACGTGTAAGCCATGTCGAGAACCAACATTTTCTTTTGTAGAAAATGAGATTTCTTTTTAAACATTGATTTAACAAATATGTATGCAATTAGCGGCAATCCGATAACAACTCCCAATATTACATCAACAAATTTTAAAAATAGTTGTAACGGTATAAACTGATAGCGATGTTTCATTAATCTTCTCACATGTTATGTTGCCAAGTTTAAATTAAGTTCCCGGTTGTCAGCAATCGTATGTTCTTAAAATATTTGTTTTTGAAATCTGTCCGGATTTAGCTCATATTCCTGCAATTCCACACATAATAAACTCAGGTTACCTTATTAATCTTGCGTTTTATCCAATGCCAGCTTGGAATTATACATTTATACAGATAATTTATAACCATGTAACGTTTCACAAAATAAGTACAAAAATATAGCCTGTCTTTGATGCCTCGGCTGCGGCCGTTGTAAGTTTTTTGTAGTTTTGTAATATCAGATATAAATTCATAGCAATGCGCATTACAGAATTTATCCAAAGCGTCAAAATCAGCATTATTCATCATACTCGGGTGACAGCAAAATGTCCACACCCCATGCCTCTTTCTTGTCAGGCTCCGCAATTGTTGTGGAATCCAAAAAAAACCATCCTCCTGGTAAGGGAATGTAGCAACGCCATCACTAATTATATTTATATCAGTTTCATTTCTCAAAGCATGAAGAGTATTCCTGTCAAATGTGTGTGAGGGAGCAACAAAAATCTTAGTTTCAATAGTATGCTTCTTGAAAACCGCCAGGCCTTCACATAGCTTCTTTCTCTGGATTTCCATTTCAACACCGGCAAACTCCGACTTCCGATTCATAGGTATCATCCCAGGCGAATTCGAAATATAACAATGATCATAACCATGAAGAGCAATATGCCATCCTGCGTGCTGCCATTTTCTGACTTTGTCCCAAAAATTTAAATCTGGGGCATCAATCATCATCTTGCAGTCTTTATTATTGGGAATAACTGCAACTATAGGCTTTATACCATACGTATTCAGGATGGACTCAACCCGATTCCACTTATCAGCATTCATGGTAGAACAAGCATCATCTAATCTAATTATATATTTACTCATGTAAAACTTTTACCTACGGGTTGCAATAACAATCATGCTATTTAATGGATTCAATAAAGAAGGTATCTTCTTTAAGAGAAAGTGTCCTATACGCTGTTTTATAGAATACGCTTTCACTTTCCGCAAATAATCTTTTTGCAATTTAATATAAAGCACTTTCATGCCAATTCTATCTAAAAAACAATTCATAGCAGATTTATTAAACAACAAGTACCTGTTTGGCGCAAAATATACAGAATTCATATAAGCCTTGGGCAAAAATAGGCCTAATAACTTAGTATATATAACATAGCATCTGTTAATATTAGGCGTTCGAATAAATAGTATCCCATCTTTATTTAAATTGCTTGATATAAGTTCTTTTAATATCGACTGCGCATTAAAAATGTGTGCAATGCTATCAACAAAGCTAATAATGTCAAATTTTCCTTTAATCTTCTCTGTACTATGCAACAAATAATCCTTCTCTGACACATTATGCTTTGCAAGCATTAGAGCCTGTCTGCTCACATCGACGCCAACATTATTAAAGTAGCCATGTTCGTTTAAAACTTTTAAAAAAATGCCTGTTCCACAACCATAATCTAAAGCGCGGCCATGATCTTTATACTTCTGTATCAGCTTTGCATACCGAACAAACCTTTCTGCCTGCTGATTCTCAATGCTTTCATAGTTAACTTTAAAATACCGCTCATCATACAGCTCATCAGTATTTACTTTTGGCTCACTAAATATCCCCTTACATATTTTACATTGATATACACAAGCAATAGATGATGAAAAAAGATCTATAATACTAACAGATTCACAAAATAAGCAAATGTTGTTCATCTTTTCATAAACTCAAGCAAAGGTTTATACATATTCGTTAATTTTATTACAATTATACCTACTAACAAAAAGCACAAATCCATACAGAATCTAATAATCAAATTTTTTAGATAGCACGAATTTTCCATAGCATGCGCCAGAGGCAAAAATAGATTTTGTGCCATACAAAATAAAACGTATACAACCATGACAAAAAATATCGGTGCCCCCTTCATATCAGCTACAGCCACCTCGCCCCTCTTTATAAAATAAAGGGTAAGTACGACAAGAGCAATATTACTGGCAAGCGTAGCTAATGCAATTCCCTGAAGACCCGTTCCCATTGCTACAGCAAGCCAGTTAAAAATTATCGCAAACAAAATTGAAATCACCTGCGCTATTAACATATATCGCTTCTTATCAGTTACAACAAGAAAAACTGAACAAACATAAAATAGTGATAATATAAAACAAGATGATAAAATGATTCTAATTAACGGGATGGTTCTATCATATTTAGTAAGAAAAAATCTAAAGAGGCCGTATGCGGCATCGGAGGCACCTGCTATTATCGGGAGCAAAAGAATGCTTCCAATCACCATAGATAAAGAAATATATTTCCATAATAGTCTATTTGATGTACCCCTGCCCTTTTGCTCTCTTAAATATTGCGTTAATAGTGAAACAAATCTGATTGGGACCAATAATATCATACCTGCCAGAGCTACTATAATAGAATAATATCCTAGAGTTTTAGGGCCATAATTTATAATAATAAACCATTTATCTATCGTTTGAAAAAGAGTAAATATGGCTCCTACTAATAATAAGGGGAATCCCAATCGCAACAGTTCATATGTCTTTTTCAAATTAATATTCCACCTCAGTTCTTCTTTTTTATACCTTAAATATATATATGAAGGGATATATATTAAAATTATCGCAACAAACATCCCATATATTCCCCAAAAATAGCAGA
>Ga0075116_10000366_pt1 | contig 21353 bp, 22 predicted proteins | sample AntAceMetag02UKC_FD_69786 | JGI IMG/M metagenome (GOLD analysis project Ga0075116, IMG submission 69786) | Saline lake microbial communities from Ace Lake, Antarctica- Antarctic Ace Lake Metagenome 02UKC | ecosystem: Environmental > Aquatic > Non-marine Saline and Alkaline > Saline | place...
ACCAGAAAATATATGTCTATCGCAAGTCCAATCTTTAATCAATGCTCGCACATTTGTATTGCTAGAGCAAAATGATGATAACGCTCTACCAGATCCAGTAGAATTTATCATTCTTATACCAGTATGTGTTGTACGATAAAACTCCCCATCACTAGAGTTGATACTACTAAAACCACCTTCACAAGTATCCATGCAAACATTATTAATAGAAGGTCTTCCGCCAGCTTCACAATAATACATGCAATCTTTAAAATAAACATAATTAAATGATGCATTTGCTGTATATCCATAATGACTTAAAGCAGATGTTGTGGCATATCCAAAATCTTGGATTACTGCGTAATTATAAGTTGCGTCTTCATGATAATTACTAGCCCTCTTTTGCGCAGTATTAAAGTTTGGATCGTCAGCTTTTAATGTAGCTGGTAAAAATACTACAAACGTATCGCCAACAGCTAGCCTATCATTTATTGTTATTGTATCAGTACCACTTTCTGATGCACTAGGTTTTTCCATCAACGTTAATGAAGTAGCGTCATTATCAACTATAAGATGTTGATTTCCACTTGTATCAAATTTAACATACCTTAAAATATGTTTATCTATATCAAGCCCACCAGTATCGAGATTCAAGACATTAGTAGCGATGCTCGTAAGTGTATCTGCTGTAGTATTCATACTGTCAACAGTTAATTGAGTTTCACTATCGACACTTAATACTTTGTATACTCTTTGCTTTGCGTAACCGCTAGTAATCATTATGTAACAATCTGTGTCTACACCATCTGTGCTAAATGTTGAACCTGTATCTGTTAAGGTTGATTCATCAGCTGCAACAGCTGTTATGGTTGCTGATGTTTTTTCAGCTCCAACAATATTCATATACTTATGACTATGATCTACATAATTAATATAATGTTCACCTTCACTTGCGCATATAATACTAAAAACATGACCTGCGCCTACGTCAAGCAACCCAGGATTCCCTATCGTTGTTATACCATTAACACGCATAGTACGCTTTCCTGCTGTAAAGTTAAGAGTACCATCTAAAGTAAGATTATCACAGGTTACTGTAGCTGTATCAGTTGTATCGAATGTAACTGTATGACCAGTATCGACAACTACATCGTCACCATCATCAGGCACCACGCCACCAACCCATGTACCAACTGCTGTCCAATCGCCTGTCTGTGTCGAAGTTATTGTAGCCATAGAATCTCCTAAATATTAATTATTTTCCCTATAAGATCGCTCAAATTACGACCTTCTACTCTTAACGCTATATCGCTTTCAGCATCTAAAGAGATTTGATTTTTTACATCTTGAAACTTTTGCTGTATTGTCATTTCACCAAATCCAGTTGTATTTATTAGCATAGATTTTTGAATATAAAGATTACTTTCTGGAGTAAGTAAGTTATACTCGATTCTCACTCCTCCCGTATCATTTGTCGCTTTTGTTATTTGAAATTTCCACATATGTTATCTACTCCCGTCCTCTATTAAAGAGTCTATTAAACGTTCTTGATCTGTTGCCGTCTTTAATCTATATAATACGTAATAGCTAGAACTGCTACTGCTAGAGCTTGACGATGATGAACTAGAACTGCTACTACTTAAACTTGTTGACGAAGAACTCGAAGATGAACTGCTACTTGAACTCGATGATGTAGAACTTGAACTCGAACTGGTACTACTTGATGACGAACTTGTTGAAGAACTTGAAGAAGAAGCAGGTGCATTATATACTGCATAAGCAATCTTTACTTTTGAGGAAGAAACGCTACCACTATATGTGGCTGATGTGCATATTCTATCACCATCGCTTATGGAAACATCGGAAGCTACAGAAGCATAAGCATTCTCTGCTGCTGCAAAAGTTATTGCTAATCCTGTATCTGCAAGCTCATTCCTTAATGTCAAAATTCTACTAGCACCTGCTCCTGGAACAAGCTCTAAAATTGCATGGATTGATTTTACAGTTGTTTCGTTACACAGCGACAGCATCTCCGCTTCGACAGTCTCAAGAGTAGAATCACCCGCAAATAGTGGTAAATATCTAGTGCTTGATGTAGATAAATCGCTATCACCGGTATGTGGCCACATAGCGTATCCTGACGTGTCTGGAACTAAAACAAAACTACCACGAAAAAAAGAAGAAACTGTAATCCCTGATTCAGTTCCCATTATGGAAACTAAATCGCCCGCTGCTAAATCAACTGTATTTGATGTGTCACTCCCAGTTGTATCGGTGTTAGATATTGTCATGGCTAAGCTAGTAGCTATACCATTCTTGCGAACGGTATATGTCATTGACGTGCCATCACCTGGAGCTGTTACTCTATCTCCATAAAAATCTTTTAGCGTACAATCAAAAGGTATAAGCGTCTGAGCATCCCATTCACTGGTATCATCATAACTTTTATGTCCAGAAATAGGGGCGAAATAGTTGCTATCATTAATAGCACACTGCATTGCTAAGACCGTTTCATCACCTATAGTTGGTGAAAAATCCCATGTCCAATAAAGATAAGTCGTGGAATCAAGAGCATTAGCAGTATACGCAATAGTTAATTTCTCTCCTACTGATGCTGAATAAGTATTTGATATATCTTCTTCTGATACCGCTTCCCCAGATATTGCTGCAGATACTGATGTAAGGCTGCCATCGACGTATATACCAACAGTTATAGTGTTACCCGCACCGGGAGCTGCTGAACTATGTACTCTTAAATTGGATATAGTACCCGCACACGGCACGACCATATAACCATTACTCGCCGTAGTCGACCAACTATCATTCTCCCCAAGCGGGAAAATATACTCAGTACTAGCTGTTATAGGATTGTTGACACAACCAACAAAGACCTGGTTGGTAATTGACGCCATTTATTACCTCTTAGTTGAAATTATATACTTACACAACTTTCTCAAAAACTCCTTTAAGTCACTTACATTACTTAAAGCATTTATTTGCGTATCTATCTGAGCCATCTTTATGGATACTAGATCTGATGTACTTATAAAACTATTTATCTCATCTTCTTCTGCTTGTTGAATAACATTATCCGCAGCAGCAATAGCCAAAATGTCGGTTATCTTAGTTTTTATTACAGAACCTGTTAAAGCAGCCACGCTCACTGAAGGATCTTCTATGTGAATATCAGGTAATGAAACCTGAACTCCTGAATGCGTTACGCTATTAGCGTGCAACAAAGCTACCACTGCAGCTTTTACTAGATTCTTTTCTGTTTGAGTCCAACCACTAACATCTATCGTTAAATCCGCCATACTATCCTCCTAATTTATAAAGCTTGTTGATAAACACGCCAAGATACCCAACCAGATCCTGAAACATAATCATGCACATCAGTTCCAATAGCTGATCCTGTTAACATAAAATCTGATCCTGTAGATGCAGAATCATTCTCATCAAACGTTATCCAAGTATCTGTTGTCCAATTATAAAGTTGTAAATATACAGGAGACGCTGAAGGATCTTGCTCTGCATTACCGTTCCAAGTAGCAAGAAAGCTAGCTCCTGTTTGAGTTAACGATGATGTATTCTTGAATTGCCCAATACTATAAACACCCGCACTAGTTACTGTAGCATAACTGCTATCATCTGACGCTACAGCTTTAATTTCACTAGTTATGAACGCAGTAGCTAAATCATCAGTATCTGTTGGAAGTACAGCTTTAGATTCTTTGGAGTAAATTTTTGTTGTATCTGAAAGTTCATCAGCACTAAAAGTTAATTCATTATCTGCTGACCAAATATTGCTATAAACAAACTTGAAATATTCATCAGGACGCTTGAACGCTGATACTCGTATCTCGTCCATCGTGCCTAACCATGCAGAAACATACCCATCACCAATCAAAACACTATTACTACCAGCTACAGTTGTTAATGTATAAGAAGAATCAGTACCATCAGGAGCGCCTTGCGTGAACCATTTCATTTCGTTACCACTTTCATCTCGTCTTACAGCTTTGTAATACCAATTACTAACTGTCATAGGCGTAGTGGTACGCACCCATTCATAAGAATAACCATCACCACCATTATTACCACAGAAAAATACTAAATCCCCATCTGTTTCTTGTGTGATGGTTCCTTCCCCACCGTATGCTTTATTATATGGATTACGTCTTGCACTTACTGACGTAGGGTATATGATCATTTCTATAGTTATATCATCAGTTATATTGAGCGCTACATGATCACCTAAATTGAAATAACCGCCATTGAACACCATTCCGCTAGTGGTGCTTATCTTACCAGTTTGGTTATATGTTGGGTTTGTGCCAGTTTCAGCACCGTCACAATCGTTTGATGTTGCGTCTATGATATTACCAGAAGCTTCGTTGAAGTGATGTACAGCTTTATAATTTGATTCCCAAGTATTCGCTATATCTGCGCCATCTGCTGTATCTATTGCTCGATAATAAATATAGATGTCTGTAGTTGAAGCAGTAAGTAAATTTGTTCTAACCCAAAACTGTCCTGTAGCATCACCAGAAGCTATAGCGAATGATTCACGCTCATAATATAATAGCGTTTCACCATCGTCTTGAGTAAAACGAATATCAAACCCATCAGCATTTGAGATACCACCGATATCTGTATCAGCGACGAGCTTAACAAGTAATGGAAAATCAGCTAGATCACCATCTATATTCGTATTACTAACAGTTATTTTCTTACGATTATCGTAAGTTAAACTATCAACAGTCCAACCCATATTAATTCCTATATATTATAAAATTTTATTAATCCAATTCTCTTTTTTAAATTCATTCTTCGCTCTTGCACGAGCAGCTTTACCTTTCTTTTCTAGTATTTCTGGAGTTAATGAATTAATAATATCAATAACTTCAAAATGATTATTAACCAACCATCCACATTTATCATCAATTCTATCTTTTGCGCCATCACGATTTTCTGCGATTACTGGTAACCCTGAAGCTAGTGCTTCGCAAATTACACGTGGGCCCTGGTCTGTATAACCATCTGGCAGTAGATACCAGAAACAATTACCTTTAGCTAAAAATTCTTCTACTGGCATCTCATAGTTTGTCATTAATGAAAACTTAGCTTTACAAGCTTCTTCTATAGACTTCATATCACTAGGTATCTTCTTAGATCCCTGTGAGCTATGTCTTACAACGTGAGTTAATGCTTTATAATCTGGTTTAACTTTAAAGAACTTCTCTAAATCTACAGGTGGAGCTAATACTTCGCATTTCGCATCAGGTACTATCTTTCTGAATTGGTCTTTCATAGTAGAGCTTAAGAACAAATATGAATCCCAATCTTTGGACCAATCCGCTTTACCAGAACTACCAATTTTATACGTTAATGCCATTACTTTACGCTTTGCATTAACTTTCTTAAACACATCAAACTCAGGTTTATCGAAATCAAACACCATATCACTAGCGTATATTAACAATACATCACATGCTGATGTTATATTATTTGTGAACTTAACATGTTTCAATTCTTCTCTAAGACTTTTGCAAACTATACCTTTACGTGTAGCGACTTCTACATCATACCCACGCAGTATTGCCATTTTAACTATCTCTACAACTGATCGCTCAGCACCACCTAGAGTTTTCCCATTTGTTACAACCTTAAATATAGGCTTCTTATGAGTTTCTAACATAGCTAATCTTACAGATGTCTCTAATAATCCACCTTTATAATACGACAATATAGCGTTCACTACATCATCAGCAGTTATCATATGAATACATCTACAAACTCCATCTATAACTTCACCTTTACGCTTTAAGCATCCTTCCATTGAGCAAGCCCAACAAGCATATGTAGATGAGCATTTCAAAGAACCGATAGTATGTAAGAACCTATGATTCTGATACCCTTCAAACGTTATAGGCTCCCTAGCTCCTGCAATAACTACACAGGGTTTATCAAACGCAGCTGCTATATGCATCAACGATGATATAAGACTAATACACCCTTCTGAATGATAAACTAGCTGAAACAATCTTCGTAACCCTGTATCATAATCTTGGGTTTTTCCTACAAAATCAATAACATTTTGACCTTTCAACCTATAAGTATTATCTTTAGTAAGCCCAACTTGCACGAATGTTATATGATTTAATCTGCTTACAACTTCTTGCCAACGCTCATGTATCCAACGCTTAGCACTATATGGTCCACAGTCAATATTAATCACCCAATACTTACCACATATCAACTTACTCTTCTTCTCAAACTCATCTAAGTATATCTCTGGTTTGAGTAGACCTTGCTTAATAGGTTTCTTTAACGCATCTTCTAAACAAACACGAAACGCTGTTGTGAAGTGCTGCCCATTTGTACGAGAACTTTGTGTTACGATCTTAGCACCAAATCCATGCTTCTCATCATACCCATCAAAGTCTTCTACATACGGGTTATTGTCCCATATAGCTTTGTTATTAGTATCTACTTTAATACGATATTCAGGGTACGTATTCTTAAGATCTCTGACAGCACTAGTTGCCATCAGAGTATCTCCTAATATCTGTTTATTTACAAGTAGTAGTTTAGTCATACTTACATCCAAGCAGCTGAATCATCTTTTGGAGTTTCAGGTTTACTAGTATCTACATCTTTTTTCTCTTCTCGTAACTCTCTATTCGCTATCTCATCCTTAACATGATTTAATGTATTCATTAATTCATTTTTAGGATAATCTTTTGTGAACCAATAATGATGTAAATCATTAGGTGCTTCACCCTTTTTGTAAGATATTGTTACTAACATTTTCCCTGAATCTAACGCTGCTCTCATTACATCTTTCAAATCTTTCGTTGCTTCCATTCTGTCCTCCTTTTTTAGTTTTCTCCTAAAAAATTATTTGCACAATAACCACCAATACTACCTCTCATTCTACCTTTCCTAGCTATCGAAACTGTCCCAAAATGTTCAACATACGATGGGTATGTTACAGCTATATTGAAGCCCATACCACAACAAGTCTTTTGGAATGCAGTATCATAGCCATTACTTCTCAACTTACCTTTAGATATTTGATCTAAACAATAAGGTAAACACTTCTCTACAAACTTTCTTGTAACTAACCAAGCAACACCACCTAACTTACAATTTTTGTAACTCTTACCACCGTCGAACATTAGTGGGTTTCTAAATATCCATGGATTTAACGGTTTTTTTCTGCCGCTATACTGTCTATCCCAAGGGCTTAATATACCAAGCTCTGGGACCATATCCTTAATCTCTAGAAGCTTATTCAACCATTGAGGATTGTATACGATGTCATCTTGAACAAGCACCATACAATCTGTATCATAGTTTTCGTAGTAGTACTTGATGAGTTCAACAAACATTCTTTGTGTTTGAAATCTACGCTTAGGTGGTTCACCGCTATGTATAACTTTCTGCCCACAGTTAGCTAACATATCAAGCTTTTTCTTATCTACACTAAAGTCATCGAATATTGTTATTTCACCTTTAGAAAGATCAGTTTTCATAAGAGAGTTAAAAGACTTCTTAAAGTAATCGGCACGCTCACATGTCATTAGTAGTACTGGAACTTTAGTCATTAATCCCCCAGTTTATAGAAATAAATAATTTTCCTCTTACCGCCGCTACCACCCATTTCTATTTTCTCTGGCACAACATTGCATGTCCATTTAGCTATTACGTTTTCATCTATGTTGCGATGTTCCATACTGCTACTAGTCCACTTATACGGGAAACTTAATATAGCATATTTTTTAGTTGTTCTAAGAACTTCTAAAAATGCTCTTTCTTGTTGATCACCTAAATGCTCCCATACTTGTAACGCTATAAAGATATCATATGTAGAAGTTCCTATTGGCCATGGTATTTTAGTAGCATCATGTAAATATGTTGGGCTATATATTTTATCATAATCTAACGTATCGCATCCTTCTACTATAGGGTATCTATGCGCCCCAACTTCAACTACAGAGCTTAAATCTTTATCTTTAAGATACTCAACAACATATTTAAAATACGACCATCTTCCCCAATAGTACTTTTCCTTGCCACATATCTCTTTGAATTTTTCTTCTGTCATTAATTTCATTGTCTAAAATATGCCCTCAAATTGCCAATGTTTTTATACTTTAAGTCAGAATAAATTGACTCATCGTACATTTTATAATCTCTACACCAATCATGTACTAGAAGAACTTTCCAGTCTAAAGTTTTAACAGATTCATATACAGCAATTCGTGCTGCTTTTTTACAATCAATTAATACTAAATCTATCTTATCTTTCATCTGACCTGCTACAGTATGAAATTCTCTGTAAGTCATCTGCAGCGTTACAACATTTGGTAATCCTTCTTGTATCCATCTAGGATCATTTTCAACCGTATATACTCTCTTAACTCTTTGTGAGAAAAAATGTGTAGTACCACCACTACCATATTCTAGTATTGTCTGCACATTATAATTTTTAATAATATCTGCAATAGAGCGAAGCGTTGGAGTGTTAAACCCATTACATTCTATTTGCATTTCTCTCCTTCTTTATTCGAGCGTATGTAGCCCAATCTTCTTTCCAATATTGACGCCCTGATGATGCTCCGCCTACATGCTTATGCACCATTCTTACTCGTTCTGTAAATACCGCCTTACCACTAGCCATTGCTCTTTCATAATAATCTACATCAACTCTGAAATGATAAAAACGTTCATCGTAAATATAACCACCTAGAAGTTTATCTATTGATTTTTTATTAGTTAAGTGAAAGCAATCTCTATACCCTTTCCACTTACCATCGTTTAAAATGAGAATACCAAAACCATCAGGAAAGTTTTTCTTAAAATCTTCATGTGCATGTGTAAGCCAATGATCTGTAGGATAGCTATCATCTGCAAAATTTGTTACAAATTCATTCTTAGCTTCCTTTGCCCCTAGATTCATAGAGTGTGGCAATAATAAGTTTGGAGAATTTATAACTCTAATCTCACCTTTAAAGTAACTAACATCAACAGCATCGCCAGCATTAACAATAATTATCTCATAAGGAGCAAATGTTGTCTTACTAACTTTAGCAAGGCAATCCTTCAACAACGCACCACTATTCTTTGTTGCTATTGTAATTGTTGTTTTTGGTATCATATCATATCCTTTATATTGAAATCTTTAAGCATTTCATATACTATTTTCTTATCGTTTGTTAAGAAATTCTTTATCTTTTTCATCTCAGATAATGGTGTTTTACTAGTAGATACTTTAATACCTTTACGTAAATTTGAATAATTCATACTGTGGTTTAAAACGCATATACGCCTTCCCCCATATCTATCTTCGGGCTTAACCTTCATCTTAACTCTAGGTGGTATATATCCTGTTATATCACCATATTCTTTTAATAATTTATGGTGACATCCGAATAATGTTTTCACGAAATAATCGTGATTTTTATATAGCTTCTTTGGGTATATATTAGTAAAGAACGGAGCTTCTGTTCTAGACGCTCTATTATATAAAGCATGACTAATTAGATCAAACGTAAACATCTGATAGAAAACTAATCTATGCATTTTATCACATAAGATTAACCTATCTTTTATTTCCTGCATACAATTCTTATGCAACAAATCATCAGAGTCTGTCCGCATAATAGCTAAATGATCTACATCGAGATCATTCAATATGCTTACACCATCATCATAGATAATCTTTATCTTTTCATCCCAAACAATAGAAGACATGTAATCCTTGAATCTCTTATCGCAAAATATCCAAATGTCAAAATCTTGACATGTCTGTTTCAGTATACTAATAAGAGTAAATTTTTTAAATAGCTTTACTCTATCCTTTAGATAGCTCAAAGATGGTGGCTTTTTAAATTTATGACGTATCAGCTCAGTAGATATAACAAATTTTACTTTACTCATTTTATAATATTTAATTGATACTGCACCATTCTATTTACTAATTTTTCAAATGTTATTTCAGTATTCCATTTCAATATATTTTTCGCTTTTGTTGAGTTTCCTATTAATTTATTTACATCATTAGGTCTGAAATATTTTTTATCTATTCTAATATATTTTTCAAAATTATTAATACCAACATATTTAAACGCAGATCGTAAAAAATCTTTAATAGAATGCATTTCCCCAGTAGCTAATATAAAATCTTGAGGAGTTTTTAATTGTAACATCATCCACATAGCCTTAACGTAATCTTCAGCATGTCCCCAATCTCTTTTAGACTCTATGTTACCCAGAACAATCTCTTTTTGGATATTATTTTTTATTCTAGCAACTCCTTGAGCAATTTTTTGTGTTACAAATTCTTCACCACGTCTTTCAGATTCATGGTTAAATGCTATACCAGAACAAACAAATAATTTATAACTATCTCTATAAACTTTTACAAAATTATGAGCCGATCCTTTAGCTATTGCATAAGGACTCATAGGCGAAAAATATGAATTTTCATCATATGGATAATTGGGGTTGTCACCATATAATTCAGAAGTAGAAGCTTGATATAACTTTGTTTTAGGCGAATATATTTTTATTGCTTCTAAAATACTTAACACCGCCAATCCATCTATTTCATACGTAGCTTGAGGAGTATTAAACGATTCCTGCACAAAACTCATAGCAGCCAAATTGTAAAATTCAGCTGGTTTGTTTTCAAATATTATTCTATTTATAAAAGAACAATCCGTAATGTCTCCTTTTATTAAAACAAAATTTGGGTTATCTAATATATGATCAATCCTAAAATTAACTCTTTTATCATCAGTAGCTTTTCTTCTAGCTATTCCAATAACTAAATAATTTTTAGATAATAAAAATTCTGCAAGATAACTTCCATCTTGCCCTTGCACACCTGTAATAATCGCCAATTTATCATTCATATTATCACTTCCTTTTGCATGACGTTTTTGATGATCTTTTTTAAAATTAAATAACTCTACATTATTTTTATTCCATATTTTATTATTATTTAATATTTTACCCCACATATCATATTTATCATAAAATTTATATTTCTCTAACACTTCTTTTAATATTGTGTTTAAAGAAACTTTATGATGTAAAATCCTATCATGTACGTTTAATTCTTTTCTAAAATTTTGATATTTTTCAGAACATCTAATTAATTGATTAAATGATGAAGAACTATTTTCTATTTTAAATTTTTTATAACATTCTGAATTACAAAAATTGTGTTTATTATGCTTATACGCTCGTGTTTTAATATATAATATTTTATTACAATAATTACATTTAGACTTATACATTTTTAATTTATTTTGCACTGAGCATCTATAGGAACAAAATATTTGTTTTTTATAAGTTTTAAATATATTACCACAATATTTACATATTTTAATATGTTTTTGTTTTTTATATTGCGCCATTTTCTAGTTCTTTCAGCCAATCTATTTTTTCACGAACATCTAAATTTGAACGCCAAACTTCACGAAGAAGATTAGCATTATATCCTTTTTCTTTAGCAAAATATATTAATGCATTCAAATCCTTTGGGAAGCATTTTCCGCCAAAACCCAATTCGGAATCAGGTCCAGGAACGCCCCAGTGAGTCTTTCCTATCCTTTGGTCTAGCTTAACGCATCGAATAACCTCATTATAATCAAGGTTAAGGTGCTTGCATATCTGATATATTTGATTAGCAAACATTACTTTTGTAGCTAGAAATGTATTGCCAACATACTTAATCATCTCTGCTGTTTTAATATCTGTATGTATTATGGGGCATGTGAATCCAGCTTCTTGATAAATACTTTTTAATCTATCAAACACATTATTATCATTAGCACCAATAATAATACGATCGCTTTTAAGAAAATCATCTTCTGCATTCGCCTCTGTGAGAAATTCTGGGTTAAACGCAAATCTCAAGTGTGGTAATCTGCTAGCAAAACCGTCTGTTGTACCACTAACAGCTGTACTTTTTATAACTATGATCGTGTCTTCTACGGTACCTGCTTTAATTAAAGACGCAACAGAATCAAACAAAGCACTTATATCTATCTCACCAGACATTTTCATTGGTGTTGGAACACATATAAATATTACTTCACATTCAGCTACGTCTCTCAAAGAACTGTCACATGCTTTATACTTATCGTATCCTATTACTTCTATTTTACCATTATGTGATAATCCTTTAGCTGTAGCATTTCCAACAACTCCAAGCCCTATCATTCCGACTTTCATAAATTCTCCTTATGATTCATCTATTTATGTTTATTGTATTCCATCTCTAATGCACATAACTTTTCTAATATTTTTAACATTTCTATATCAATTAAAAAAATACTATGATTTCTCATTAGTTCATTTATTTTTTCTTTTTGTTGAATTATGAAATAACTATTTTTAGGTTCTAAATATTCACAATTATAAAATATTGATAATTTTCTTTTATTTAAAATTTTAAAATCAGGTTTATATGTATGCATTCCATCATTTAATTCATAAAAAATTTTATCATTAGGATGTGCTTTATATTTTATTTTTAATTTTGTTAACACCTTAGCTACTCTTAATTCATAAGTACCTTGTACTTTTTGTCCTTTATAGCTATACCATTTATAGCTTCCTAAATAAGATTTTCTATTATCATATTTACCATCTCGCCATGCTTTTTTTAAAATTTCTGATACTTGTTTATTTGGTAATTTTGGTAAACTATAATATTTATTTCCATTAATAAGTTGATGTTTACGTATTTTGGCTTTTGTTTTTTCACGTTTTAATATAACATTTTTAGGAATTTTTCTACCTTTTAATTTTTTTGATATTTCATTTATAGTAATATCGGAATAACAATTTTTCAATCCTTTATTCCAAGCAATTCTTTTATTTTTTATATTAATTTTTCTAACCATGTTTTAGGGACATCACCTTTTTCAATTTCTAAATTATCTAAATAATTAGGTATTTGCGGTCCTTTTGCACGAGCCCATTCCGCCATTCGCTTTAATCCTTCATCTAATGTGATAGATGTTTCATATCCCAATAATTTTTTAGCTTTTCTGTTATCACACCAAGCATACTTTACCTCCTGCGGTCTTGGTGGCATGTAAATAGGAGTACATTCATAACCAATAATTTTTATTAATTTATCAGCCAATTCATTTATGGTTACTTCCTCTATCGGACCTATATTAATAATTTCTCCATTTGTTTTTTTTAAAAATCCACATTTTGCTAAATATGGAATTACATCATCTACATAAGAAAAACTTCTTCGTTGGAATCCATCACCATAAATGTAAGGTTGTTTTTTTTGTAATAATCTATTAATAAATATAGCAGCTACATTTCTATAAGGGTCAGCCATGTTTTGTCGAGGACCAATCAAATTATGAGGACGTACTATTGTATAATCTATTTTATAAACTTTATGAAAAATTTCAGTTGCATTCTCCATTGCAGTTTTTGCGATTGCATATATATCTTCTGGTTGTCTTAAATCTGTTTCATTGAAAGGTGGTTTTCTACCATGTCCATATACACTCATAGAACTACAACAAACCACTTTATTAACATTATATTTTACAGATGCTACTAGTACATTTAAATATGCATTATAATTATTTTCTGTAATTCTTATAGGACAAAATTGGCTTAATCCTTCATGAGCCCAAGCAGCTAAATGAAATATTATTTGTGGTTTAAGTTCTTTAATTAATTTATCTGTTTCATTGGTATCACGTAAATCTAATTGTTTAAATGATTTTTTATTTTTTATATTGACTAAAAAACCACCTGATAAATCATCTACGCCGAAAACTTCATGATTTTCATTTTCAAGAAAATCAACTAAGTGTGAGCCCATAAATCCTGCAGAACCAGTTACAAGTATCTTCTTTTTATCCATTAAAAAATTCTCCTATTATTAATGGCTCAAGTAAATGAACTTTTCTATTAATCTGTATTTGTTCGTAATATTTTTGCCAATAAACTCTATTCCAATTAGCATATGAATGACAATTCTGACATAAAGTAATTAAATTTATTGAATCATTATTATTCTTATTATAATCAATATGATGCACATCTAATTTTCTAAAATATTCTTTTTGTGGGGCATTACAATTCATACATTTATGATTATCACGCTTGTGAATGAATTTTTTTAAAGAGTTATTAAATTCTATTGGATAATAATTTTCATATTCTCCATGAATATATAAATTACTTTTTTTACCAATATAATATATAGATTGTCCTTTATTTTTGCATTGGATACTACAGTAATGATATTTACTTTTTTTCTTTTTCACATACCATCTCTGTCTTATGTATGATTTTTTACAAAAATCGCATATTAATTTTACCCCACCGCCTTTCCATGCAGGGTTATTTTTTCCTTTTAAATTTCTCATTTTTTCCTTAATAAAATATCAATGTCAAAATTATTTAAATTAGAATTAAAAATTAATATTTCAACATTTTCTAATTTATCTAGTATTACTTTTAATTCAGCAGCTGTCATTTCAGAAGGTGCTAGATCGTAATATTTATGATTTGGATTTTCATTGTCATGCAAAAAATGTGTTTTATCAGGCATTGTCATAGCAATAACTCCACCTGGTTTCGTAACTCTTATCCATTCAGTAAGCGTTTTAAATGTATCAGGAATATGTTCCAATGTATGTGAGTTAGTTATAAAATTAATGCTGTTATCTTTTATCGGAAGCCATCTTCCATCGCCCCACATATCTGGAGCTGAACCAGGATTAACATTTATCTCATAATACCCTTCAGTATGTCTTCCTCCAATACCAAGCCCTACTCCATTACTCCCACCATATAGAGCAACAATTATATCAAAAAATTTATTCCTTTGTATTATTGATACTACATTTCTATTTACACATTGATATTTTTTTGGCGAATCCCACCATCCATCATGTCTTGCATGTTGTCGTACTACAGCTAATTGTCGATCTTCATCTGTGATAACTTGGTTAACGTCTATTATCTTCATCTTGTCTCTCCTTCTATTATGCTTAGCATATATGCTGCTCTTTTTTCGCAAGTATGGAATCTCATCAAATGATCATACCCTGCTTCAGCTAACTCTTCTCTTTCTTTATCATGCGATAAATAATAATTAATCTCTTCTTCTAAGTTAGACATATCTTCTCTGATGAATACCGCATTTTCTTTATGTTTAAACGGAAAAGGTATCACTATCTTAGGATTTACAACAAGCATTAAAGTCTTATAGCTTGGTATCTCCCAATAGCGTACCGTATCTTTTCCATGTCCTATGCAAGAGAGTCCGATTTTCGATCTGTCAATATTCTTCATGTAATCTACATATCCCATTTTACCATGGCGAGGTTTATTGCGATCCCAATCGGACACTCTTGTATCGATATCAACAATATTATTACCCCCAAAATTCAGTTCATGAAATTTTTTTACCAGTCTTACCCGTAAAGGATTCGTATTGCCGAATATACCAAAAACATTTATATCTTTCTCTTGCTTAAAATTTGGTTTTTCATCTTGAAACGCTGCAAAAGGTAAAGGGTATATTTTCTTATCCTTATATTTTGCTTCATAAAATACTTCTCTTTTAAATATTACAGATGGTTGAACTTCATCAATCAAAAATTCTTGAACATTAGGTCCATCTTCACCATCCATGAGAATTATTGGAATTGGAATAACGCTCAATTTGTTTCTTATTTCTCTAAAACTTTTAATAACATATTCTCTTGGTGACGCAAGTATTATATAATCAAATGTTGTAATATTGTTGCATATATCATCTATGCTTAATTCTGGTAAATCAGGTCGAACTGGCTCATAGTCTACAGCACCAGTCCATCCCGTTTTCCCACCAGGGAGAGTATAGTCATCATCAGGGTCTCCTGATTTCCATCTTTTTAACATAGGGTAAACAAAAACATTACTATTACCTAATGTTGTGCATAACCCTTCAAATATCATACTAGTTAGATAATCTTGCTGCGGGTCTACTAAATATAGTATCTTCATGTTTCACACTCCCTTTCTTTCATATCTCTATCTAAGTACTTTATTTTTCTTTTTGGAAGATCATTTATACCCAATATTTCATTATGTACTTCTACTTGAGGTGTATTCCAGTGATCTTTACAACCCCATTTCTTAGCAAAAATCATTCTGCTGTAGTCCATACGAAAAGCGAAACCTTCATCTGCTAGCTCTTTATGTTTCTCTAATGGTATAGGCAGCTCACCAGAGTACTGTCCCGAATAACTTAAATACTCACTCTTAGACATCATATCATTAAATGGAGCTACTGCTAATTCTCTATTATTACTAAACGTTTGACTACCCCAATGTTCTTGTGCAGGGTATGGAACATGTACTGACATCCAATCATGCTTCCATTGCTCAAACCCAAAATCTGTTTCTTCATAAAAACTTTTTAAAGATTCATAAAAACCGATAGACCCATCAGGTTGCTTTATTTGCTTCCAATGATCTCTTAAAAACCCAAAACAACAACCAACTGGTGACCCTACTCTTCCTACTGGGACATCAAAATTTGGTTTATCGTGCGATTCAAGAGGTAGCCCTGTTTTTATATCAATTTGCACCAAGTTCCAACCAACAGATCCAATGTTATCGTTATTATCAAATAAATAAACTAAGGTTTTTAACCAATTAGAATCATTTATCACAATATCATCATTGAACAGAACTTGTATTTCTGCATCATCATAATATCTAGTGAGATCATTCCAACTGGTAGGTATACCTTTGTTCTCTTTATGCTCTATCAATGGAACATCAAACGATTTGCATGTCTCTCTAAGCATATTAAGTTTTTCTTTATCAGTACTACCATCATCAAGACAAACTATTTTATAATCTATGTCTTTAGAGGTTAATAATATTATACTAGTCAATAGATTATTCACACGTAGATGATCGTTGTAGGTAGGAATTCCCACTGAAACTTTAAGTGCCATAAATTTTCTCCTTTTTCTGTTTTTCTATTTTTCTCAACAATCTTTCTTTCCAAATCTTTCTATTACTATTCACTTTTGAGTTACACTCACACTTACAAGTAATTAAAATATTTTTCATATTGTTAGTTTTTTAAAGCATTAGCATGTAGTTTAGCTACATTCAACCAATCATTCTTTATAACAAAATTCTTACACTTATCAGATAATGTCTTTTGTAAATCTTTATCCGATAATGTTTTCTCTATGCTATCAATTATATTTTTAGTTCTTGAAGTGTCTATCTTATACACTTCATCATCTAAATCAAAAAATGAAATGCTATCAGATACTATAATTGGTTTACATAGCCTCATTAATACTTTAACAGCAGCTGAATTACCGCCCATGTTAGGTGCATCTTTATAGTTTAAGACAAATATATCAGTAGCATTTAATGTTTTCAAAAGTCTTTCTTCATCTAAGTATTCTCTTACAATTAAAACATTATCCTGCATACCTTGATCTTCGACAAACTTAAAGAAATTTTCATCATATACTTTATCCCCAAATTCATGAGGCGGTGCTACAATCAAACATAATATATTAGGGTACTTATCTCGCATTTTTTTAATTGCGTGTATAAGCCCACTATACCCTTTTTGATTTCTTAAAAACCCAAACGACCCAATTATCGGTGTTTTAGTATTTATATTCAAAGCATTTTTAACTTCAGAGTTATCTTCGATAAACGGAGAACTGCACCCCATAGGTACAACATCTATGTTGGTCGCATTTGGTCTTTGAGCCATGCTTAACTTTTTAAATCTTTCGTTATGATAAATTATCTTGTCAGCTTTATCTATTAACGTGTTTATATAAGGATAAAGTGGAGCAAAGCTATGCATCAAAAACACAGTCTTTACATTCTTTTCTCTAGCCTTTTCTAAAAACTTATCGAGCTGTACTCTATCTTGAAAGAACGAATACTCATGTTGAAAGTATACACAATTGTATTTATCTAAATGATCTGTAAGCTTATCAAGATCATTACTTGGGTATATAGCTACAGACTCTCCATTTTTCTCCATACTAGATATAAGAGATTTAGTGTATTCAGCTATACCACAATTCTTTCCCCACGATGGAATTACTATCACTGGCTTTAATGCTGTTAAGTTTATTTTAGTAGCTACAAATTTACTTTTATTATTTCTGTCTAAACCTATTTCTTCAAACACAGCCTGTATCTTATTGACAGTTTCTTCCCACTTATACTTTTTAGCTAATTCTATACCCTTTGTTTTATACTGATAACATATGCTATCTTTTTTATCTTCTAAATCTTTGTACTTCTTCCAGTCATAGTATAAATCATTTAGATGTTTTACTAAATTCTTTTTTGAAATTATGCCTCTTATAACTCCATAAGCACCATATACAGTTTCTGCTACATCAACTAATCGTCCGTTACCGTCGATTAAATCAGGAGCAGATGCATAATTAGTTACTACTGGTATACTTCCACACGCCATACCCTCTAAGACAGGAAGACATATACCTTCCCCTATGGAAGAGTTAATGTTAACATCGCACATACTATATACTAAATTGATATGCTTATCGCTAATACCATTTAGTGGCGAAATATTCTTAATTACACTAAGTTTATCTTCTATCTTATTCTTTTTAACGATAGCAAATATATTATGCCCAGTTTGAGCTTTAGGGTCTGTACCTAGAAATAAAAATACATCAGGCTTATCTTTTGCGAATTCAGCAAATGCCTCTATTGTAGCTGGTATATTCTTTCTATCATGATTCTGCCCTAAGTTCAAAACAGAAAAAATATTTTTTAAATGTACTTCTTTCCCCATATGAGATATCTTCATGTTCTTACCTAATGGTCTAAAAACATCTGTATCAACACCGGGGAATATAGCTCTACACTTAATACGTTCAGTTAAATTATTAACTTCTTTTACCCCAAAGCTAGACATTGAAACAACATTATCAAATGGACGCATTATTTCATCCCATGAAAGTTCAGACCATTCGCCATCAACTGTTACCCATAATAAATTCTTAACTTCAGTGTTGATATCACGATACTCCATTAACGATCTGTACATTGGAGCGAAATCCCATATATCGCCTATACATAATATATTATCTGGTTTGAAATCAGCCAATATACTACGTAGTTGTATTTCAGATTCGCCACCTTTGACAAGAGGGTAAATAAAATAAGGAAAGTCATGTCTTGTTGGAGGTTGATGCCAACCAGCAACTGCAATTTCATATTTGTCCAAAAATCTTGCACATACTTCTTTACAGATTCTAGCAAGTCCTGTTGTTAAAATAGGTCCATCAGTTATAACTAAAAGCTTTTCTTTCTTTGTATCGGTCATTCTATCCTCCATTTCTTTTTAACTAGATGTTCTAGATGAAATTATTTGATCAACTGTAGCTATTATATGATTTGGTAATTTTGCTTTTTCAGCGTATATATAAATCTTACCTAACGTATCTGTTGAAAAGTTAGTAGATTTTAAAGCTGCTACAATAGTTGATGCACTTCTTTCCATAAACTTAACTAATTCTCCATCTCTTAATGAAATAACTTTATCAGTAGTTATGGTTTCCCCAGTCTCTGCGCTTACCTCTGCTATCTTTTCTAAAGATAAAAGTCTATTCACCATTGTTATACTTAGTTTAGGCATTTCTTCGCCAGGGCCCAATCTAATAGATTTTTTATTCTTACCTTCAGGACCTCTATAATCAAAACTAGATATTATTTTATGCCTCTTGTTTAAACTTCTTTTTGCCATTTTTCGTTCCTCCTTTTTGTTTATCTCTCATTAAAAAATGCGGGGATAGTTTTACCTACCCCCGCATTATTTATAACTTTCGTTCTCCAAAAATAACGTTACTACTATAGATTAATAAATTAGTCTACAGTTGTATCGGTTAAACTTGGGTTCGAATAAGTACTAGCGGTTACTTGATACGATACGCCAGCACCTCTGTAAGCTATCTGTGTTGCGAACCAACGCAAGTAAGAAGCTTCGATAAGAGGATATCTTGTATCGTAACTGCCAGGTGTAAGTATTAACCCTTTTGCAGAAGGATTTTTCTTCTGCGCAAACATAATAGGTTTGTCTTCCCCTGCACGTGAACCGATGATTAACAGATAACCATCAGGCATCCATTCTGTTTCCTTCCAGTTGACCCCTAAGAGTCTTCCTCTCCAACCATCTATTACTATCTCATTTTCAAGATCACCAATAGCCATATAGTTAGCTGTAGTTGTTTTGAAGAATCCAGCAAGATCTTCAATCTGCTTTGTCATATCAGCATTACAAAAACCAAACATCGTGCCTTTGTAACCATGCTCTTTCAAATGCTCTTTCATAGCTGTAACATCGCTTATTCTAAGAGTAGCATTTCCAGTAGCAACATAATGAGTATGAGTCGCCGCAAATTCTTTTGCACCAAAAACAGGTGGGTTTTTCAACTTTTCGCTATCGCTAAAAGCTGCATTATACCATCCATCAGTTCCTGAATTAGTAAGACAAGTATCTAAGATAGTAGATGTTATTACATCTCTATCAGAAGAAATTGCTTTAGCTGCAAGCTTTGCAATTTCACCAGAACTTGACTGTTCACTCATCAACCAATCAAATGTGTATATGATACCAACACCATATTTTTCAGTATCTTTTTGCCTTTTCCCGTACACTATTTTCCTCGAAGTAGGCTTTTCAGCTTCTGCAAGCTTTTGAAAAGTCCATCTTTCGTTGATAGGAAACTTATAGTATGCTTCAGTCCAATCAAAGCAAACCATAGCTCTAATGTCCAGCACTTCCTCGGCATTATAAATGTCGAGAATAGGTAGCACTGTATCATATAGAACTTCGTTCAAGTCTATCCCATCCGTTGTTGTATAACCTCTTGTTTCAATTGCCATTTTAAAGTCACCTCCATATTAAAATATTAAAATATTATTATAATTCTTACTTATACATCTGATTCGTGCAAGTCTAAATCAATAAACACTTCATCAGCCGCTAATGCGAAACCGACTCTTTGTGTTCCAGATGTTAGATATCCACCATCTTCACCAAGATAAACAGCACTACCAATTGTTAGTGTGTCAGCTTGAGAATCATTAGCATCAAGAACAACTCTAGCACATCTATCCAATCTTACATACTGTGAAATTCCAGCTACTTTCGTACCAGAACCTGATGTTAACGCAACACCACGTGCCCACTTATTTGTACTAAGATCAGCCACAGATGCAGTACCTGCTGATGTTATATACATCAAAACACCAGGAGCACAACTCTGTCCTGCTGTTAATTGAGCGCCAAAATGTCT
>Ga0075116_10000368_pt1 | contig 21295 bp, 21 predicted proteins | sample AntAceMetag02UKC_FD_69786 | JGI IMG/M metagenome (GOLD analysis project Ga0075116, IMG submission 69786) | Saline lake microbial communities from Ace Lake, Antarctica- Antarctic Ace Lake Metagenome 02UKC | ecosystem: Environmental > Aquatic > Non-marine Saline and Alkaline > Saline | place...
CTGTGTACCTAATTTAGCTTTTAGACTAGAAGGATTGATAACATGGTAGTCTGTCAACGTTCCCGCTATCGATTCTGCATCTGTAGCAAGTTCTCCCACTCCTTTAACTGTTGTTGTCATATCAGGAATGGCAGATGATAAACTTTTCCATACAGCACCATCAAAAACATATAGCTTTCCTTCAGCTTCTACATAGCATAAACCACCATGTGTAGGTGTCGTTGCATGCCATTGTGAGCCATCATATTCGACTATGTCATTTTTAGAAGCTCCATCCCATGCAGGATCAACAACTCCAATAGTTGTGTCTAGAATATATCTGTCACCAGCACCAGTTGTAGGAGGTACAGCAGTACTATCAGCAAATGCTAAAACACTATTATAAAAGTCTATTCCAGATGAAACTAATTCTACCCATGTCGCTACTCCACCAACTTTTAAAACAAGTAAAAAACTTCTGCCTGTAGTATTATTTACCCAAACTGTAGGAATGGAATAATCATCGTAATCCATAGAAGTTGGATCTCTGTCCATTTTGACATAATCCACTCCTTTGAACTCTAGTTCTCCTGTATAGACATTAATGTTTGTAGGCATTTTTTCTCCTTTGCTTTATGGCGCAATAGTTGTCCAGTAAGGGATGTATCTTACCTCAGTTCCAACATAAATTTTTAACCATCCAGAACTATTTTGAGCGTTGACTGTTGTCATAAGAACAGACCCAACTCCGCTACTTAAAGTTTCATCAACAACACTTGTAAGGGTTACATTTGAAGCTATTCCCGCTATATCACCAAATACATGTACCCCACTTGTATAAAGTGTTCCGCTAGAATTAATATAAGCTACAGTTGTACCAGAAAATTCTTTGAAATTAATAGCATTTGCTCCGATAGCATCGCCCAATTTAAAATTTATATCCGTAGCTGCAGGGGCGGCTATAGATCCCGTTCCTTTAGGAAGAATAGTAATGTCTATATTGGCATCTGTTCCATGTGCTTTTAGTTGAGTGCTTTCTAAAGCTACAGCAGCAGTAGCAGAACTTGTTCCTACTCGATTTGCTGCAAATTTACCACTAGCTGTTAAGGTAGCTACCGTATTTAAGTTAGAGTCTTTGTAATTAATAAAAGTGGTTTCGTCTATAGCTCCCATTACAACATCAATATCAGTACCAGCAATTGTTGTAAAAGTTGTTTCTGTGGCTGATGATGTGATCGTAGATTGATTCCATAATCTAATGTCTGCTGTAGTGTATGCCTGTCCTGCTGTCGTTGGAGTTGTGTTATATAAATCTAATCCATACAACCAGTCAGGAATTGCAACCGTTCCTTGAGCAACACCAAAGGCTGCTCTTGCAGCTGCTCCTCCTCCTATTCCTCTTCTAGTAGCAACTACGCCATAAGCATAAGAATTTAAAGGAGTACTATAATCTGTTATAGCTCCTAATCCAGCATATTCTCCAGCTGTAGGTGTCGCTGCTCCGCCATCCATATAAATATTTCCATGAACGCCAAAAAAATATAATTGAGGTAAATCTCCAGCATTTACTTCATCTGTTGAAGTTAAACCAGTTACCCCAAATAAAGAAGAAACTACTTGTGAAGTATTATTTTGAGCTACTTCCCCATGACAACCTGATAAAGAAAGTATATGAGAACCAGCTGCAGTAGCCCCTACACCAACTATAGCTTGAGGAGAACTATTCCCATCTCCAGCCGTTGGAAAAATTCCTCCATAAACTGCTTTTCTAGAACTAACTCCTGATACAGTATTATCATCTCCTACTGTTGTTATAATAGCTTCTTCAAATGGAGCATAAACTGTTTCTCTTGCGGCAAAAGTTCCTGCTGTTATATTTACTACATCTAAAATTCCTGTTGAACTTAATGAAGAAACTGTTCCTGGAGTCGAGCTTTGAAAATTTATAAAATTAGCTCCTACTGCATCTCCCATCCTAATTGCTATATCAGCTCCAGCAGCTACTTGATATAATGGGCTCTCAATAAAAGCTACTGCATCAAAAGATTCACCTGCAAAATTTGCTAGAGAATCTATCCATGCCAATTGAACATCAGCAGAATTTCTAAAAGATATTCTATTAGTTCCTACTGCATCGCCCATTAAAATAGCAAAATCTGTTCCTACTCCTGCTACAATTCTTGGAAGACCAATTGTTAAGGTGTTTAATCCACCCGTTGCTACAACTCCGTTAGCTCCAGCAAAAGCAATACTTCCTGCTGCACTCGGTACTACAGGGTTTGTTCCAGTATCTGGAATGATATTTTCAAAATCTGTAGGTCCTATCGCTAATGGTATCCAAGTAGCTGTCTTTGTAGTTTCATCTTTTAATGTTAATAGATAGGCATGTCCAGTGACTTTTGTCGTGGAAATTGTTGGAACATTAAAACCATCATAAGTTGCAGCAGTAGGATCACTATCACTAATAATATAATCAACACCCTTGAACTCAATTGATCCTGTATAAGGATTAATATTTGTAGGCATTTATCCTCCTATGAGAATGAGTAATTTAAATACTCTGGGATATATATTGTTCCACCAGATGTATAAGCTCCATAACCAGTAGAGTTAATGTCAGAATCATCATCTAAACTTTGTATGGAAAAAGTTGTAGCATTAAGAACTGTTATATTATAAGAATTTGAATTAAGTTCAGTCATTCCAGCTACTCCACTAATTAAAACTTTATCTGTACTAGCAAGTGTTGCTGTACTAACCACTGTGATTACACATGGATTTGCTTGACTCGCAGTTGTCATGGCCATAGATGTTCCTGCATCCCAAATATTATCGTAATGATTAACTCCTCTAGCAAAGTCTAAGGCAATTGTATTTCCACCTGCATTTAATGTTTCTTGAACAATTCTCCAAGCAGGATCTGTAGATGCTTCATCAGGTCTTGCCCATCCATAATATCTAAATAAATCACTCGCAAAAGCAACTTTTAATTTAGCATCAGATGAACGAAATGGAATGATAAAACCATTCGCATCCCTTAATTGGATTGGTCTTGTACTTCTTGTCATATTTCCTCCTTGACATGGGCATCCTAATTAGAATTAGGGCAAGCTAATAATAGCTGTTTTTATTTCTCAAATTTACTTTTGATCATTTATTTTATTTTTGCAATAAAAAAACTCGAAAGTTTTTACACCTTCGAGCTTTAGGATAGGAATTTATGTTTTTAACGTTAGTTTTTATATTATTTTGGTTTTACTTCTTCTACTACTTCAGCTTTTACTTCAGCTTTTTTCTCACTTTGCTCTTTTGCTATTACTGCTTTAACTACTTCATCTCTTAAGAATGTTACGAAAGGTAAAATATCTTCATAAGAAAATTTCGATGGGAAATTAAACCTACATACATTTGCTCCATCAAATAGATCATATTCTACTCTTAGTGAACCTGATATCTTTTTTTCTATAACAGGTGCAGCAATTATTTTTGACTCGGATGTCATGACTTATCCTTTGTTTCTTTTAATTAAAATATTGTGAGCATCCTACTTCTAGGCAAGGGTATCTGACCCGTACTCACAATATCCATTATAAACCAATCTCTTGTTTTAAGCAACCCTTATACATCTAATATAAAGTCTAAAATCGGCTGCTCCACCACCATCTGGAACGATTGATAACGAACCATTAAGTGCAATTGCAGAGGCTGATGTGTCAATAGTTGTTGGTCTATCAATATCATATTGAACACCTGCTATTGTAACAGCGTTAGTAATATCAGTACCACCACCAGCAGCACCGTTATTAAGCTTCCAAGTTCCTGCTGTTCCAGTAGTATCTACTGACCATGCATCAATAACTTCAAATTTATATGGTGCATTAGCATTGTAGATGTTTACTGCTGCTGCCTGATTAGATACATAAGCATATAGAGTAAACTCTATAGTTTGTGTAGTATCAGACGCATCCCCTGCTGAAGGAACAGTAACAATTCTAGTTTGCGCTCCACTAAGATTTGTTATTGTATTATCAGATCCACTAATGGTTTTATTAGTCAATACGTCTGTAGTATTATGACCAACCATATTTGTTGTGGCATCAGGCAATGTTATTGTTCTGTCATCTGAATGACTAGAACTTAAAGTCATTGTTTTTGTTGCTGTTGCTCCAACTAATGCAAAATCAAGCATCTTAGTTGGGGTTGCTCCATCTGCAACAATTACATTACCAGTACCGTTACCAGCAAGTAATAAGCCTACATTAGCTTCTCCTAATCCTCTTACTTGAGGTGCAATACCTGTATCTCCAGAGCTTATTCCAATATATGTTACTGGAGTAGCTGACTCTGTGAAGATTATGTATTCATCACCACCAGCATCAAAGATACCATCAGTAGTAACTATTTTTGGTGCTGTAAGCGTTTTAGCTGCTAAAGTCTCAGTACCACCTAATGTTGCTAATGTTCCTGTTGTAGGAAGTGTAACATTAGTTCCTGCTGTTTGTGTTAAAGTTAGCGAGAATGCCCCAGAAGTAATCAAATCACCTGCTGTGGTTACATTACCACCTAAAGTAATTGATCTGTTTGTATCTCCAACATTCCAAGAAATAATCTTGTTGCCAGTCAATACTTCTGCTGTGTCTTGCTCTAAATCAAAAGCTGCACCAGATGATCTGATAGAGAATCCAGTCAACGAATCGGCTGTTCCTCCGTTAATATCAGGGGCAGTTATTGTTTTATTTGTTAATGTTTGAGTTAATCCAATGAAACAGAATGAATCACTAACACTAGCAAAGTCAGGTATTGTTAGTGTTGGCGAACCAACAGTTTGTTGAGTAAATGATAAAGTAGCATCAAATGCTCCTGCATCATTTAATACGCAACCATCTGCTAGTCCACTTGCTAATGTAATAGCTGGAAGTCCCCAAATAGGGTCTGATGCTGCTCCTTGAGTTAATAATGAAAGCCCTGCTGCACCTGCTGCAAGTACTACCCAATTCGCGCCATCAAAATAAATGATATCACCTTGAGCTTCACCTGCAAGAGTTAAATCTGTAACAGTTGTTACTCCTGTATTATCAATCGCTACATCTCCAGTGATTGCTCTTACAGTAGCTACATTTGCTGCTGAACCTACTATCAAGTTAGCAGATGGCAACGGTGCTAATTTGCTATATGCAATGGCTGCTGCTGCATCTACTACTGCATTTGTTACTGGTGTGCCAAAAAAGGCTGTAACACCTGCGTCAGTAATGGTTATAACGCCTGTGACAGGTTTGTTATACCACTTTGATGTTCCACTATCATATATAAGCATATCTGCGTCAGCAAGAGCTGCTATTGTTGTATCTGTTAAACCTGCGAGAGTTGTAACTGGTGATACAAGATTATTCCAGTCTGTTCCATCAAATAGATCCATTTCATTGACATCATCAATGTATGCAACCATTCCTTCTTCAGCAACGGTTTCTATCCATGCTCCTGCATGCCATTCGTAGATATTATCTTCTGCCCAACTAGCTCCTGCCGCTGGAGAAATATATCTGAATCCTTCTGTTTGAGTAGCTCCTGCTTGGTTTGTTGCTTTTGAAAGAACTTCTTTCTGGAAAAATAATCCTCCAGAACGTTCCCATTTAGCAACTCCATTAGCATTAGATGATAAGAAGTAGATTGCTTTTCCTACTAAATCTATCCATCCACAACCAAATTTTTCACCAGTATCTGTCGCCAATGGCGCACGTTGTTTTCTGACGAAATACATACCGTTTCTACGACCCTTAAGATGGGTCAACGGTGCTTTTCTTTGTACCATAGTTTTTTCCTCACATGTTTATCTATTAGCAGATTTATACCCTCTGCTCTTAGGTATTCTTACTTGAAAACAAACCTATAACTTTTTTCTCATTCTATCAACAGTTTTATTTACTTGCTTTTTAACCAATGAATACGAATATAATTGAGCTATTAGAATAGGAGTTAATTATGGGATATGTCTTAGGAATAATAATTTTTACACCGTTAATATTTTTATATGAATATATTATGAAGAAATATTAATTAAGCGATTTTCTGTTTTCAATAATTTTTTGAATTGTTTCAAGGTCTACTAAATCATAACTGCCTTCATTAACAGCAGGAATGAAATGTTGAACTGCATCATAAATAACTTCTCCTGTTGCAATGTTGCCTCTTAATCCAGGTATTAATTTTCCAACCTTTTTTAAAACATTAAGATATTTTTTTAGTTCTTTTGCACTAGCATTAACTTTGGGAATATTATTAATAATTTTATGTAAATCCTTTGTAACTTCCTTTCCAAGATTATGTTCTATTAATGCTCTTTTATTTATATCATTAAATATCGCTCTTAATGGTTCAGCTTTATCTGATGGATTTATTTTTCCTTGAGTTAGTAAATTTACTGTTGAATATTCTTTTATTTGGTCTAAAAGTTCAATTCCCTCTTCTGTTTTTGGAATAAATGATTCAAGTCTTTTTTGTCCTCTAACTGTTTTTAAATCATTTAAAATTGCTGAATCACTTTTATATGGAAATGTCTTTGTGACATTATTTACTTTATCTTTCCAACCTCTAAAAGTATCTTTTTGTTTTTTTATTAATTCATTATGTGAAATCTTTCCTTGATTATATCCTTCAAGCATCCTTTCATAATCAGATAATATGTTTTTTTCTGGAGTTAAAATATTATCAATTTTTGCACGTTGTGATGGAGTAGTTATTGGTGTGATTTCTTTAATTAAATCATTGTATTCAAGAGAATCTATTTTTTTAGGATTGTTAATATATGGTCTAAATTGCTGTTCAATATAATCTCTTTTAATTGCATTAATTACATTTTTACCATCCTTTTTTTTACCTAAAGCTTCTTCAAGAAATTTAATTTGATCTGGATTTTTAATTTGATCAAATATTTTTGTATATTCTCCTTCATGTGCAACTCTCCATTTGAAAATTTCTGGATGGTTATATTTAGTAGCACTTTGTGCTGCTGCTGTTTTTGCTTGATTATATAATTCAACTGCTTCTGGAGCAATAGATTCAGTAGATTGAATAGCATTATCAAGAATTTTATTTAGTTTCATATATACATTCTTTGGTTTTCCTTGCACATAGTCATAATTAATTTTTTGATTATTAGCTTGAACTTGTGCAATAAATTTTGAATTTGCAACTTCTCTATATCCAGTTTTATTACCTAATAATTTTATATATTTATTTGATATCATACGAATATCTTTTTTAACACTTGAAGGAACTTCTGCTTCTGATATTTCTTTTACTAAAGCTTTTAATTCTTCAGCTGTTTCAGGATGTATTTCAGAAACATCACGATTCATTGGTTTTGCTCTATTATAAAGATCATTAACTATTTTATTGTCTGCTCTTTGATTGCTATCAACTACATTTTTAAATGCTGTAGCTCCTGCTAATTTATTTGGTTGTCTTATGTCTGAAATTGTTTTACCAATATTTCGTTCAATATTAGCTTTATCAGTACCCGTAAACTTTGGTTTAATAGGTTCACCTGTAGATGAAAATTTTGGTTCAGGTCCTATTGCATCTATTCTTTTTCTATATGTATCCGTTAAAACAGGTTCTAATTTTTCTAGTAATTCATGTTCAGGTATTAAACCTCTAAACATAGGTTTTCCTGGTTCTCCTCCACTTGGTGGTGGTGGTGGTGGTTCTCCTCCACTTGGTGGTGGTGGTGGTTCTCCATCTGCTCCTGGAGGTGGTGATTCTTCACCTAATAGTGGTGGAGACTTTTGTGGTTTTAATTGTTTTTTATTAGTAAAAATATTAGGTATGTCTTTCTGCGCTGCTGTTATTGCTAAAATTTCAGCTGCAGATTCAGGCACACCAGAATCTTGCATTATTCTATTATAAGAAGCTGCTTTTGCTCCTGTAACAAGTCTTTGAGCAACTGAACCCTTACCAATTTTACTTCCCATACCTAATACTTGTAAGTCTTTTTGAAGATTAGTTTTAGCCTCTAATGGTAATCCAGTTACATTTTCAATTCCTTTTACAATATTACCAACAGTCGGAAATGTATTTGTAGCATCTTCAAGAGCTTGAAAATATTTTTCTCTATCAATTTTTTCTGGTATATTCATATCAGGAAATAACTTCTTAAGACGTGGAAGATTATCTTCTAAATCTTCTAATGCTGATAATGATTCTCCTACTCCCCATAATTGTAAACCTGATAATATTAAACCTGGTTGTGTTACTTTTAATGCACCAATTAGCGGTTGTGCTGCTGTTCTTGTTGCTGAATTAAGAAAACCTTCAGAAGATTCAGCATTATCAGGTATAAATCCTAAATCAGTTAAAGCATCTGGTTGAGATTGAACATTTGCATCAGGTACAAAACCCAAATCTTCAAGATTTACACTCATATTTGTTTTGCTCCTGCTTCAATAGCTGCTTGAAGATTTTGCCTTGGAATTGTTCCTGGTGTTCCATCTTTAGAGATTATTCTAACAGTATCAGAACCTACAGATTGTTGAGGAGATTGTGTCACTTGTTGTTGTTGCTGCAACTGTTGCTGCTCTATAGGTTGTTGTGGTTGTTTTCCTATTCGTTCATCCCTAAATTGTTTTAATTTAAATGGGTCTCTTCCTGGTATAGCTAATTCTTTTTTATATTGACTAGTGTTAAAACCACTTATTGCTAATGAATCTAAAATTTCATTTCTAAATGATTGCAATTTACCAAGATTTGCTTGTTGTGATCCTCCTTTTTCTGGAACACGATCTCTTAAATCTTTAAATAACTCCTTATTTAATGTTCCTTTTGTTTCTTGTTCTCTTGTAAGAGCTATTAGCTTTCTCACGTCAGTATTAAAGGTTTCTGATTTTTTAACTGCTTCTCTATTAAATCCTAATGCTGTTCCTTTTTCACTAAAGAATCTTCCAAATGCTGTTCCTGTAAAAGGAAGGTTTTCTTCCATACGATCTATTAATTGTAATAAGGATTTGCCACCTTCTTCAGTAATTAATTGTCGTTCTTTTTGAGATTTTAACAATGCAGCATGTTCAGCACGACCCACTTTATTTTGGTTTTCAAATGTTTTAGCTAGATTTTGAGCCTTTTTACCACCAGAGGCAAATCTAATAATTTTTTCATTAGAATGAATTGGAACAAATTCTTCGGGTATTCTATTAGATGTAGGTTGTTGATTTGGAGTTATACCACTTGTAGGAGTTGCACCAACATCTGTTCCTGTTCCTGTTGGAGGAGGTGTGCCTGTGCCATTTTGATCTGCTCCAGGTATCATTCCTTCTAACCCTTGATTCTCAAGTTGATTCTTCAAAAGCAATAACTGCATCGCATTTTGCTGTTGATTCTGTTGTTGTGCCATTTTAGCTAAAGCATTCTGCTGATTCTGAACAGTAGGCACAAATGTCTGTGTGAATGCTTCTAAGGCTGTTTGTTGCCTCGGTATTGTAAATACACTCATCGTGTTCCTCCTGTTCCCACTTGATTATTTGTTCTTTTAAATAAATCCATTAACTCTTGGTGATTTCTATTTGATGCAAATTGTCCTGCTACTTGTCCTGCTATCGGAGCAAGTTGTGTTCCTAATCCAGGTGTGCCAGGTGTAAATGTAGGAAATGAAATTTGTGTGCCTAATCCTTGTCCTAAAAATCCTTGAAGATTACCTATACCAGCTTGTTGTATGCCTGCTCTTTGCTGTCCAAACATACTCGATAATCTCTCAGCACCCTGACTTGCTTGTTGAGCAAAACTACCTGAACCTGCTGCTCCCCTTCCAGCAAATTGAGTTGCTAAATCAGGAAGAAATTCTTCTTGAAATTGTCTTGTTAATGCTTCTTCACCACCAGGTATCTGTCCTTGTAACTGTCCTATAATAGCTTCTAATCCCTGATTTAATGGAAGTGATTGTAATAGTTGTGCTATAGTGTCTTGTTGTTGAGGAGAACCACTTGCTTGCTGACCAAATTGACCTTGTGTTCCAGGAGAAAATTGATCTGCTGCTTTAAGCAATAATGGAAGTAGGTTAAGAAGACTTGCCCAATCTACATTAAAACCTGTTGATGGCGGTGTTGATGGCGGTCCACCTGTATTTGTGTTTACTGTTGATACATCTGCTTCTGATGCACCACCTACTGTTGGTATACCCATGACTTCCTCCTAATAGATATATTCAAGCGTTACAGTACATATCGTATACGCTGTCTTATTATCTGTTGTTGTTACATTCACATTTGTATTATCTACTAATATATCTATTGGTGCTAATGATGATTCTAAAGAAATAGCACTCGTTCCAGGATCATTTGCTGTTCCATATATCCTTGTAAATTCAGGAATATTATTTGCATCCCATGCAAGTCCATGTACTGCTACTGTTGTGTCTGTGTCTTTTAATGCTCCCATATCTATCACTTTCCTAAATACATCTTTGTCTTTTGCCACAATACTCGGAGTTACATTTCTTGCAAACCTAAGTTGTCCACATAACACTTCTTTAGTTGTATATGCTCCATAATCTTTCTGATTTAAAGCATTTATTAATGCATTATATAAACTAGGAAATCGAATGATAAATTCATTGAAATCTTTTTCAATAAAAGCTTCATTCTTTGATAAAAAAGAACTTTCTAACGATGGTTTAACACTCATAATAAACCTATGTTTTTACCAGATTCTTTTAACCATAACCGCATTGCATGTAATGTGATCTTTGCTTTAATCATATCTGCACCAGCTGTAATGGTTTCACCTGCTGCTCTTTGTGCTTCTTGGACTTCTAAGACACGTTCTCCAGTTACCTGTGCTTCAATTTGTAAATTAACACCACTTGTATTAACAATGATTCTTTTCCATGCTCTTGCATTATCTGGTTTATTAAATCCTTCATAAGCAGTTGATACTTTTGTTATAACATCTGCAAGAGAAGACATGTCACTTCCAAATATTTGTATACCAAGTTCTCCTCCATCTGTTCTATCTGTGTAAATATCTATAGATCCAATTCTTATATTTGCACCTTTTTCAATGAAGGGATTGAAGTCTTTTGTCTTAAAAGAAGAGAATTTCATTAGTGATATACTACCACCACCAATATATGTTCCCACAAAAGTAACACCATTTACCTGTAGAGTATCAGCATCTTTAACAATGGCTTCATAAATAATAGTTTCATCATAACCAGATATATCTAGAAGATTACTTATTCTAATATATTGAGTCGTTTCATCAGGTAAATTATGATTAGTACAGGTAATAACACCAGTCGCTGTATTTACAACAGATACATCTAAAGAAGGATCATCAATAGTTAAGAAATTTAATTGATGAATAAAACCTCTTTGATTACCACCAATTACAATAGGCGTTTCTGCTACTGATAATGCATCACTCCACTTTATCCCTATTTTTGACCATTTCTTTCCAATAGTTGACCATCTATAACCACTTGCCTTTTGAAACAGTCCTAATGCAGTATAATTATCATCAAAATAAGAATAAGCACCATTTGCATAATTAAAGACTAACATTTTATTTGGATAGGTTACCGCACCTTTTTCTATATCTCGTGGAAATGACCAGTAAATAAGTTCTTTGACATAGTCTCTAACAGACTGAACCCTTTCTTTTCCTTCAGTTAAATTATTAACCTCGAATATATCATTTGGTATTTTTGAATCTAAACGAACTACACTATTACCATCTGTAGCAGTAATAGCTCGTTGCCCAAATGTAATAGATGTTGCATTTGCTAATTGCGTACTAAATGTACTATCACATCCAAATTCAATACTGATTGATTTTAATCTAAAAGGATCTTTTTTATTTCCTGTAAATTCTAATTCAGCTGTAGATCTTTCAAAATATACAATTAATTTACCATTAACAATTGCAGCACTTTGAATAGCTTGGTTTTGTGTTCCTGTCTCATAAAGACCATTCCCTATTATATCATGTCTCCAAGCATTTGCCCCAGTAGGATCAACTTCTATTCCACACCATCTAATTCTATTTTGAAAGTTTACAACAGCAGCTCCTACATCTTCTATTGTATTCATCGCTATTAATGCACCTTGAAATGCAATAAGTATCTTTGCTCCATTAAGATATCTGTCACTTCCATCATTATAAATAATAGGTCTTAATGTTGCCCAGTTTGTTCCATCATAATATTTGATACCGTCTTCTTCTGGAGCGCCAGGTGAAGAATATGCTTTTCCATTTGTTGCCCAAAAATATTTCGCTCCAGCTGCTGTGATGAAATAATTGATAGCAGAAAAAAATTGACTGTCATCACCACTCCATTCCTGATTAACTGTGGCAATCGAAGCAAATTTAGAAGCTACCTGATTATAAATATATGGTGTTCGTGTATCAAAAATAATGGTCTCTTCAACATTAATCGTACTTGTTTCTCTTAAGTGAATCCCCATTACAGGAAGCAATGGATAATAGTCATACGTCGCTGTTACAACACCTGTACCAATAGCAAATGTAACATCTATGTCTCCAGTTAAATAATCTATAGTTCCTGTGCCATCGCCAAATAAAACACCATAACTATCATCTTCTATTACTTGTCCATGTCCAGCATCAGTTAATACTAATGTTCCTGGAACTATAGGTGCATTGGCTAATGTATAAACATAATGATCTGTTTTATCCCCAACAACTTCCCCAGTTATAGTTATTTGCAAACGACCTAACAAAAGAGGACATTCTCTCTTCCTAGCTGTCTCCTCGTAAAGATACATGTTTTCTAAAGATTCAAAAGCATCATCAATTAATTTCCATGGCGCTCGATCTTTCTGAAGCCCAGTATTATATCCAGAAATCATAAAAGGCTGTAATGTCATCTAATTACCTATTGCTATATAACTAACATCTGGTGTTCCTGATGCAGCTTTTAAAGTCGCTCCAGCTGCATTTATAACTGTATATCCTATTGCTGTACTTCCACCAAAATTTGTTGGAATTAAAAGCCATGCTGTATTAGGAAAAGCAACAGGAAAAGTAAATGCATGTAATGCTGTTGTCATTGTAACTGTTCCCCATTTTATAATAATTCCTCCAGTAAGGAAAACTGTTCCATTTGCTCCTGCTGTAACTGGTCCTGTAAGTTGTATTTCGTCTCCATCACTTTCTCTTCTAATAAATGCTTCTGAAATAGTTGCCGTTTCTTTTGCATAAATAGCCATTTCATTTGCAAGGGTAGTAATCGCACCACCTTCTACCAACGTTACTGATTTATGTTTTCCACTATTTCCTGTATTTGCATCAAATGAAACATGATCTCTAGATATGTAAGTTTCTATTGCTCCTGAATTAGCCTCCAGTTTTGGTTGGCTTATGCCTAAATCATCATCTTGCGGTTGTGTTGAATCGTAAGCCATATAACCCTCCTAAAATTTTGGTCTCGCTCTTGTTTTATCTAACCAGTTAAATGTCATGTTATGGACATTGTCCTTCTCTTCAGCATACATGCCCATTACAAGCTGTAGACTTGCTAAATCTCCTAACTCTTCTAAGATACTCTTCGCCGTTCCATATACAACAATTTGTCCCCAACTTTCATTCTCAGGAACATCAGCATCATTAACAAATTCAGTAGAGGTAGTTGTACTCACTCCATTTACATATACCAATGGCTTTCTCATTGCCTGCATAGTCAGATAATATGTGTCATCAGGTACTTTTCTAAACAAAAGCTTGTTATCGTAGATTAGAAGGCTGCTAGGACGTCCACGTTCATCACTGTCACTATAGTCCACTCCCTCTGTCCAAATGGTGTAGAACTGCTCTAAATTGTAATAGACGCTTAATTCATACTCTTTTCTACCAGATGTCTCACTTATATATGCAGGAGTTGCAACTTTTACATAGGTGTCATAAAAGTCCTCAGCTAAATCATATTCCTCTGTTCCAGCAGCTAAATCTATTTCATACCACGTCTTGAGTTGAAAGGGCTTTAATTCTTTATGCAATTGCCATTTGTAAAAACGATTAATGTAATCTAACAAATTAGATTCGCTTAAATCATTTGTGCTTTGTAAACTACATAGGTTTCTAACCCTTTTCTTGATTGTGCTAATATCCCAACTCATTTCTTACCTATCATTTTGATCGTGATCTTTTAATGGGTACTTCTTTCTCCCATGTCTTTAATATCTCAAACCATATTCTTCTATTAAATTGATTGGTCTTTACATAATGACCAACATCTCCAGATGGAGGTTTTACCAATCTTCTTTTTACTTCTCGACATCCTTCATTTAACATTTTAAATAAAGACAAAGGTCTCTCATATTCCTCGCCATCTTTAAACTCTTCCCTCATGCCTTGAGGTGAACATTTCCATACCGCTCCAGGATAATCTTTCATGTCTATATAACTGAATCTAGCTTTCGCCCACTGCTCTTTTCTGGTGGTTGGCTCTTCTTGCTTTTCCATTACTGCCCTAGGTATAACTTTTCTAGGTGCTGCTTTTTTTTTAACTTCTGGCTTTTTTGTACTTACTGGTACTGTCATATTTATTCCTTTTATTTAATGATGGTGAGGGGAAAAAATCCCCTCCCCATTGTTTATTTACGCTACAATACAGATCTAGGCGATGTCACCTAAGTCAATATATGTGTTGTCTAAAGTAGCTGTAATCATCAACACGTCATCATTTGCTCCAATCGGCACTGTGCCAATTGTCATGCCTTTAAATCCTGATGCTGTTACTGCTTTAGATAAGTTAAATACTACTCCACCTGTAGTTTCAGCAGCTCCATACCCACTTGTGTCAAGTATAGAGAATGTTGTGGCATCTATAATTTCAACGATATAAATAGGTGCTTTGGTGTTGTTTAATTCCACCATCTCATCTAAATCTTGAAATCTTAATGCGTCACCTGCTGTCCAACCTACTGTAGAAGTGATTGTTACCACCCCAGGCGTAGCTTTTGTGATTCCGCTAGCGGTTTGATAATTTGCTGTAACCGCTGTTGTATCATAAATTGTGAAACCATTAGCTGCTTCTATAGCTCTATTAGTTCCAGTGTCATCACAAATATAAGAAAGAGCAGAATCTGCTGCCATTCCTTGATGCCAGTAAAATTCTTCTTTTACTCCATCTGATGCCCACTTTGTTAAATTCATTACATGTATGGTTGTTGGAAGAAATCCAATATCCAAATTGTATGCTGCTCCCGCAGATTGTAATCTAAATTTTCTTGATTGTGTCATGCTACCCTCCTTATGAGTTTAATGTGCATCTTCCCTTAATTAGGAAAAGATCATTCAAAATTTTAGCCGCATGCCACCCTTTCCAACCTAAAGACGATTTTTGTCTCAATCTGTCGCCAGGTCCTCCAGGAGGTGTAAAGATAGATTCTACGTTTCCACCTGCAATATCAATTACGCCATAAGCGTCTTGACCAGTTGCATAGAAATCATAAACAGTACTTGTTCCAGCATCATCACCATTTAATGTTAATGGGGCTTTAGATGACATAGTCCAACGTAAGTTGTCTGTGTATCCTCTTTCTCCATTTTTTCTTGCTCCAGGATTTGGATATTGATTGATCGGGACCCAGGAATCTAGTTCTTTAAGATCTCGATATATAGCAGTATTGGTCATACAATAGTATGATTCATCCAATGGGGCTGTACCTATTTTATTACTTGCTCCCATGATTTCAGTAAACATTTTGGCATCATTATCCAATAATGTTTGTACTACTGTATCTACATCTGCCTGCGTTACTTCTGTTGGAGTTTTTAGATTCCCACCAGCTACACAGTTATATGGAGACCCAGTAGCTTTCAAAATATCAAAAGTTAGTGTGTCAAAAGTTCTACCTGCTTGCTCTCCAAGTCTTTTATTGATTTGGTTAGCTACAGGATCTTCAACAGTTAATTCCACAACATCTGTCATGATGACTAAGTCACCGTATTGTTGTGTTATGGCATCCATTCGAGTTACATCAACAAATTGACCGTTTGGTTCTACACCTTCTGTCAACGCTGTTGTTGCTTCGTCAAATTGCTCATATCGTGACCATCTGATACGATCAGAACGGTTACGTGGTATACTCTTCATTTGCCCAAATTGATTTGCAATTGTTAATGGTACTGCAATATCAAGCAAATTCGGTCCATACCATACGCCCACAGCATCTGATATCTGTGCGGTTGTATTTACATTAGACATATTTTATGCTCCTTTTATTCGCCATACCCCCGACTGAAGCGATCTTGCAATGCCATTCGTTCTTTAACTGTCATAGATGCATATCTTGATGACTTACTTACTGCCCCAGTGCTACCAGCTGTCAACGTGCTTTTTGGCTTATTAGCGTTTTCCATCGCTTTAGCTACGTTCATATGCTCAGCCGCATGCTCTTTTAAATAAGTTGGTGTCATCTTTATTGCCTCTATAGCTGCCTCTAAATCTCCAGACTTTTGCAGTGCGTTCGCTACCCTCGCAGGTACTTCTTTTCCATATTTCATTATTAATTCGTGAGCATTCGGATATTTTATTCCAACGAGCATCTTTTCAACTCTCGACATTACATCAGCGTCATATTTCTTCATCTCTTGCTTAGTTAGCCAATCATCTGGCTCACCTTTGAGATAATCAGGCACTTCTTTTTGTTGCTGTGCCTTTAACCCTGCTATAATACGATCCTTTTCAAGACTCTCTTGTTCTACTTTCTCCGTTCTCTCACGTAAAGCAGCAAAATTTTGTTGCTGCTTATTTTCTTGTTGATCGGCGACCTCAACATTCTTTTGCGCCTCATTTGCTTGCTCATGGACGATTTGAGCTGTTTGTACGTCTTCTGCCATATGTGCCTCCACTTTAGCGTCTGGTCGCTTCCCTAATGTCTTGTACGAAACATTAGTTCTGCAAGGTGACGAACCATTTAAAGTTGTTTGCCCGTTAAAAGGTCTATTCCAACCTTCTTCGAAGCGGTTTTAAAATAACTCTTAAGTAACGGGTTTCCTTCCGTTACTCTATCTATATCATCTGCCTGTTTACGGGCAGATAATGGTAATATCCATTCAGGTCTAGCCTCTCCAGTTGTTTGGTTTGTATACCACAACTGTCCACCCTGCAATGGAACATCTATCTCATGCTTTCTAGCTTTATCAGCAGCTCTTATCATCATCTTTATCCTTCCAGATATCGGGTCTTGCTTAGCTGCAAATAATATCCATAACTCTTTTATGCCTTTCAGTTTGGTGTAATAGGCATGTGCTACAGTCATGATTTTATCTTTCAAAAAATCATCAGCTGCTGCTTTCTTTTTCTCTTCTAATTCACGCTTTGTTTTATTCGGCACTATTAGCATTACTTAATCCTTCTGCTTGTTGACTTGCTCCTACACCTTGAATAATATCTTCAGGTTGAACACCAGTTTGTCCTTCTGCACTCTCTCTCTGTTTGAAACCCTCAATTATTTGTAAGGCTTGTTCAATTTGATCTAAGTTCATTCCTTGTAATTCTTTGATTGATTTGATCTTATCTAATGTTGCTTGCTCTAGATCTTTTTGAGCCTCTACTCGTCTTTCTTGATATAGACCCATATTGCCAAATAATTGCCCAATATTACTCAATACCCTTGAGTTTCTCTCATGTCCAAGTCCTGTAGCTGCTTTTGAATTAGCATCTACTAACTCAAGCTCAGATTGCAGTTTTAACATCTCTAATTTATTCGCTTGCTCTTGCTGTTGTTGCGCTGCTTGAGCCTGCTCTGCATAAAGCTCTTTTAGACGTGTTTTGTTTGCTGTAGGCATTTCCTCAATCAAGAATTGATCTGGTATTGGAAGTCCAGCTTTTTTGGCTTCCATTCCTTGGTAGAAACCTAAGATTTTTTGTGTGTCTGTTAATTGTGTCTCTTTTACTACAATGTCAAAATCCATGAGCTTTTCTACATTAATATTCTCAGGAAAAGGCTTCTCAGTAATAGATTGCCACTTCTCAGGTGTGAAGTTTGCTAACATGATTTGTAATAATTTGATCCCACATTGCTTTTGAGATAAGGCTAATTTGTCATAAACAGTCTGGAAAATTGTAATGCTGTTTGCAGCCCTTTGCTTTGCCAGAGTTCCACTAACTTCGGTGTTGCCACCTTCTGCTACACCCAATGCCTCTTCATTTAACCCAGGTATCTGTATCAAGTCTGTAGTCAATAACTGCACTAATTGAACTAATCCAGCAGGAATATCAACACTCTGTTTTTCTCGAAGCGAATTTAATCGCCCCTTCTCAGTTTTGATGACTTGTCCTTGACCTGTTTTGAATAACTCTTCTTCATTCGTTACAGCACCTTTTTCAACTACCCATCCAACAGATGCTTGAGAATCTAAAATGTCACTGATCTTTGATCTCTTACGGTTATATTCGTTCTGAGGGTCTCTAACAGGACGTATCATCCCTTGAATCTTATATTTGAAATCTTCAAATTGTGGTTTATATACCCACAAAATTGGAACACATGGGAAATCCTCAATGCCTAATGGGTCTTTCCCACTAAACATAGGTTCATTTTGTATAAGTACATTATATTCAATTGTAGGTTGTTCAATTGTAGATACATCAAAAACAGGATATTGTGATAATAATATGTCTAGATTAGCTTTTGTTCCCTTCCAGAAAATTTGCTCACCAGTAAAACGATGTGTTAATACCTTAACTTTTTTAGTTGTTCGTCTGTATTGCTCATCATAAGCAACCAAATCTCTCTCTGCCATTCGAGTCCTAGAAAAACTCATGTAGTCAAATTTATTATCCGTCCTTCCAGGTTTTAATTTGTCTATATCTCTAGCAGCACTCGGTAACAATCCCTTTGCTTGGTCTTTACTAATATATTTTCGCTTCAATATATATCGGCAATCAGATAAATCAATCTTAGAAAATAAGGGGTCTATGATAACAGATTGAAAAGGTTCAATATCACATATAACCCTTCCATTCACTAAATCTCTAGAATAATCCATGCCAAATGTCATCAATGACATTCCACTTATAGATGCATCCTCAAAACCATCAGAAAATTTATTGTAAAAATCACACTTGTTAGCCTGCCATATCAATCCATCTTGCAGATAATCACTTATCTCTTCATCAGATGTTTGTTGGGGGGCAACTCCAAAACCCAGTCGGTTCTTTCGTTGATATCCAGAATTTAGATGGACATTTCTTTGACAGTAATTGTAAACAAAGGCGTTTCGCCCTTCTTCATTTAGATATTTCTTTTCTTGTTCGCTCCACTGATTACCAAGGTAATATTCAACGTCAGTGTGCATTTCCTTTAATGCAGGATTCCATAACCCTATAGCATCATTATACTCATCTTCGAAGTTCTTCTTGATGTCTTGTTCATTGTTTGCCATTTAAACCCTGGAGTTTGTAAGGTTTATTTATCGTCTGAACTTAAGTCATCAATTTAGAGGTATTTACTTCCTTTATTTAGTTATCTCGTTTTTACTCAATTATATTGAATTTGTCTAATCTTTTTTTTTATTTTACTTTAATCCTAAACACTTAGCACACAGAGAATCTCTTAAACAGCCTTTTAAATGCCTGCCACGCAACTTTTGAAACTTATCTGAATGCCACGCTTCCTCAAAGCTAACCTTGCTTAAATCGCCTACAATGAAGTCTCCTGTATGATCGAAACAACAGGCCGTCATCATTCCATCGACATTGATATGTGCTTGAGTGAACAGATTCCAACATGGATCAGGCTTTACAGGATTGTCCAGTCGTCCGATATTTCCGTACAACTGACTTTTTGTATGTCCACCTTGGTTATATAACGGTAAGAAATAATCAATCAAATCACTCTCGTGAAGCCCTTTGATACCACTACAACTCACTTCGCATGTTGTTGCCACCTCCTTAACCTCTTTTATCCATAGATCATCGCCATTAAATGATATTTTTAAACTGTCTAAGCCAGCATCTTCTAATTTTTTAAATTGAGCAGGATTACACATAGATCCGTTAGTCGTAACAAAGGTAAAGATCTCTAAAGATTTTGCATAGCTGATATAATCACACAATTTAGGATTTAATAGAGGTTCTCCCAATAGAAAAAAGCCTATTTCTTGGATATCATTTAAACAACATTCAAATATCAATTCTCTCATCAATCCAGAATCTATGTCCTTCTTCTCACGCTTAGAATCCTTCACCCCACAGTATTCGCAGTTATAATTACATCTGCTCGTGATCTCTATCTTCACGCTCTTAGGTATCGGAGGCTTCAAACACAAGCACTCTTTAGGTATGTGCGTTTTTGCATCTATTCTTTCAGTTATTTTCATTCCTTTATCCCCCAACTCCTTCTCCAATTCGAGGCGCTTTTTTCCAATTCTTTCTTTATCTGGTCTTTTCTAATGATATATTCTAAATCCCCAATTCGTTTCTCAAGTTTTATTAGACGTTGCTCTTCTAACTCTCCAGGGCTAACAAAATCTTTTATTTCATCTTTTTTCATCTAAGTCTCCTCCTTCCATGAATGACCATTCGAACAGTTATAATGTGTGTGATAACGATTTACATCACTAGATTTTATTAAGTTTCCTTCTTCATCATAAAATTCCCTCATATAGGCTAATGTCACAGTTCCATGACCCCTTTCAACAGTGGATTTTTTACCTAATTTTTCGCATTGTTTACATATCATTGCTTCTCCTTCACTATTTTCCACATCATCAGCAAAATGCCTCTTAAATCACACAAGTCTGTACTATGCATGATGTCTAAATACCTCTCTATCTTATCCTCTACACTCATATTAGGATGGGTAGAACAGTACTCACACAAAATGTTTCTGCCAGTGTCTTCATGGTCTTCCCATGTGTAAAAACAACATGGGCATTTATGAAACTTTTTGAAAATTGTCATAGTTTAAACCTTTGCATAATGTAACCGACTGCTCCCGCAACAATTAACAACACTATTAATAATATTGAACTCATTATGCTATCTCATTAACAGTGCCATCACCAAAATTAGGGATGATAGGTTGGTCAGCAGGTGGTTGCTCGTCTCTAAATATCTTATAGTAATAGCCTAAATTTAATCCAATCACTAGAGGAACAACGTTCATAGGGTGTGCAAAGACTAACGCTAAGCCAAGCAATGCAGTAATCGCTATCATTGTGATCTTTAATATCTTTAATCTAGTAGATGTTGGATTCTTGATAATTTCATCATCATCAATAATTAATGCTGGCGGTCTTGTTGGTGGTAACGATGTACTAATTGAATCTGTTTGTGTTGACATAATTTTTCTCCTTT
>Ga0075116_10000370_pt1 | contig 21241 bp, 41 predicted proteins | sample AntAceMetag02UKC_FD_69786 | JGI IMG/M metagenome (GOLD analysis project Ga0075116, IMG submission 69786) | Saline lake microbial communities from Ace Lake, Antarctica- Antarctic Ace Lake Metagenome 02UKC | ecosystem: Environmental > Aquatic > Non-marine Saline and Alkaline > Saline | place...
TGAGAAGTTAGATGCTATGGGTGAGCATGAAAGAATAAACTTGTTTACTAAAGCTTTAAACTTTGATACTGATACATTGAAATCTATGATACCTTTATTATTGGGAGTTGGTGGAGTAGTAACCCTGATGGATGGTATTGCTCCTTCAGAGGTTGAAGCAAGTACACTAACTGTTTTAGGTGGTGCTGCTAAAAGTATCTTTGGTACAAAGGTAGGGTTACCTGCTACTAAAAAATTACTACAAGAAACTGAAAGTGGTTTAGTTAATAAGTTATTTAAATCTCTTGAGTCACAACAGAGAATTGCAACAGTTCCATTGGATAAAGCTACAGCTATACTTGATACTAATATTATGAAGGTTAAGATACAAGCTGCTGTGCCCACAGATATAAAGACGAACAAGAAAATGCTTTGGTTCCTTGAAGATTTAGTTTGTCCATTAACTGTTGATAATCATTATCTTGGTAGAACACTTGCTAGTAGTAAAAATACAGTCGCTGGTCCTACTGTACAATACGCTGCACTTGATACAAGTATAAGACATAATATAAAAAGTACATCTAAAATATTTACACGGATAATGGATAAGTGGGGAATTAAAGCAGAGGCTGAGAATGTAGCAAAAAGAATGGAGCCATTTAGAGCAAAGTTTGATGAGGCTATGTATGAGAGATCAGTTCATCAAGTTTATGCTCGTGATTATAAGATTAGTTTAGCTAAGATGTATAAAGATCTTGGGAGGTTAAATAAGAAAAAAGATATAATACTTTCAAAAGATAAGAAAGCTTTAAACACAGAAAAGATAAATGATCAAATTGCTGCTATAGAATTATTTGAAGCAAGACAAGCAGGTATCCAAAAAAGAGTTACAGATACAGATATTATGTTTAAAGAATATACTAGAGAATGGGAGATAACAACAAAGGCTTTAGCTAAAGATTATCCAAGTACAAGAGTATATTTAGCATCTGGTGATTATAATAATTTAGCAAGATATCCATGGCTGAAATCTATGATGACTAAAAATGAATTATCAGCTGTGAATGATCTTAAAGTATTTAATGAGCATTATGGATTAAGATTACTTGAGGGTGGACATAAAGTTATCACCACTAGACCTTTTATACATCAGGCTATACACCCTAATACTAACTTAAAAAATGTAGAAAATAAATTACAAAAAACATATGGTGCTGCGTTTAAACAATCTCCAGCTATGACAAAGTTTCATTCTCGTAACACTGAGAAATTACCTATGATGCCAGAAATTGGTTATGCTATGCAGAAATATATACCTGATGCTGAGTTAAGATTAGGTAGTAGTCACTTCTGGTATGGGCCTAAGGGGGATGGTGTAGGTGGTTGGTCTACCTTTGCAAACTCTAATGTTGTTCAAGGTATAGATGGATTAAGAGGTTTCTTTGATAATTTTAAAAAAGCTATGCTACCAATAGAAAAATCAGGGATAGATAAATTTGCTGAACGTGCATATGCTTTTGAAGTAATGAGACTCCTTTCTTTTTCAGCATCTGTACCATTTAAACATAGTATGAAATTAATTGGAGATTTAAGAGTATTTGGTAAGGATGGTATTTTAGCAGTACCTGAAGCATCAAGAACATATTATAGAAATCTTGGAAGAAAAGCAGGACTTAATTTACCTAAAGGTCAGTATGATGAGGCTGTAGATCAGTGGACTAATACAGGAAATATGGTTAATACATTAACTGATATGAATGTAACTACTAGTACAACTGATGAGATATTTAGTCCACAATTATTTAAGCGGATTGGTCAGTACTATGATAAAGGAATTAGTAAAGTAAATCAAGTGGGTGGTGCTCCGACTGCTTTCATTGAAGGGTTTGATAGAAGTCTATCTGTTATAGCATCTTTAAAAATGGCAGCTAAACAAGGTATGAGTGCTGACCATGCTATGTATGCTACTTTTGATACAATACTAAGAACTAATTTTCTCAGTGGGGCAATGAATCCTAGATGGTTGAGAGACCCTAAAATTAGATTTTTTCTTATGTTTCAAGGAACACCATTTAAACTTGTAGAACAAAAATTGATAACTGTTGCAGGAGCAGCAAGAAATATATCTGGTGCTGGTAAGGAATTATACAAACAAATGATGCGTGATGTAGTTGAAGGTGAACAAAGATTTCAAGGTTCGCTAATCATGGAAGCCCTTACTAAGGAAAAAGATATATTTGGTACATCTATTACAAGGCAGTTTATGAGACAAGCAGTAGCAACAGGAGTAGCACTTGGTGCTGGAGCGGGTGTACTTGGAATAGATCTTACAGATCATTTTCTTCACTTACCATTTGCTAAAATGAAACCTAGTAGTGATGCACCAGTACCACAAAGTAGTCCTATACCAACAGCTGTATATAAAACACTAATGAATAGAGGCGAAGAAGATGCAGACCCATGGCTTACAAGTTTTTATAATGAATGGTTCAGTCGTAAAGGACCTTGGCCGATTAACTTTTTAAAGGCTGCACGATTAACAAGAGGTGATATACCAGAAATATATGAACAAAGTAGATTAAAATATTTATTTGCTACACCAGCAGCTGGACATAAACGAGGATATAAATAATATAAGGAGAGAAAGATGGGAGCAAAAAAGTTTTTTGGTAGTAAACAACTTCGTAGGGCATTTAATAGAAGGAATGCTGTACTTGATGAAGTAATGAACAGTGATAATGCTACTAAAACTAAACCTGCATCAAGAGTAAGTTTTAATGATAGGATGAGAAATAAACTTAAAAAAATTAAGGGGAAATTTAATGGAAAATCATAGTGTAATGAAAGTAATCTCGTTGTTCACGAATGAATCTTTGGTTAAAGCAGGCTCTGCTGTATCACGTGTAATAGATGTACGACCAGCAGAAATAGCAATGTCAACTGGATTAATACCAGTATCTTTAGCCTATGTAGTATCTGCTGGGTCGGTAACTTTAACTTATGAACAAAGTATGGATGAAGTATCCTGGGATGCAGCTACTGCTACAGGAATAGCTACTGCTACAGTAGGAAATGATATTGTCTTACTTAATCTTGCTATGATAGCACCTTTTATTAGATTCACGGTTACAGAAACTGATGTTGCACTGTGTACATTTAGTGCACAAATGGCTATTAGATAAGAGGGAGAAGTTGTGACTAAAGATGAGATTAAGGACGCTGTAATAGAAGCTCTAGCTGAGTATGGACACAAGTGTCAATTTGATTTTACTGTTGATGAAGTACATCAGATAAATCAACATATGGCTAGTATTGCTGATCTTGGTGACGGTAATCTAGCATCTGGTTTTAATGAGATGAGAGAGAACCACAGATATGCTAGAGGTCAACGAAGACTAAGAGACAGGGTAATAAATAGAATCGGTGCTGTAGTAGTTGGTGCTCTCTGTTTAGGATTTCTCTGGGCTGTATGGGAAGGTGTGGTACATTTCATATCTAAATCTAAGTAACACTAATTGCAACTGGGCAATAGGGAACTCCTCTGGTTGTAAGCTCTTGGTATTTAACGGTTAAAACCTTACCTGGAAGCTTATCCTTCTCCCTCCATAGGAGCTCTCTATTAACCCTTGTTAGTAAGGAGCCAGACCCAACTTTAAAATGTTGATCATCTTTCATACACACGAAAGCTCCAAGAGCATTCTTAGGCTCACCATGTATAGAAATCTCTTCGAGAGCCCCAACAATTCTATACTCATCAGTAGCTCTTGGTTTAATTTTAAGGAGATTGGATGTACGCTTGGGTTCCCAGAATCCAGACTTGTTTCTTATTATAGCACCTTCATACCCCTCATCCAAAAATACTTTAACTAATTCAGGTATATCATTTACATCACTAACACCAAAGGTTTCTACTCTTTCTATATTAGGAGTTAAGTTAAAATAATCTTGCATAGTATTCAAGTACATAATTCTATCTATCTGTTTTAATTTTTCAATAGTACAATCAAATATTTGATAAGTAATTTGTTCATAGTCAATATGTAATTTCTTACGTACAGATGAAACTACAGAATGAATCTGCTGTAACTTCCATCCATGTCTATATAATTCCCCATCATAAGTTCCATGGGGTAAGTTCATATCTATTAATCTTTGATTTATATGTGGAACAGTACCAAAGATATTACCTTCACTTGAACGTAGTTCTACACCAAATTCAGATATAGTAGCTAAACATCTTTCACCATTTATCTTTCTTTGTATTAGATATGGTGGCTCCATCTTTTGGAGCAAACGATCTTCAAAAGGTTTAGCAAGCATTATTCCCTCTCTTGACATTATTTCTTCTCCTTCTCTTTACTTTTGATAGTAATGTCTTTTGCAATAATTCCCATATATTCCACTTCACCAATATGAATATCTTTGTTAATAACATTAAACAGGTTTTCTACTATGTCTGATAATAGTGGTATTTTTATCTTTTTAATTATTTCTGACATTTCTTCTCCTTATTATTATGTCGTTTCACTAATGCTTCATAAAGTCTTGGTGATATTTCTTTTTCATCTCTTAAACTCTCAAGTAATATTAACCAACTTCCATTCATTATTGCTTGTGCTTCGTTCAGGATTATAACTTTTTGCCGAAGGTCTGTTATCTGTTTTTCATCATGAGTGATGTTGAACTCAAGTGCATTAATTTTTATTTTTAGCTTGTCTCTTTCAGATGATGCCATTATGATAGAAACTCCAATAAGTATTAATACTATACATGCATATTTCATTTAATCTCCTCCGTACAGTTATCAAACCTTGACATATAAGGAACTTTATCCGGTATATCCCAGATAAGTTCACCATTATTAATACAGCCATCGTATGTGTGATTATACCCTATCCCTATCTCAGTTATTTTAGTTTCACACGGGAAACCTGCTGACCAACCACAATGACAGCCCATAACATTAGCCTTATCATCATCTACTGTAATGTATATCCTCTCCTCTGCATAAGCAGATAATGTAAAAAGGATTAACAAACTAGTAATTAGATATTTCATCGTTTAGCTTCCTTCATGGCTTTAGTTACTAAATCTTTTTTGGCTCTCTCTACAATAGAAGGGAATTCTATCTTTCGGTAATCTTCCCCTCTATCAATAGTAGTACAAGCATCTGCATACATCCAGCCCATCACTTCTCTCCAATCAAGTGTACCAGCATCTTTATTGTTTGATAGTTCTTTAATAATCTCATTGATTTCGTGTGCTTCACCACCTAAAAATCCCTGCATTTCTTGGGATGTTATAGAACCATCAATTACTATATTCTTTTCAGTTTGTAGCCTTGAAACAAGACGCATCAATCTCTCTTGTATCTTATCCATTATTTATTGTCCTCCTTTATAATATAGCCTTCACCTTTACACGTTTCACATTTTGGGCAATCTGGGAACTCTCATCTATTGTACTCCATTTTATTTATTATCCTTTTTCTAACTGTCGCATCAGCAGAAAGTTCAGAGGAAGACGAATTACCATAATCATATAAAATCTTAATTAACATTTCGTATTCCATGCTTGATATAATCAAAGTATATTCCGTTTTTTTCTTAACCTCCATCACACCACCTCTTTCCATTTTATTTATTCATATCTATTTCAATAGCTATTACATTTGCCCAAGCTGGTAAATCTCCAGGAACTGGTGCTACTTCCTTTTCATTTTTATGATACCTTCTTATTACTTTTCCAACTTTACATAACATATACCAAGCAAACTCTGAACAATTAAATTTCTCAGCATCTAAAAATATTGAACCAAATGCTGCCATCCATGTTGTTCTATAATCATATTTAATTTTAGCTTCAAGTATTTCAGCACCAAGTCTTATAATTTGTTCTTTCTGTTTATGATTAAGATTCATTGGTATCCAGAATAATTTACCATGAACTACTTCATATGTCTCACTAAGAAAATTTCTTTGTATCCCTCCTTTACCAATAGCTTCAAGTACCTCAACTCTTTTTAATACTCCTAGTTTAGTATCTCTAATTATTATAGCAATATGCGATAAATCATTCACACCACCTTTAATAAGTCTAATAAATCTACCAAAAAATTTATTACTTCTACAACCAATATTATCTCCAACATTTATTAATTCTCTAATCTCACTATAAGGTACGGCTTCTTCTTTCATATTATCCTCCTGTAGTTATATACCATACTCCCTGAACTTTTGTATCAGGGTGTTCATATTCTCTCTTCATACGACCAGCTTTTACTGCTGTTTCAACTACATTATTAAGTTTAAAAGCATCTATATCTCTCCATACAATAGATAGTAAATCATCTTCTTCTATGATACCTTTATTCTTAACAATACTTGAAACAATTTCTACATCTGCGGCTATAGGACTCCTTCCTACTGCACGAAAAACATTTATCATTGGAGCTTCAACTTCTTCTATATATCTAATTGCTGTTAATACATGGTCCCAAGTTATTATATATTCATCTGATTGAGAAGCTGATATAATGATAGATATCTTCTGTATATATAATGGCTTACGTTCATACCAGCCATTAAATGAAGGGTCATTACATAATCTATCTGGAGCTCTTTCTTCATAATTTTGATACCAGTGATCCCACTTCTTTGCTGCATCTTCAGAATACATATAAGTTCCTGCTAGCTGACTAATTATAAATAAGTCATGATCTAAATCCTCTCTTAATAATTTATTCTCTGGTGTCTCATAAGGAAATGTAACCTTTTTATTCTTTCCATCTGCCCATATAAACATAATCCTTGAGGTAAGGCCAGTTCCTATTGCAGATGATGGAAGCGAACTGTTGAGTGATTCTGGTGTAGTCGCAGCTAATATATTAAGAAACACACTTGGGATTACATTTGAACCACTATGTTTAGTTCTATATTTCCATGGTAATTCCTGAGCATCAAATAAATCTGTGAGTGCTATAATCATCTTAGCATTCTCAGTTTTTTGACCCATAAAAGTTTCAAATTCTTTTGATGTTACTGTCAAACTAGAGTGTTTAAATCCAGTACCATCAGGCATCTGTTGTTCTCGTACAGCCTCTTCTAAATCTTGTATCATTGCTTGTGGTGTTATAGCATCTGCACAAACAACCACATCTACTAATTTTTCTAGTCGCTTTATCCCAAAGGATATAGCTTGAGACTTACGAGGACCACCAGGTTCACCCACAAATACTACATATAAGTTAGGATATACATTAATACGACCAAGTGATAAGTGTACTTTTTTCCTTAACGCTGCCGCAATAACAGATAATGCTGTCCATCTATGATATACTGTAGCTGACTCTGTTTCTTCATTATATTTAACATAGCTTTCAATCCAATTACATAGTCTTTTACCCATCTAATCCCTCTTAATAAAGGTTGCGTCAAATGCTCTCCAGTCAATATCCTGATCTTCCATATCTCCCCATGAAGGTCCTATCTTAAAATCAACATCTACATACATCATTTCTCGTTCAATCTCAACAGGGAATATCATACACTTACGCATACACTGCATTATTTCATGTGCATCTTTTTCAGGTGCTATAACATACATAGCATCATGTAACTGTAGTGTAATATCCCAATTATCTCCATACTCAAAATAAAAATTAGGAAGGGCTATTCCCATCATATCACCTATACAAGACTGAGGTTTATATGAATAAGCACTCCGATTTAATTCATCTCCATCACGACCAAGAAATCTTCTTATTCTACCAAAGGGGTTTGATAACACTTTAGATGCTCTAATTTCTGCATCAATTCTTTTATGCCATATCTTAAGAAAAGGATTTCTTTCAAAGTAGATTTTAAGTAATTGACTAGCATCTTTTAAACCTATTCCGAGTGCATTAGATACTACACCTGGACCCGCACTATAATTACAAGCATGTCGAAGTGTCTTACCAACTCTTCTTTTTTCAGCATCTATTGTATCCATAGGTTCATCAAACATTACAGCAGCTGTGAATTTATGAACATCATGTTTTTTCTTACGATCACTAGGAGCCATTGAAAAACTCTCCTTAAACATATTCATAAGTGTTCTATCTTTACAGTAATATGCAACAGCTACTGCTTCAGCCTGCACATAATCTGCTTGTATAAATACATATCCACTTGGAGCTCTATATAATTTACGAACTGATTGTGGTTGGTTCTGAAAGTTTCCAGGCCCATACGGGTCAATTATAGATTTTGAACTAGACCATCTTCCAGATGTTGTACCTGTTATATTGTAAGAAGTAAATACTCTACCATCCTTAGACGTATTAACATCTATGAAAGAACTAATAGCTTTAGATGATTTCTTAGCTATTTGATAATGTTCTAAAAAAGGATGTCCTGGTTTAATGGTTAATTTATTAATGGCTTCAGCATCTGTTGTTATTTTTCTTTCTTCTTCTTTAGATTTTCTTCTTTTGTACTGTATAGGTAATCCAAGTTCTACATAAAGTAATGCTGCCATTTGTTGTGGAGAATTATAATTAACATCCTTACCTATTATTTCTCTCATCTTATTTTCAGCATTAACTTGTTTAGCTCTTTCCTTAGCTAATATTGTATCTTTTACAGCAATATCAAGTTTTAATCCTTTAAGCATCATGTATATAACTGGTTCTATCTGTTTCATTTGATAGTTAAATACACTTCGAAGTCCTTTTTTAGAAATCTCAACATCAAAGAACTCAAATAAACCATAGGTATTAGTACAATCTGAGGCGTTGTATTTTCCTGGAGCGGATGCACTACTACCTTTCCAAGCAGGTACATCAAGGAATACACTAGATAAAAAACTAAGAGACTTAGGTAATTCAACATATAGTGTATGAGCTGCTATCTGTGTATCCATAAGTATATTCTTAATAGGTATCTTATAATTCCTCCACATAACACCTGTATCAAATGGAGCATTGTGCATAAGAATAGGATTTTGATTTAATACTTGGGCTGTGGCATCTAGAACCATAGTTTCATCACGCTCAGAAAACATTGCATGACGAGATTTTACTAATGGAATAGATATACCAAAGTCTTTACTATGAGCAAGTCCATATCTATTTATATGAGAACCTGGTTGTGATGTTTCTATATCAAATGCAAGTACTTCACCAGTTTCTAACATTTTTTCACAATAATTAATCCACTGCTGTGGGGTAGCATTTTCTATAAAAACTCTATTATCTTTAGACATAATAGCATCCTGAGAATAATGTAAAGCTTTCTTTAAATCCATTACTGTACAGTATTGTAGTGACCAATCATAACTCACTGCTTGTGGATTATATATAGGTAATATCTTAACTTTTCTACCTTGTGGTGTAGTAAAATCACCAAGAAAACCACGATGAGCTTTAATTCCATTCAATCCAGTTAATGCCCATAATGCTGCACGTCCACAAGTAATTACTATATTAGGTTGATACGTATCTATCTCTAACTTTAACTGTGTAATCCAAGCTTGTAGTTGTTCATTAGGAAACATACAATTTTTGTCTTTGAAGTAATACTTAATATCATTACCAGGTGGTTTTTCTCTAGCCACATAAGTAACAAGACATTCACTTCGCTGTATACCAGCAGATGCTAATAGCCTATCTAGCATCTGTCCAGCATTACCGACAAAAGGTCTCCCACATTCATGCTCTTCTTTACCAGGTGATTCACCCAGTATCATGATGTTAGCACTTGGAGGTCCTTCAGTCTTAACCAGCATTATTGTTCTCCTCTAATATTTTGAGTATTTTGGCTTCAACTAATAACAAATCAGAATATTTAGTGTTCATAAAACTTCTTCTAATAACAGCCATTATTTTATTTACTAATTTAAGATCTTTAATTTCTTTGTCTGTAGGCATTTTACTATCTCCTTCTAAGTAGTAATGTCGATTATCGACGTTTCTTATATAAATTTAGCCTCCATCATACATACCTGAATATAAATCACGCATAAGATAATGTGCTATCTTTGGTGTAGGTAATTCTAATACAAACATAAAAGTTTTCTTATCATACTTAAAATCATCAGTAGTATGTGTTATAACATCTACATAATAACAAGTAATGGTAGATGAACCTTCTTCACGTTCATATAACCTATCTGTTAATCTTATTAATATTCTTTCCATATACAATCCTTATAAAATTTTATTTATACCTAAGAGATATATAATTCTTAGGCTCTTCTTCTAATAAATCATTAACGTATTTTAAAGCAACTCTAGCCATAGTTCTTTCATTATCACTAAATACATCTTTAGCTGAAACAACTCTATTAAGTATTCCTATAGCCATATGTACACTACCTTTTAAACCATTACGCTTTCCAGCTCGTTTAGTATTAATGTGCATAATACCTCCTTAGATTAATTTCTTTATCCTTGCTGAAGCTAATGCAAAATTTTCTTTACTTAATTCACAGTATATACCACGCATTTTCATTGCAATAGCAGCTTCCATTGTAGCACCACTACCACCAAACGGGTCATATACTACTGAGTTAGCAAGACATGTTCTCATCATCAGTTCTATAAGAAGTTTAACAGGCTTCTCTGCTTGATGTATCTTTTCCTTCCCTCTAATAGGGTCACATTGTATCCAGTCTGGGCGACCTTCAAGTATAAGTTTAGAATCATCTTTACGCATGAAAAGTATCATTTCATAGCATGAGGAAGGCCAGCGTTCAGGTAAATTAGTTTGTCCTGAATTACCTTTAACCCATATAATAGGCTTGACATAACAATTCCATCCAGCAGATTGAAATAAACTTCTTATAGTATAGAAATGCTCTGGTGCAGTAAATACAAAACCGTGTGCATCATACTTACAAATACGATAAGATTCTACAGCAAGTAAAGCTTGTAATTCAAGCATATTCATAGTAGAATCATCATATGTAGTACCTGTTGTTGTAATTTTATTACCTGTCTTACCACCAACACCAATAGCTACGTCATGAATATCTATACCATATGGAGGGTCAGCTAATAATAAGTCTATTGAAGCATTTTCCAATGTAGATATATGATCTTTCATATCAGTACAGAACATTTCTATTCTTTCGTTTTCTTTACCTGTACCAATAAATTTATCAGCTTCATCATTAGCTTTTTTAGCATCTAATATTTTAAGTATGCCTTTCATACCCTTTTTAATATCACTTTTAGTAGTGGCTTTCTTAAAATCAGGAAAAGTTTCTACAGTAGTAGCTAATTGTATAGCTTCTATAACCATACTACGTTTCTTTCCTATTACTGCAGCTGTATCATCAAGCGTCCATCCACCTTTTTTACCACTAGTAGATATACCATAAGCTTTTTGCTTAATCTCATGAAGTGTTTTAATACCTATTACCTCTTCAGCAGGAGTTAAGGATTTACGTTGGAGATTTTCTTCTAATTCAATCTCTCTCATAGTGAATTCATCTACTGTATCTTTATAAGCACACATTACTTCTAGCTCACCATCACTACAAGCTAATAACCTACGACCTCCGGCAATTAATTCTTTATTCTTATTAATAAGTATAGGATGAAACTGTCCATGTTTCTTTAATGATTCAATTAAAGCTTTTACATCTCCCATTTCTTCTCGAAGTCTTGGAAGTCCGTCTTTCACTTTAATTAATGTAGGTGATAAATAAAAATTAGTTTCTTCTCTCATTTCGCTATCTCCAATACCTTACCACAATGTGCACAACAAAGCACTTGTACATTTGCAATTTGACCTCTTGCTTCAGATAGAGAAGTAAGTGGAACTTTCACTAGTTTAAAATTCTTTTCAAAGATGTCCTTACCACACTCACACAAAACAGGTGTGCATTCATTTAAGTTAATATTAACTTGTCTCGGTTGTCCATTCATTGATGCTCCAGTAGACATATTAAATCCTTTCTATAAAAGTGCTTTTTTTAAATCCTTTAGTGACCATCCCATTCTTGTACAGAGATCTCTCTCCTCTTGTGTCGTTACTTCAGCAACTTTATCAGCAACTGTTTTTCTATCTTGTCTTTTCTTTACATAAGTAGACGGTTGACTCAGATCATTCTCACGTATAGCTCTTAACCTACGTAGAAACTGTAGTCTATCTATTACAGTCATTTCTAAATAAGAAGCATGAGTTCCATATAGTGTTGACATTTATTTCTCCCTAAAAGGTAGAAGTGCAGAGGTGTGTTTACTTAAATTATGTACTCAGCATCATGCAAGGTCACTCGAATTAAACCTTCATGCCCAACATACTTAATTTATTTTCAATCACTGAGACATACACTTCCACCATTTATTTAATTAGGTCTTACAAGTGAATCAATCTGATTAGATATTTCACCATTATACTCATTCTCAACAACCTTAGCAACAATTTCCATACCCAAAAATTTCTTTTCCTGTACCGTTGTAGCTATTGATTCCATGTTACGCAGCTCTTCAACGAGCCCTATCTTATTGGCGAACTTACTAAGCATGTTAATCTTTGACTGGCGTTTAGTCTGTTTACCACTTGGAGACATTTCATTTTCATCACCAGGTTTAGTTGGTAGCCAATTACGGAAAAACAATTTAGCTCCATCAACAGGAGTCTTACCATCACTGAAATACATACCCTCATTACCATTAAGAGTAATCTCCCATGCAAGGTTATGTTTATCAACGTTGAGCTTTACATTTGTTACAGAACCTTTATACCAACCATTAGGTATAAGGGGGTCTGATACATAATCTTTCTGAATGTCAAAATCCTGTGGTTTAAAATCAGCCATTTCTATTCTCCTGCTTTATTTTTTGTTTAGTAGTTTCATTAATGTTTCGTAATCATTTTCAAAGAAGTCTGGTAATATCTTCTCTCTTCCACTTAAAGCACTTCGTGCTTTCTTCATACCTATGGGTACAGTTTGTAACATATACTTTGTAATCATTTCAGCATTCTGACTAGCTATATTAACACGTTCTCTTTTCGTAGTAGCAATATAGACTTCATCAAAATAGCCTGGTACTCTTGCAGCTAACTGACCCGTAAGTAATGGTCCATAGTCTTTGATAGCACCATCTTCATCACGCTCAGGTTGTAAATGACAGCAGACCACAAGATCACAGTCAAGATTTATTAACTGTAACAATCTACCTTCCATTAAGTTCTTTACCATACCATAGTGAACATTCCACATAGGTCCACCTACTGGATTTCGCTTAGGGTCCATCTGCATAGCTCGTTGCATCGCAAGATCTGTCATAGCTGATGTACTATCAACAACAACAGTTTTATACTTCTTATCCTTAACAGCCTTAATTACTTCTGCTAATTTAGTCTCGAATGAAACCCAGCCTTGACTTGATATAGGGAATGTATCATAATCAAAATCTTTCCCTTTATAAGTAATGGCTCGATCATCAAAGTCAAACAGATATCCAGGCGTTGGACAAGTTGCTGCAAATGAAGACTTACCTGTTCCGTAATCCCCAAGTATTAGAAACTTAAAGTTTGAATCTTGAGGTTTTAGATCTTTACTATTTGGCATATTATCTCCTTTCTATTTGTTCAGGTTATGCCCAAGCCATTTCGAATTTAAGATATACATTCACATTCAGAGTTACATACTCTATAGGTATTTGTAACCCACGAGCTGCAATCACTTCAGCTTTAATACCTTTCGAACCTAAATGACCTGGAATTTGCAGTACCTTCATGGCACTACAGCTTTTTAACATTCGTAAATTGTGCGTCCCCCAGAAATCAAAATCACTAGGCATATGAGACCCAGTAGCAATAGGGTGATAGTGTACAATTGGAGATAGTACAGTACATCCCTTCATTGTAAATTCTTTAACTGCACGCATAGCTAATCTATATCGTAGCTCCATTACTTCTGGATACGCATGTGTATAAGGTGAAGCTAGATATATTAAGCCTGGATAGTTTTCATCTTGTATGTCGAAAAACGACGTTTCTGGGTTATTCATAAGATTCCTTCCTTGGCTTAACAACAAAGTCATTAGGAATATAGCCACCAAGTAATTTCTCAGAACTTATATTTTGTTCACAAATTCTAGCATATTGACACTGCCCAAATTGGTAACATGAATCAAACTGCTGAGGGAAGTCATTTGTTACTATAGCCTCTATCATTTGTTTAGCTGTATGAAGAGTTGTCTTTTCCCATTCATCAAGATTGTAATCACTAAAGATATGAGGAACACGTCTGAAATCGCATGTTATCTTTCCCCATTTTTCAGTTATCTTACTCCATCTTGATGTGAGTTGATGATAGTTCACCATCATACCTTCAGGATTAAAGTTAAATGATTTACCTGCCCACGTATATCCCATCATCTGGGGTGAGCGTTTGAGTTTATCTGCCATATAATTAATAGTTTGTCCGGTTGTCTTATGATCAAACAACCAAGGTCTTCCCATAAGTTCTACAGCAAGGTCAATCTTTCCATATGCAATAACTTCATAGTCTTTTTCTAATACATTAACAATGCCCATAGATACTTCAAAGTTTTTTTCTGTGTGTAGTATTTTAAGATCTTTATGGTCTGTTGGATATCGTTCTAAGTATAATCCATAAGATTGACAAGCATTTTCAAATGATCTATAGTCAGGATTAAATAACTGACTTTCAGATTCTTTATCCCATACTTCTTTACCTTCAGTGAAAGCATGTTCTAAAGCTATATCTCGTCTATCCCAGCCATTTTCTTGTACATACCTATAATAACCCTCTTGAAAACCATGCCATGTACTTCCATATCGTAAAGCAGCACTGCCATTCCTTGTAGCTAATCTACATATTCTGGCTAATAAATACTTTCTACCGCAAGCATGAGCAGTAGATCTATAAGTATTATTTATGTAGAACTTATTTCCTTTTATCATTATAAGTTCCTTTATATATATACTCAGGTTAAAAAGATGGGAGAGTTTAAGTAATACTCTTGAGGTGTAAAGCTAATCGCTACAAACCTTCTATAGATTACTTATGTCTCTCCCACCTATTTTGTATCAAACATTTGTTAGTAAATGCTTATGCTTTAGCTGCTTTTGGAACAACTACATCATTTGCTGCTTTAGCTGCTGCTTCCGCTTTAGCTTTCTGATTAGCGAGTACCTTAGCCATAAGACCTTCAATAACGCCTTTGTCTTTATCAGACATACCAGACATAGCACCTTCAATAGCTGACTTTGTGATCTTTTCTGCTGCAGGAAGACGTGTAGTCCACTTACCATCCTGAAGACCTTTAAGTACTGAATTAATAGCTGCAGAAATCTCAGTAACTTCTTTACCAGCTGCTGCATCACCAAGCTTATGACCAGCTCCAGATACCATTAAATGATCTTGAATGATTGCCGGCAATTTCTTAACATCGCAGGATATGACTTCGCCAGTATCTACAATCTTAAGTTTTACTACACTTCCTTCGATGCTCTTTTCCAGTTTTTTCGCCATTTGTCTTCTCCTTATTATTAGAAGTTAATTGATCTTCAAGAGCTTTGGCTAGCCCCTGAGTTGATGTACCTTCGGTTTTAGCTATATTATGTATTACAGCATAAAACTTCAGGGCTAGGGAAACAATTTCCCCAAGGGAGAGTTCTAACTCTGCGGCTACAACCCTTCCCTTTTTAAGAGCTTCTCTTGAAGCCCTCACGTGTAAAGCTTTTTTGTCCTCTACTTGAATCATTAGTTCATTCTTACCCTCCTGTCTAAATTAATTTATATAATAAATCTCTGCTACAAAAATACAATTATACCATAAATCATCTCAGTTGTCAACAAAATAATTCAAGTTGTTAAATTAATTATTCCTCCTTAAACTTCCATCCTATATGTAAGTCTCTAAGGTTGGTAAGAGCAGATGTATATTCTTTATATCTATTCCACTCACTATTACAGTTATATACTACTCTAACTGCTGTCATAGTAAATTTTGGAACTTCTTTTATTATACCATTTTCCCAAGTATCTGTATCATAATGACTTGGTTGATAGTGAACTTTATCACCTGCTTTTAATTTAGCTATATCCTTTATCATTCACCCTCCAATTTACCACCTGGAGCATTATACCTATATCTTCAGCATTTGTCATAATCTTTTATCCTTAAATTATAGGTACTGTTGCTGTTATTATAAAAGTATATTTCATTCCTGTCTGCGTAGTTTCGATTTTAGACATATCATGATTTTTTATCATTATAGCTGCAAGTTTATTCGCAACTCCACATTCAGTCAATCTCTTAAATACTGAAATTTTATATATTACTTCTGTATTAAAGTAACTCATAACTCTTTGTTTCTTTTGTGTACTTGTTGGTATAATATAGCCTTCATGTATCCAAGTTCCTAATGTATTAGCATTTATATCAACCATACTACATACTTCTTTTCTATTATATAAACCAAGATTCATGTTTCTAACCTTTCTACTTTATATTTTATCTCTTTAAATACAATAGAGTTAAATGCTTCTAATACTACACAAACACCTGATTCACTAAAAGGTATTACTCCAGTATCATCTAAATCAGGTCTTAGCTCATCTTGCTTCCAAGCCATGCAATCATCCCCTGAACATGTCATTCCTGTTATTAAACAAATCTTTGCTCTCGCATCACATTCTAACATAGTTATTTCTCCTTTAAATAAGTGTTTACTTCTTCATCTCCCCATCTAAGTCTTAGCTTTTGAAAGATATCTTCATCAGTATATTGATCTCTTCTCATAAGTTCTATTTGTCTTCTGAGTTTAAAATTAACATATACTGTAATCTTTTTAATAGTACCATCTAGAGACTTCTCCCATAATACACTTGGATCAATAGGCTTACGTAAAACTCTTACCCAGTGACCTCTATCTCTAAAGGTCTCACGAAATACAAGTTGACTACCTATAATAGGCTCTACATTCATATACTCTTTGAGTATTTTATCTAAGCTTTTTACCATAGCTGTTCTATCTTTCCTATCCTCGCAAGGTATGAACAACTCACAACCTGGCTCAAGTAAAAGTGCTCTTCTAAACCAGATTTCTAAGACAGGATTTTTAGTCCTCATCTTGTATTCTCCTTTCAGACTTCTCAAAAGTACTTGGGTCTGTAACAACTAAATTTAATCTATCTTGTTCTTTAAGAGTTTTTATTCTTTCTACTTTCTTATCGGCATTAGATAATATCTTCATAGAAATTCCTTCTTCATAAGGTATAACTGAACCATCATTCTTAGTAATTGTAACCTTATGTGCAGTACCTCTACCAAGGGTAACAGTAAATAAATGCGAGTCCTCCTGAGTTCTCTTTGTTACCCAAAAAGTACTAGCCAGTGTTTGGTTTATACCATTCATTTCTTTGAGCTCTCTTGATAGTCTAACTCTTATTGAATTAGCGTCTCTAGCTTCTAGATCAGATATATCAATCTTTTCACCAATATCTAGAGTAGTTACAGCATCATCAATCAGTTTCTTTACGTTCATGCTTTTTTATCCTTTCTATAGGTACACAAAGTTGTTTCATATGTTGACACTTACAACAATTTGGACATAGCTTATGTGGTCGAGCAGCTATACATATCATAGCTCTTTCACACTCTTTTGCTTTATTACATATTACTTTCATTATACATTCTCAGCTATATGTTTTTCTAACTTTTCAAAACAACCTTCAAATGTATAACTTATAAAATGTTTTATATCACTAACATATATACTTTTTTCAATCACAGAGTTATCCGGACTATAGACTTTATAACTAGCTTCAGCATTGATATACTTCTCTGGAAACATCTTATGTAATTTATTTCGTGCTTGAATTATTGACATCTTTCTTTTGATTTTCATCTTAATTTTCCTCAGTTAAAATGTTGATTATCGACTTTTCTGGTATCCATGTACCAGTTGTAAACCATTCCCACATAGGTTCCATATTAGTAGGATTTACTATTATACAGTCTCCACCATAAATACCTGTATTAGCAGCTATTGCTAAATCATTAGCATTACCTGCTTTCATAATTGAAGCTACATTTGTATCATATGAAGCTCTACCATCCATAAGTAAATATATTTTATCACTCATTTAATCCTCCTTTCTATTTAGTTAAAAATTGGTGCAGAGTAATTAATCCACAAATAATTTATATTAAGTAGGCACTAATTAATTATTATAATTACTCTGAATCAGCTTTTAACTGATATTTACATAGTTACCTCCACTCAGGTATGGGAAATTTAGCATTTATTTAAATACAATATTTCCTTTTCTATTAAAGTAAAAGTTTTTTGTAGCTACAAGGCTAACATAAGTATTAACTGTTTGTGTAGAAATTCCAAATCTTTCACACAACATCTGTTTAGTATCTCCACCTTGTAATAGCTTAAGAAGCTTAGCTCCAAGATTAACTTTCTCCTCTATTGTACGACGTCTGTTCATTTATAAATCCTTTTCTATTAAAAGTTCCACATTATTCCCCCTTACTTAATAGTTTGTCTATCATTTAATAAGATTTTAATTATATCTTCTTTTTCCCAGTTCATTAACGTTCTCTCACATTTACGACAGTGTTTATGTTTATACCTTAAGTATTCGACTTTAGAACCATCAGGTATTATATAAACACGCTCTTTACTTCGAAGACTTGAATCAGTATATTTTTCCATGTTAAACATCTCTACCCATATTGACCCGCATAGTGAACAAGTATTATGAGCTATTTCATACTTTACTATACCCATTGGTGTAGGTGATTTTTTCGTCTTTTTAATCTTTCTACATACAATCAAATCTTCTATTGCATCAACACTAGTATTAAACTTATCCAGTAAAGCTCGTTCTTCTTCTGTTAATTCAAGGTTAATCATTAGTAACCTCCTTTTTATTAGGTTTATCTTTATCTAAACCTAAGATTTTATTAGCAATTCTTTCTTTTTCAAAGTCTATATCATTACCTTCATCATCAGCTGGGTCATGTATTTCTTTATATAAACAGTGTTCCATTAATAATACCCTACTTTCGTTGTACGAGCTACCATTTTATTTCGCTTGTAGTGTGATCTCCCTGGAGATTTAATTCTTCTTGGTGATACTCCACCTGTAGGTATTGATAGTGGTATATTAGCAAAAAGTTTTTGTCTTACTTCGAGTAGCAAATTACTATAGTTACCAGCTGTCTCACACAATTCTATAAAGTTCATTCTCTTTTTTCTTGATAGTCCCATTTAATTCTCCTGCATACATTTATTAATTATATCAAGTTTATTTGATTGATACTGATGATGAGATAAATCTCCATTTACTATAATTTTCCATTCATTAGTAACAATATTATAAGTAATTTGCGTCTGAAATTTTGGATTACTTGACCAGATGAAAATGTAAATATTTCCTATAAACTTTGAACGATCGTTTCGATATGTTGCTATACCTATAACAACTGTACCATTAAATATATAGCCATTTTCTTCAGTTGCATTAATACCAACTTTAGATAAAATAAACTTCATTGTAATTTCATTTGTTATCTGTGTTATTTTCATTTCATAATACCTCCTTGATTAATGATTTCTTGTTCAAGCTTTTTCATCTTAATCTTAGCTCCATCATCATCTTTGTGATCATAAGGCATAACATACCATCTTGTTATTAATTTAGCATGTTCAGTACTCCAGCGATTAATTCTAATCTTAATTTGTTCAGACACAATTATTCCTCCCTCTCAAACATTGACTTAATATCTTTAGCAGATATATCATTAAACAGTTCATCTTCACAGTCATGAATATTTACTCCACAAGTTAAATCTGGACACCATGTTCCTTCATGAAGTCGTCTTTGCATTGGATAAAGCATTTGACTATCTCTACTGTAGTAACAGCAAATGCTTTCGAGTGGAATGTAAGTTTTGAGGGTTAATTCTATTGGGTTGATAGTATTATCTTTGTTAGGTTTTACATTAGGGAAAATTCTTTTTATTACTTTTTCAATATTAGTTATAAATATTTTAGCTTGTTCATCAGAACAGTTTATTTTACTAAAAGTATTATCAATGTGACTATTTTCATTACTTCTTTTACTTGCAATCAATTCAAGATGTTGCATTGTAGTCTCCCTTAGTTTAAGAAATATCTTCGTTTAACTTCATAATTATTACTTGGACACGCATAGTAAGCACATTTAATCATCATAACTGCATCAAGTAAATCTTTACATCTTGCTCTTACTTTCTTGGATTTTATGTTCTTGACTATGTAAGTTTTCATCCTAATGTCTTTCATGTTAGTTTCCTTTAATAAGATTGTTATTAACTGTGCGGTTCTTGTAAGCTTTACCAAGACCACGCCTGAACTTTGATGCTTGTCTTGTTGTAGGCTTAGTGTTTGTGGTCGCACAAGCATCATTAAACTTAACATCTTTACTTGCAAAATCTCTATTATTTCTTCTTGTTTTATTTAAGTCCATCGTTAAACTCCTTTCTATTTAAGTAATTAACAATTTAACTCTATTTAACAGACTGAATCACACCATCTTTAACAACAACGGCAGCATACCAACGATGAGGCTTAGGATAATGTGGGCCTTCAATTGTTTCAGTTCCATTCATATTACATTTGAATGGTCCAGGTGAATAGATACTTACTTTCTCATCACTATTCACTGCTTCTATTAATGCCTTCTTTGTTTTAAAATTTTTGTATGTGTAAGCCATTTGAATACTCCTTTATTATAATTTATTAGCTTTATATAATATCATTATATCAAATTTTAACCAAGATGTCAATACATTATTTCCAGTTACAATTTATATTTCCCAGTGACCATGTCATTAATCGACATTTCTTAATTGTTAAAAGACTGGGTTTGTGCTATGCCCGTGAATGGATAGTCTTTTGTTGGGGGATGGTATGGTATGGATTTGAAGATAGTTATTTAATTGAATCAGTTATTTAATTGAATCACTTTGTAACACTGAAACAATTAAACGATTAAACGATTAAACCATGTAATCCCTAGTAACCCTCTCCATATTTCTCCGACCTTTCTTAAAAGAATAAAACTGAATATCCATTCAGCTCTTTACCCAGTGTGTGTAGAGGTGGGACTTTCAATTTCTAAGTATTCGTTAATTTCAGTGTATGGTCTCAGCTCCTTAAAGGTAGTTATATATATAAGTATATATATTATAGATAATAATAGTAGATGTTAGCTTTAAAGGAACAAGATGGTA
>Ga0075116_10000371_pt1 | contig 21191 bp, 25 predicted proteins | sample AntAceMetag02UKC_FD_69786 | JGI IMG/M metagenome (GOLD analysis project Ga0075116, IMG submission 69786) | Saline lake microbial communities from Ace Lake, Antarctica- Antarctic Ace Lake Metagenome 02UKC | ecosystem: Environmental > Aquatic > Non-marine Saline and Alkaline > Saline | place...
AATTGAAAAAGAGGAAAAGAAAGAGACTACTGAATCAGGTATTATCCTAGTAAGTAACACAAAAGATGGGCCACAAATAGGAAAAGTAGTTGCTGTAGGATCGGGTATTTTAACCGCCGAGGGTACGTCAATTGCATTAGAAGTAGTAGCAGGTGATATTGTTATGTACGCAAAGTACACAGGTATTGATATGAAGGTAGAAGGTAAAGATCATATTCTCCTTTCTGAAGCAGACATACTTGCTATTGTTGACAAGCAACAGTAGTAATAATTATAAAGAGTAGAGGCAAGGAGGGAAAGAAATAACACACGAATTAAAAAAAAGAATTAGACTTTAAAACTAAAATAAATACAAAAGAGGACAAGAAAAAAATGGAAAAAAGATTATTTGTAGGCGGAATCTCATACGAGCTCGCTGAAGCAGACTTAAGAGCAGAATTTGAAAAAGCAGGGACAGTAGATTCAGTAAAAATTATATCCGATAGAGAAACAGGCCGATCAAAAGGATTTGGCTTTATTGATATGAGCACCGAAGACGAGGCAAAAGCAGCAATAGAAATGCTTAATGGTCAAGAACTTGATGGTAGAGCAATAAAGGTTGACGAAGCAAAACCGTTAAAACAACTCTAAAATGAATAATTGGGTATGGGGAGTTTTTTTTACAGTGCTTACGTATCTGTTAAATAATCCTCCCCGTTATCCACAAGGGTAAAGATTAGAAAAGGGAGTGGTTAAAATTTCAAAAGGATTAGATTTAGGAACAGGAAATGTGGTGTCCGCGACATACGAAGCCGCGAATCAGGTTGCGTATCGAAGAGATAGAGACATCTTTGTAGAGTTACCAAGCAATGCAAATGATGCAAAACAATTCATGGATATGGCAGGAAGTAAGTTAGTAGAAATAGATGGCAAGAACTATGCTATTGGAGAAGAAGCGGTAAACTTTAGCTCTTTTTTAGGGGAAGATTTTAAACGTCCATTAAAAAATGGCATGATTAATCCGGAAGAAGAAGATTTAGCAATTGATATTTTAAACGTTATTATTGGCGGAGTGATAGGCAAGCCATCAAAACCTGATGAACTTTGCGTATATTCAGTTCCTGCAGAACCAATTGATAGTGTTAAGAATGTTCTTTATCACCAAAAAACTGCGCAGATGCTTATTGATAGTCATGGGTATAAATCAAAACCTTTGAACGAAGCAACAGCAATAGTTTATTCAGAATTAAAAAACAACTCATTAACGGGGATTGCAATTTCATTTGGTGCTGGCATGATAAATATTGCCGTATCATATAAAGGGCTTCCTGTTTTTTCATTTAGTACGGCACGCGGAGGAGATTGGATAGATGAGCAAGTAAAACTTGCAACGGGAAAACCAACATCTGAAATTACTATCATAAAAGAACAAGAGTTAGATTTAACAGCAGAAGATGACGGAAGAATTTTACAATACTTAAGAATGTATTATGAAGAACTTGTTGATTATACAATAAGTAATATTATAAGAAAGTTCGAGCAGGCTAAACGAATTCCACCAGCATTAGATGCGAAAAACAAAAATGCAGAGGCATTACCAATTGTATTAGCAGGCGGAACGTCAATGCCAAAAGGATTCCCAGAATTATTTAGAGACAGAATTGAGAAGGCGAACTTCCCATTTAAAATTTCTGAGATTTTAATAGCTAGTGAGCCACTCTTTGCAGTGGCTAACGGATGTTTAATCTATGCTGATTCTGAGGAGAAAAGAGATACAACTTCTTAGGAGGAAAAACATGAGACAACTACCAAAAAAAGTAACACAAAAGTCTGATGGAGGAATGGCAGGAATGACAACTACCTCTGGTGGACAAGGTGTAATTACTATAGGACAAGGAAAGTGGCCTTCTGCGAGTAAAAAGGGTGTTCATAAAAAAAAACAGCATAGGGAAGAAAATGATTGAATGTATAATTTGTGGGCACAGATCAAGGAGCTCTTTACAAAAACATATAGAGAGTGTTCATAAAATAACTCCAACCCAATATAAAGAAAAATATAATATCAGTTGTTTTTCAAATGAATATAGAAAAAGTGTATCAAGTGGGAAAAAAGAAGGATATAAAAATAAATCACAAATGTGGTTTGACAAAAGGAGTAATAAGATTTCCCAGACAGTTCAAAGTAGGTCAGATGAAGAAAGAAAAATGATAAGCCAAAGAATTAGTATTGGCACAAAAAGAGGAATGGCTAGTAGCAATAAGCAACAAAATAGAGATTATTTAAATATGTCTCGAGAGACTAAAAGTAAAATATCGATTAGTGTTTCAAAATATGCAAAAGAGCATCCCGAAAGTCAAGAAACTAAGGATAGAAGAGTTATAGCATTTAAAAAAACTTGTATGGAAAAATATGGTGTAAATAATCCAATGAAGGTAAAAGAAGTAAGAGAGAAAGTCTCAAATACCCGTTCTGAAAGAATGCGGAATGGAGAATATGCGCACATGCACAATAGTGGAATTTTTTACTCGCACAAAAATGGTAAAGATATAACATTTCGTTCAACTTATGAGTTAGTAGCTTATCAAATTTTAGAACAAGCATCAACCGTGTTAAAATATGAGGCAGAATGTTTAAAGATACCATATTTATATGAGGGAATATTACACAATTACTTACCAGATATTTTAATTACTAAGCATAATGATATAAAGCAACTAATAGAGGTTAAACCAGAATGGAAAATGAGTGATTTGGTAGTGCAGGCTAAGGCTCAAGCTGCTCAACATTTCTGTAAGAAAAATAATATGACGTATTCAATTTGGACAGAAAAAGAGTTAGGAATAACAAAGGCTAGTTATAAACTGAGAAAGAAAAAGAAAAAGAAAAAAAGTGATAACTAGCGAGACACATGTAATTGAAATTGTCCGGTTATCTACAAATCATCGAGACAAAATTTATCAAATTTTCAACCATTCTAAAAAGAACTGTTTTGGATGTACAGCTATTGCACATCTTACACTAGAAAAAGCGTGCGATTTACACAGTTTACATTTCAAGGAGATCTTAAATGACTTACAAAAAATTACCTATCCAGAAAGGGATTCCTAGAGTTTCAATCCCAACAGGGAAGCAGGGGAAAAAGTGGGATGATCAATTAGGGAGACAAGTTGGCGAAGGTAAAGGTAAAAAGGGAGAAAAAGAAAAAGTAACTGTTCAGTCTTTGATAAAAGATTACGAGGATCTATCACGAAGGAGAGCTGGGCAGGGCAAAGAAATAGAATTAACTAAGCCACAAATAATAGCAACGTTAAAGGTTGGTCGTTATGCATTAATTAGTGCAGGTAAAAACGGCGCGAATCCTAACGAAGCAAATATTAATCCTAATGATTCAAGGTTCAAAAAAAGACATAATGTATTAAAACAAGACTTAGTTAAAAAGGGTTTTGTTTTCAATAAAGTAGTTGGTAAGTATGGTGAAGTAGAAGATACCTTTTTAGTCATGGTCCATGATAAAGATGATAAAGAGTTAGTTGAACTTGGTAAAAAATTTAAACAAGATAGCATTGTGTTAGTTGATTCTGGTAAGCAAAGAATGGTAGGCACTTATGGTAAAAGAGTGGGCAGAATGGTTCAAGGTAATGGGTTCAAAGCAGTTCCAAAGAGTAATGATTTTTATACTAAAATCCATATAAAAGATGATGGAGAGTTTAAGTATTTATTAAATTTTAGCAAAGAGGGAATGCGTAATTTTTTTAAATCCTTAAAGCGTCTTCCAACTCAAATTACAAAATCAAACATTGAATTTACTCCAAAAGAATTAGTTGACGAGCATGAAGAGCTTGTTGATATTTTGGAAAAAGAACCAAAAAAAGAAGATAAAACAAAAGAATTATTAAGAGAACAAAAAGCAGAGCTGAAAAAATATAAGCAAGGTAAGAAATAGACCAGTAAACGGGTTAAATATAGGGAATAACCTTAAATAACCATAAACATTTGTAATAATTCAGATAAATACCACTATTCTGAAAACATAGGCTTGAAATGTGGCTTAAAGTGCTTTGTACTATACTCTACAGGTGAGGTTTTGGTCTCCCTAGTAGTTTATACCTTAAGAAATATTAAAATCGCTTAAAACGGCTCTCAATGCAAGAAAAAGGAAATAAAGAAAGTAAAGGAAAACGTGAATGGATAAGACTAATATATTACTTTGGCGTGCAGACCAAGCGGGATGTGGCTGGGCACGTATAGATTTAATAGCTGCTAAATTAAATGAACATTTTGGCGAGACAATAAACGCAAAACCTTCAATGATAATGAACCCAAAAGAGTGGGTTGACTTAGATAGCAAAGGGATAATAATTAAAAAGAATTTAGATTTAACTGTACACCAAAGACAGTATGGTACGCCAAATTTAAAGAACTTTCATTTTTTGCAAGACAAATTACACGTACCTTGTGTATATGAGATTGATGATTACTTACATGGAGTAAGTAAAATGAGTACTGCATATCATGCGTATAATCCTAATATCCAAAAAGATCGGTTTACAAATATAGATACATATCTAACCAAATCAGATGCGGTAACAGTAACAACAGAATATTTAAAAACTCTATATTCAAGCTATAATAAAAATATATATGTACTACCAAATTGTATCGACTTTAAAAGTTTATACACTGACGATATTAGAAAATTAAGAGAAAAACACAGAAAAGATCATGAAAAGAAAAAAGAAATCTGGATAGGGTGGGCTGGTTCAAACACTCACTTACCAGATTTACTCATTATTGTAGACGCGATCAAACAGATACTTAATGATTATCCAAATGTTAAATTAGCATTAGGTGGATGGGACGGAGCGTTTAGAAATGCGAAAGGGGTTGAAGTAACTCCTGCATTAAATCCTTGGAGAGATATTCCAGAGGATAGAAAAGTTTGCATTCCTTGGGCTTCGGATATGAAAGATTATCCAAAAATGTTAGCACAGTTCGATATTGGACTTGCTCCATTAGAGGATAATGATTTCAACAGAGCAAAATCAAATATTAAATTACTAGAGTATGGAGCTTGCGGAGTTCCTGTTATTTGTTCAGACGTTGAACCTTATTCACGAACAATACAAAGTGGAATTAATGGGTATAAGATTAAAATAAAAGGTGCAGTACATCACAGATGGTACAAAAAAATAAAACAACTTGTTGAAGATAAACAATTAAGATTACAAGTTGCAGAAAATTTAACAAAATATGTTCAAGATAATTACGACATAGATAAAGAGATATATAGATGGAAAGACTGTTATGAAGAAGTAATTGAAAAACGCAAAAAGGAGATCAGAGAATATGTTCAACCACCAAACACAATCTTGGAAAATAGACAAGAGACAGCTGCCAAAGAAATTAAGCGCAGAGCAATCGCTCAAGGAGCTGGAAGCACAGGACAGCCATCTTTTTACAATCCCGGATACTGATACAGTAGTTGGGGCGGAATTAGCAGAAAAAACAGGTGAAGATTTACCTTACAAAGAGTAACCAAAAATTTATTAAATAGGGAGAAAACAAATGACATTAAGAACACACCAAGAACGACCATATAGTTCTTATACAGAGGACAATGTTACACAAAAAAGCGAGCGAGAATTAGCTATTGAGAAATCAAAAGGACCTTGGAAAAAAGGAAAAAAACAACAAGCAGAGACCAAAAAACCTGAAAAAACAGCAACGGATATAGATAATTGGATTAATGGTACTTTAAAAGAAAAAGCAGATGAAATACCTTCTTCAAATTGGGATTTAGCTAAAGAAAAAGATAACTTTAAAGCAGAGATAATTAACTCTATCAACACAAAAACTGGGTTTAACAAAAAACTTGTTACAAAGTATGTTGAAAATAGACTTGCTGGTATAGAGGGTGTAGACATGGATACTTTTGGAAAAAGCGAGATTGAGTTAGAGATTGAGAAATCAAAAGGACCTTGGAAAAAAGGAAAAAAACAACAAGAACAAACAAGAGCAAGTGTAGATAATTATGACGAGTGGAGAAATACTCGAATACAATCTAAAAACATTTTTAGAATGTTAAAGGAAAAACATAATGGTGATATGACAAAAATGAAAGAAGGACTTGAAGAAGTATTTAAGGACAATGGAACACTGAATGATCAAAAAGCAGTAATGTTAGATGAGTTTAATAAATTTTTTAATAAAAAAAATGTTAAACAAAAATCTTTACCTGAAAAAATTGATAAAGGTGGTTTTGGTTCTGGAAGAAAAAAAGGGATAGTTAAAAAAGAAAGCAATATAGATGTTTTAATGAAAAAACCATTAAAAACATTACGCTTAATGCAAGATAGAACAACAGCGGCAATAAGTGTGGCGTTTGAAAAGAAAGACACCCCAACATTAGAAAGGCTACGCAAGCAAGAAGACGAATTAACGCAAGCGGTAGACAAAAAGGAGTTTGGATAAAATGAGAGAATTACCAATAATGAAATCAAAAGGTCCTTGGAAAAAAGGAAAAAAAGGGGAAAAAGGCAAAAAGGAAAGCCATGAAAGCAGGTATCCTAATGGCATTCCCACCGATGTGCCAACACCAAGCAATAACTATCTTAGACAAGAAGAAAATGTTAATAAAAAACCAGTTAGCGAGCCTGATGTTATGCTTGCGTTAGTAGATTTACTAGAAATATCAACTGGCGATGCTTGGAAAATGTTGGGAGCAAACCGATCAACTCTTGATCATGCACTTGCATTAAATAAAAATGCTTCTGCGACAGCTTCATTAATAAATCAAGCGTCAAAAAATAGGGGTAAATAATGTCTTTAAAAATACATTCAACATCTAATATTACGCCTTCTTTTAATTGTAAGCAGGGTAAAAAAGCCAAAGGAAACGAGATTAGAACTCGTAAAGACGGCAATTACATGAAAACCAATAAAGGGTTTAAGAAGATAAAGAATGTAGAAAAGTCAGTAGAAGATACACAAGGTCTTATCCCTACAAAAGTTTTAGTTACTAGAGGAGGGACTACTTTCTGGCAAACGGTTTATAAAAAACCAGAAGACATTGATATGATTAATGATGATATTCAATTGCCAACAGGGACGCGAGTTAATGTAGGGGGATATTTAGGAGCCGTTACTAAAACTAAAGTATCTCAACATTCAGGATCTGAGGATTATATTCTTCAATATTATGTTCAGTATGATAATAGTGAAAATATTAATGTTTTAAAAAGAGACGATTTTACTATTGAGCCTATTTTTAATGACGAGGTAACTTCAGAAATAATTAATGCAGCAACTCCTGACAACAGATTAGTTGCTACTACAGTAATTTCAGGGGATGACAAAAAGGGTGAGACTGAAAAGAGAGAAGTTCGAAGTTTTGTTATTGGCGAGGGTAGAATTTCAATTAATCTTAAAGGAGGAGATTTGGATGAGATTAGTTATAAAGACTATTCAAACATAGAGCCTATAGATGTTCTTTTGGCAACAAAAAAACAAATGGAAGCCGGTGAAAAACCTGAATATATTCCAAATTTAGATACCCTAGAAAATCTAAGATTAAAGAGCCCTCCTCCTTTTATAAAGGTTGGAGAGAATGAATTTTTAGTCTGGGATACAACTAATTTTGTAAAGCAAGACAGTCCTTGTTTTAAAGTAACAGGAGAGGTTCTTTCAGCTACTCTTGATTATTACACAAAAAAAAGAAAATTAAAAACTAAAGAAGAGCAGCAAGAAACTATTAAGCGATATATGGAAGTAGGATATGATGAAATTAAAGCTAAAAAACTATCAAGGACTACAACAAAAAGTATTTTGCCTAGCACAAAGAGTATAACTTATGGACAATTAAGCATTTTAGAATTAAATATAACAAATGCTAGAGATAGATCAGTAAATTGGGCTGCATGGAAAGAACAGGCAGAAAATTTTGAGATTAAGTCAAATGATATGTCTATTTTAACAGAGCTAGAAGATAACAGCTATTTTAAAGGCAAGGAAACTTCTTATGGTGATTCAAACTTAAATGATTCTTTATATAAATCTTTAGGTGTTAAAGTTAAAAGACAAAATGGTGATGATATTAATAAAGATGAGATTACTCAAATAAAAGATTCTCTTGAGAATGTTTATGATATTTTTGGAACAAAGAAAGAAACATCTGAAAATTTTGGTCTTAAAATTTCCCATTCTGGGGATAAAAAAATGCACGCTAGAAAATCGGTTGGATTATACATTCCTTCAATGCACGCGATAGGAGTTAGCGCTATTACTGGCGCGGAGGGTTTTGGTTTTACTTTAGCTCACGAGGTTGCTCATTTTATGGATAATCAAACAGGAGAAAAAGAAACGGGTAATCGTGGTAGATATTCTTCTCACGTTACGGGGACTGAGGCTAATATAATTGCAACAACTTTTCGGAAAAACATGTCAACACCTCAAACTTCAAAATACCAAAAAGCATCACATGAATGTTTTGCAAGATCAATGGAACAATATTTTGCAATTAAAAAAGGGTACGAAAAAGATTACCAAGCTAATTGGAATGCGGACGGGAATCATCCAAATGCAGAAGTTTTTAAAGAGAAAATAATGCCACTAATAGATCAATTCTTAGTAGGCAATAAGAAATTATTGAAGTCAGTAAATATAGTGGAGGCTTAATTGGATAAAATGAGAGAATTACAGATAGAAGGAGTAGAAGCATGAGTACAGAAGTTTTGTATAAAGGAGAATGGCTAGATTTAGTTAAAACTGATGACTATGAGTGCCTTGATGAGCCAGACATTGCGGTTATATTTGTAAGAAAAAGAGATAGCATTGGTCAATGTACGTATGCTGTTCGGTATGAGTGGTGTCCCGCGTATTCCACTGAACATAATTACTATACAGCAATATCTGGAAAAATTGGGGATACAGAAGAAAATGAGACTCCACTATCCGCATGTATTAGAGAACTTCAAGAAGAAGCTGGAATAGAGATACTAGATAAATCTATTATTAGCACCTCATATCAAGGGGTACCATTATGTAAGTCAACAATGATGAGATCTTACATGTTTCTTATTACGTTAGAGGAGCAACAAGAGGACTTTTCTTGGAAAACTGTTGAGGCAACAGGTGACGGAACAGCTAACGAAGAACGAAGTAGTACAGAGTGGTTAACATTAGATGAAATAATTAATCTTTTAAAGGGTGAGAATATTTTTGATTCTCTCTTTGTGTTGGCAAGTTTTATGTACAATTCAATGTAAAGTTGGTGTGAAATACTAGAAAAACAAAGCGATATAGACGTTATGCTAGATGACGTTGCTATTCAATTAACTAAAAAGATTTCAACGCACATTCTAGTAATACCTGTTGACTTAAAGACATTTCTTTATGATGAAGATTATATGAGACTACCTAAGTTGTCTGACAAGCAACTCGAAGCTTTAGAGGCAGCGGATGATAATAATCCCGAAACAAATAAGTTTGTAGAGTTTATTTTAATGTGGGGTAAGGGATGTATTTCAGGAGATGCTGTAATTGAAGGTGTAGATGGAAGAGGATATACCGCAGAGCAATTAGAAAAGTTATATAAAAATCCTAATTTTAAGTTAAAGATAAATTCATATAATACAACAACTAAAGAGTTAGAAGAAGATGTCATTGAAGAGGTTTGGATAAAGGGAGAAGATGAGCTATTTGAAGTAGTAATGGAAAGTGGGAAAAAGATTCAAACAACACTAGAACATCGATTTTTAACAGATACTGGATGGAAAAAATTAAAAGATATATCAGAAGGAGATTTACTTTTATGTCAGTGACTTGCCTAGAATGTGGAGAAGAAAAAAACACAATAACACATTTTCATTTATTAAAATGTTGTGGGTTAACATTGCAACAGTACAAGGCGAAATATCCAAGAGCTTCTATACGAAGTGTTGAAACGAACAGGAAAATTAGCAAGAGTATGAGAGGACATTCAGGAATAGGTAAGCCGAGAGGGCTAGGAGCCAGCCCTACTTCTTGGAAGAAAGGACATATTCCACACAATAAAGGAATCTCTTGCCCCGATGTTACAAAGACAAAAATAAGAAAGACAGTAACAAAGACTATGAACGAGAGGTATGACCACAGGAAAGGTAAAACTTACGAAGAAATTCATGGGGTAGAGAAAGCAAAAAAGATTAAAGAGAAATTAAGTATATCAGTTTGTAATGGCTATGAAAAAGGTAAATATCGGCAAATGAGTAAGTTTGGATACTTTAAATCAACTTTAAATAATAAAAAATTACATTATCGCTCTTCTTATGAGCTAAAAGCTTTTGAGATATTAGATGCTTCACAAAATACCGTATTGAGATACTCAAACGAAAAATTAAGAATACCATACATTAAAGCTGGAGTAATAAAGAATTATATCCCAGATATCTTAATTGAATACAGATCTGGAGAGAAACAGATTGTTGAAATAAAGCCTTTAGCAAAATTAAACTGGGAAGACACTCGTATAAAGGCAGAAGCAGCAACAGAGTATTGCAAGAAAAATAACATGACATATTCAATTTGGACAGAAAAAGAGTTAGGAATTAAATAGTGCCTAGCTTTGCAAAAATCAAGTCAATAAAGAGAATCAAGAAAGACATATTTTACGACTTAGAAGTAAGAAAAAACCACAATTACTTTGCCAACGGTATCTTAAATCATAACTCAGGAAAAGATTGGATAGTTGCTATTTTCTTTTGTAGACAAGTATATAAGCTGTTATGTTTAGCTAACCCACAGAAAGAGTATGGATTACCAAAAGGTGAGCCTATAGAATTTTTGAACGTTGCGGTATCTGCAGAACAAGCTAACTCGGTATTCTTTTTTAAGTTGCAGAATATGATTAAAGAAGCAGGGGATAAAGTATTTCGACAATTTGGGTTTAATCCAAACAAAGACATTTTATCGAATAAGATTGTTTTTCCAAAGAGTATATTCTTGCATTCAGGACATAGTGAACAAGCATCGTTAGAAGGAAAGAATCTATTTGCAGCAGTTATGGATGAAGCAGCTGAGTTTAAAACAGAGCAAGAGTTGAGAGGTAAAGGGCATAGAGCAAAGAAATCTGCTCCAGCTATTCACAAGTTTTTATCATCGTCTATTAGGTCTCGTTTTCCAAAGGTTGGTAAGTTATTAATTATCTCTTACCCACGTTTTAAGAACGATTTTATGATGCAGAGATATGAACTTACAAAAAATTCTGAGGATACGTTCAGGAGTAAAGGGGCAACTTGGGAAATCAATCCGTTAAGGACACAAGAAGATTTCGCAAAAGATTATAGAGAGGCACCAGAGCAAGCAAGAGGAATGTATGAATGCGTGCCACCTCACACGCAAGAGCCATTTATTAGAGAGCAAGAAAAAATAGATAAAATTATTGATACAACGATTAGACCACCTCATGATATTTGGGGAAGTTATTATCCAGAGTTTAGAGGAAAACCTTTTATATATACAATAGGAGTGGATTTATCTCTAACAGGTGATAGAACTGGGTTTGCTTTAGCTCACAAAGAGCCGAGAATTGTAGACGGAAAAACAGTTGATATGCACATTCTCGATTTATTAAAAACATGGGAAGCTTTACCTGGTAAAGAGATAGATTTATCTCAAATAAAACAAGAAATATTATTCTTAAGATCAAGAGGATTTAACATTGCACAAGTATACTTTGACCAATTTCAATCAGCATCTCTACGACAAGACTTAACAAAATTAGGATTTAACGTAGATATATTATCAATTGAGACTAAATTAGATATTTGGAATTCTGTTAAAGCATTAATCTATAAATTTGAATTAAAAACCTATAAGAGTGAAAAATCTTTTCTTCTTATAGAAGAGCTAAAAGGACTTAGTTTATTAAACGGCAAAAAAGTTGATCATTTAGATGATACAACAAAAGATTTAAGTGACGCTGTTGTTAGAGCAGTACATGGATTAGTTACATCAGCAGGAACTGAGTTTGTGTTTAAACCAATGTAAAAGAAAAGCAAGGAGTAAAATAAATGAACAAAAGTGGATTTAAATTTGATATCGAGGAAATTGCAGACAAGATGGTCGGGCATATAGAAGATCTAATGACCGAAGCGCCTATTATTACTAATGATTTTGATGCGCTAAGAAGAGGATTTCAGAAAGTAATAGAGTTACAAAAAGAATTGGGTACTAAATCAATAGACATGGTTATCGTATGGGAGCCTAAAAAATGGGATTCTGAATTTAATATAGAGATGTATAAATTAGAGGTAGCTGAGATATTCAATAGAATTAATTTCAAGCTTACTGAGTCACCTAAAATATCTACGTTCTTTAGAGGTACGGAAAAACAAGCACCAGCTTTTCATTTCCCCTCTAGTTTAAATATATGGTTTTTAACAGTTGATCAATTTATAAAGTCAGAGGTAACCCCTCTGGCTATTTTTAATTTAGGCATCAGCGAGTTAAACAATTTTTTTACAGAGACTAGATACCCTAAAAAACTATTAGATAAAATGCAGTATTATTTCGTAGAAGTTAATAAGTATTTTAGTTATGAAGATCACGTAGAAGAAGCTTGGAGTAAAAAATAAATGAAACTTTCAATTATAATCCCAACAACATTTGACCCTACTTTAACGTATGAGTGTATTCAAAGTATTCAAAATACTGTTACGGATGTTGAGTACGACTTTCTAGTTATCGACAACCTTTCAGAGCCAAAATTTGAAATGGAAGGGATACCTGTAAAGAGATACGAAGAGCGACTAGGATTTGCCAAAGCTATGAACGAAGGAATAAAAAACACAACTAGCGACTATGTACTGTTATTGAATAATGACACAGTAATTAAACAGCCAAATTTCTTAAGCAGTATGATAGAGACTTTAAACAGTGTAGATAATATAGGAATTGTAAGTCCAACTTGTGATTTTATAGCATCACCATTACTTAAATTTCCTAATTTAGAATCAATTCCAAACGATGTAATTGAAAACGCAGGACATATAAGTGCTGTTTGTTGGTTAATTAAAAGAAGTACATTTGATAAGATTGGACTCTTTGACGAGAATTATAAAATTGGATCTTTTGAGGATGGTGATTATTGCCAAAGAGTTTTAACAGAGGGAATGAAAATAATGTTAGATAGAAGAATTTGGATAAAACATTATGGGAGTAGGACAGTAAGCCAAACTCCTGGATATTATGAATCGTTTCAAGAGAATAGTAACTATTACCATACAAAATGGAAGGTCTAAAATGAATAAAATATTAATTGGAGTTACATCATTCGGACGCTTACCTTATACAAAGAAATGTTTAGAAGCGCTTGAGGCTACTGAACACCCGCTTGATTGTATTATTGCAGACAATGCAAGTCCTAACCCGGAAGTGCAAGAATTTTTAAAACAATATGACGGTAAAATACTATCAAATGGATCTACATTTAAAGTATTATTTTTGGATAAGAATTATGGGGTCGGGAAAGCGTTGAATCAGATATTGGCACACAGAAAAGCAGGCCAACATTTCATGAAACTTGACAACGATACAATAATGCCTTCAATTCCCGTAACTGTTTGTGGCATTAATTATATACCTGAAGATAAAGTTAATACAAAATGGCTTGATGAGATGTTAGATTGTTTAGAAAATAGTGTAGATCAAATAAGTTGTATTGGAGCATTGTTATTTGATAGAAACAGAGAGACCAAAGCTCCTGCAAAAATAGTAACGACTACAACAGGGAATAGTTATGTAACTGAAGATTTCACAAGCTCTCATATTAATGGCGCTTGTCAATTATACAAAAATACAACAATAGACCTGTTAGGTAAATTTAGAGAAAACTTTATTTATGGATATGAGGATTCAGTTATGGCATCGCGAGCAAACGAGTACGGATTAGGGCTTGCAGCAGAATGGCTATATATAACACATATAGATCAATTGAATTTAGGAGAGGATACAGACCGAATTTTAGAGATAAAGAAAAAATCACTATCGGGAGAATTAGAAGTCCCAGATTAAAATAAAAATATGCGAAATTTAACGAAAAAAGAATCAAAAATATACAGTGAATATTTATCAAAAATATTTATAAAAACAGGCAAGAAATTTAATGATTGTTTAAAAACAAGTAAGAAAAGAGGAGTAAAGCATGAAAACACAAATTCCACTATTTAAAGTATTTATGAGTGAAAATGTAATGAAACCATTGAAAGAGGTTTTATATTCAGGATTTATTGGTGAAGGGGATAATGTAAAAGAATTTGAAAAACAAGTGAGTGAGAAATTTAATGAACCATATGTATTGACAATGAATGCAGGTACCTCAGTTTTACATATCATTTATCAAATGCTAAAAAATGGAGAGGAAGATGTTGAGGCTATTGTAAGTCCAATGACTTGTTCAGCTACCTTAACTCCTTTAATTGCTCACGGAATAAAAATTGTATGGGCAGACATTGACCCAAAGACTGGAAATATAGATCCACTAGACGTTGAAAGAAAAATAACACCAAAAACAAGAATGATAATTGCCGTCCACTGGGGCGGTATTCCTTGTAATATGGACGAATTAAATAAGATAACAGAAAAATATAATATTCCTGTTGTTCAAGACGGAGCTCACTCTTTAGGGGCAACATATAGAGATAAGTATATTTCTCATATGGCAAATTTTACAATGTTCTCTTTGCAAGCAATTAAACATGTAACAGCAATTGATGGAGGCTTATTAATTTGTAAAGATAAACAATTTCATGATAGAGCAAAATTACTTAGATGGTATGGAATAAGCAGAGAAGTAGATGCTAAACAAACAAAAGATTTAAGATGTGAGTTAGACATTGCTGAAGCTGGGCATAAAATGCATATGAATAATATTAATGCAGTTGTCGGTAGTGAAAACTTTAAACACTTAGACGAAATTGTAACAAAGCATAGAGCAAATGCTGTTTATTATAATGGCATGTTTGATGGTAAAGTTGAAAGAGTACAATATCCTGATTATGTAAATCCAAGTTTTTGGCTATATACGATACTTTTTAAAGATGTAGATTGGCTAATGGAACGTTTAAAAGAAGATGAAATAATGTCTTCTCGAGTTCATGCTTCAAATACAACTCATTCAATGTTTAGAGAATATTATAGTATATTACCTGGCGTTGAAAAGTTTAACAAAGAACATTTATGTATTCCAGTACATTGGGCAATTACAGAAGAGGAAAGAGAATATATTGCAGAAAGAGTTATATATTATGTTAAAAATTATGCAAATTGAAAATATAGATTATATAACTTGTCCAATATGTCAAAAGAAAGTTAAAGCTCTTACTACTTCAGGACACTTAAAAATGCATAATATAACTAGAAAAGAATTAATTAAATTATTTCCTGATCAATTGCTATTTTGTAAAAATACATCGATAAAAATAAGTAATTGGAATAAATCAAACCCATCTCCAAAAAAGGGCAAGTTTTACAAAAGACAAGAATATGAAAAAACTTGTAAAGTTTGTAATAAAAAGTACATAACTTTAAGAGAAGAACAACAAGCATGTTGTACTAAGTGTGCAAGAACATTAACTGGAGTGAAAACAAAAGGACTTAAAAGAACAAGTCGATTTAAAATAAATTGTAAAGAAAGGCAAATCAATATTGATTATGAAGAAAGATATGGTGTGGAAAAAGCCAACGAAATAAGAAAGAAATTAAGTATTTCCCAATCCAAAAGAAAAAGAAATTCTCATACTAAAGAAACAAAGAAAAAACTAAGAAAAGCAAGAATAAGACAAATAGAAAAAAACTATGGAAAATGTGAACCTAATTTCAATCCAAACGCCTGTAAAATATTTAAAGAATTTGATGAAATAAATAATACCCAAGGCAGATATGCAATGTATGGAAATGGTGAAAAACTTGTAAAAGGATTACATTATTATTTAGATTATTTCAATAAAGATTTAAAGTTAATTATTGAAGTTGATGAAAAACATCATGAAAAGTCAATTCAAAAAACTAAAGATGCAATTAGAAAAAATGAAATACAAGAATTATATCCAGACTTCAAGTTTTTAAGATTTAAAGATACTGAAATGAACAAGATTTTAGCAATAAAGTGCGTTAAATAAACTATAATAGAATAAAGGAGAAAGATAATGACAAGAACGAATACTGGGAAAAAAATATTAAGTTATAAATGTTCGAAATGTGGTTTTGTATTTATATTCCCAGATACTTTTGGTACTAATAATATTATAAAGTGGATTAAATTACAAATAATATCATATAAAACTTATGGAACATTCTATCCATTACCATATGAAACATACGAATGTCCAGGTTGTGGGTATTATTCAAAACATAAAAGATGGAGTTGATAGGCCAATAAAACCTCCAACACAAGCACCAAAAAAAGGATTAAAATTATGAAAGCATTTGTCACAGGCGGAGCAGGATTCGTAGGAAGTAATCTAGTAGATAGGTTAATAGATGATGGACATAGCGTAGTTGTTTATGATAATTTTTCTACAGGAAAACATGAATTTTTAGATAGAGTATCTTATGAGCCAGAATGTAGAATAATAAAAGGGGATTTATTAGATACAGATTTATTGAACGAGAAAATGAAGGGCTGTGATATTGTTTTTCATTTAGCAGCAAATGCTGATGTAAGATTTGGATTAAACCATCCAACAAGAGATCTGGAACAAAATACTATAGCAACTTCTAATGTATTAGAGGCTATGAGAATAAACGGTATTAAGAAGATAATGTTCTCTTCAACAGGATCTATTTATGGAGATACAAAAGAATTACCAACTCCTGAAAATGCACAATTCCCAATACAGACTTCTTTATACGGAGCTTCAAAATTAGCTTGCGAAGGATTGATTCAAGCTTATTGTGAAGGATATGATTTTCAAGCGTATATATTTAGATTTGTTTCTATATTAGGCGAAAGATATACGCACGGTCATATCTATGATTTTTATCATAAATTAATGGAGAACCCAAATGAATTAGAAGTGCTAGGAGATGGAAAGCAAACAAAGAGCTATTTATATGTACAAGATTGTATTGATGCTATTTTCCTTGTAATAAAAAATGAAACAAACAAAGTAAATATATTTAATCTCGGAACAGATGAACATTGCGAAGTAAACGATTCTATAGGCTGGATAACAAAAAGCCTTAAATTGAGTCCAAAATTAAATTATAATGGTGGTGTTCAGGGGTGGGTTGGCGATAATTCATTCATTTATTTAGACACTAAAAAAGCTAGGAAACTTGGGTGGAAACCAAAGTTGAGCATAGAAGAAGCGGTAATAAAGACAGTGGAATATTTAAAGGAGAAGTAAAGTGAAAAATAATAAAGTATTAGTATATGGATTAGATCATTTAGGCTGTACGACAGCTGCATGTCTAGCAAAATTAGGATTTGAAGTGATAGGGTTAGACAGTAACGCTAAAAAAATACAAAATTTAAAACTAAAAAATAAAGCTCCCATAAAAGAATTAGGGTTAAATCAATTAATTAAAAGAGGATTAAAGGGCAACTTAGATTTTATTCATTATGTCCCAACTAGCTTACTTCAGAGTATAGATTATGTCTGGATTACTTTTGATACTCCAGTTGACAAGAACGATATTGCAGACACTCTATATGTAATACATAAATTAGACGACCTACTGGAACATGTAAACAAGAAAACAAAAATTATAATTTCTTCTCAGTTACCAGTAGGCACAATTGCAAGAATTGAAAAAAGATACCCACAGCATATTTTTTGTTGTGCACCAGAAAATTTACGTCATGGAAATGCTATTAATGTATTTATGAATCCTGATAGAATTGTTATTGGTGTAAGAAAAAAATTAGATAAAAGAAAATTTAATCCGCTATTTAAACGTATTAGCGATAAATTAGAATGGATGAGTATTGAATCAGCGGAAATGGTCAAACACTCTATTAACGGGTTTTTAGCTACATCAATCGTATTTATAAACACAATAAAAGAAATTTGTGATGAAGTTGGAGCTGATCCAATGGAAGTAAGTAGAGGATTAAAGACAGACGAGAGAATTGGTCAAAAATCTTATTTAAGACCAGGTGAGCCATATACTGGAGGGACGCTAGGAAGAGACATCCAATATTTAAGAAGAATGTATAAAGATTCAAATCTATTTAGTGCGATAAAAGAAAGTAATGATAAGGAATTAAAGAAATGAATGTAATAATCACAGGCGCGAGCAGAGGATTAGGTTTTGAAATAGCGAAGAAATTCCTACAAGAAGGACATAATATTGCTATCTGTTCTCGCAATTTGAAAGATTTACATAAAACTTCACAAGAACTTAAAAAATTCAACCTTAATAGAGATCAAATAATTTATTATGAGGATGTTGATATTTCTAAAGAAGTGCATTGTGACATTTTTGTAGAAAACTGCATAGACTCTTTCGGAAAGATTGATGTGCTAGTTAATAACGCGGGAGTATATGGACCAAAAGGAAAAATAGAAGATGTAAGTAATCAAGATTGGAAGGAAGCAATTGATATAAACCTTATGGGACCTTTTTATATGATGAAGCATATTATTCCTCATATGAAAGAAAATAAATATGGGAAAATAATTAATCTCTCAGGCGGAGGAGCAACAAACCCATTACCAAATATCTCGGCTTATGCCGCTTCAAAAACAGCATTAGTTAGATTAACAGAATCGATAGCATTAGAGTGTAAAGATTATAATATAGGTATAAATTCAATAGCACCTGGGTTACTAGATACAAGATTGTTTGATGAAATTATGGAAGTAGGGGCAGAAGTTGTTGGGGAAGAATTTTATAACAAGATAAAGAATCAAGAAAAAACACCGCTAAGTGTTGGAGCTGATTTATGTTTATGGTTAGCATCAAAAGAAAGCGATGGGATAACAGGTAAATTAATATCAGCAAAATGGGACAATTATAAAAACTTTAAAGACTTAGATGATGATATTTATACACTAAAGAGAAAAGTCCCTGAAGATAGAAATAAAAATTGGAAAGAAAAGATAAGAGTTTGTTTGGAAGAGCATACAAAATGAATATAGGAATTATTGGTTGCGGGTATATTGGACAAAAAAGAGCTGAGACTTTAAAAGATCACCATTTAATTGTGGTTTGCGATAGTAATACAGAAAGAGCAATCGAGCTGTCGGGAAAATACAATATATTATGGACTCCTTTTTGGAAGGACGTTATCGAAGATAAGCAAGTTGATTTAATAATAATCGCAACAACAAATAATTTATTGAGTGAGATAGCATTGGCAGCTGTAAAAAAAGGTAAGTATGTTTTGATTGAAAAGCCAGCTGGTAGGAACGCAAAGGAAGTAAAAAAATTACTCAAATATAGCAATAAGATAAAAGTTGGATTTAATTTAAGGTATCACGAGTCATTTATAAAGGCTAGACAAATTGTTGAGTCTGGACAATTGGGAGAATTAATGTTTATAAGGGCTGTCTATGGACATGGCGGAAGAAAAGGTATGGAAAAAGAATGGAGATTTGATAAAGAACTATCAGGTGGTGGAGAATTATTAGATCAGGGAGTTCATTTGATAGACTTATCTAGAATGTTTTTAGGCGATTTTACAAAAGTGCAAGGCAATATAGATACGTATTTTTGGGATACCAAACTAGAAGATAATGGGTTTTTAAATTTAGAAACAAAAGATGGTAAACGAGCTTTTTTACATGTTAGTTGTACTGAATGGAAAAATCAATTCGATTTTCAAATATACGGTACAAAAGGAAAAATAGTAATAAATGGTTTAGGTGGTAGTTATGGTACCGAAAAAATAACTTTATATGAAATGCCTGATGACTTGACACTTCCTAAAATAACTTCAGAGGAATTTATGAAAGATAATTCTTGGCAAAAAGAAATAGATAGTTTTATGGTTTTCATTCAAAATAAATTACCAATATTAGATGGAAATATAAATAATGCCTATGAAGCATTAAAGGTAGCAGGAAAGGTATATAAAAAATGAAAAAATGTAAAGTATGTGATAAAGAATTAAAGCTAATATGGCAAACAAAAACATTGATGGGATGTCCAGAAGGAAAAGATAGCAATACAGTAAAAGACTATTATCAGTGTGAAAATGGGCATAAAGTTATTGAGTTATCTTGTCCGGATGGGTCTGAACCATTTACAGGTGGACAATTTATTGGTTTTAAAGAAATTGAAAGACTTAGCAAATGATAATTACACGCTCACCATTAAGAATATCACTAGGAGGTGGAGGTACAGATTTACCTTCATACTATAGAGAGCATGACGGATTTTTAATTTCCGCAGCTATTGATAAATATATTTATATTACTTTACATAAAACTTTTATTGAGGATTTAATATTGAAATATTCCAAATTAGAAAAAACAACAGATTTAGAAAAAATAGAACATCCAATAATTAGGGAAACGTTACGATTATTAGACACAAATATTAAAGGGTTAGAAATTACTAGTTTGGCTGACTTACCTTCTGGTACGGGATTAGGATCTTCAAGCAGTTTTACAACAGCACTAATTAAAGCGTTGTATCAATATAACAATCATTTGATTCATCCTAAAGAATTGGCAGAGGTTGCATGTGACATTGAATTGAATAAGTTAGGAGAGCCTATAGGAAAGCAAGATCAATATATTTCTGCTTATGGCGGAATTACGTGTTTTGAGTTTAATAAAGATGACTCGGTAAATTCTTGTCCCTTAAGCATAAGCAACGAGACGTTATATAATTTAGAAGATAATTTATTGTTATTTTTTACAGGATATTCAAGGTCTGCTTCTAGTATTTTAAAAGAGCAAGACGACAAAACAAAAACAGATAATACTGAAATGTTAAAAAACTTACACTTTGTAAAACAATTAGGTAAAGAGAGTAAGCTCGCACTAGAAACTGGGAACTTAGATACGTTTGCTGAATTAATGAACGTGCATTGGGATAGAAAAAAACAGAGATCAAATAATATGTCTAACAATCATATTAATGAATGGGTTGAACACGCAAAGAAAAACGGAGCACTTGGCGGTAAATTAGTTGGAGCTGGAGGCGGAGGATTTTTAATGTTTTATGCATCAGATAGTAATAAGTTAAGACACGCAATGGCTAAATTAGGATTAGAAGAAGT